>WSSedL1CaDRAFT_10000658_pt1 | contig 23405 bp, 31 predicted proteins | sample WetSurSL1Cattail_FD_9464 | JGI IMG/M metagenome (IMG submission 9464)
CCCAGCCGATACTGCCCAGCGGTCCCGCTCGTCGCCGATGACATACCGGATAGGCTTGGACGCAAGAGCGTGGGCCTCAGTAGAACCGCACAAAGTGAGGATACCACCCGGATAGGTTTTTTGCAAAATTGTATTGTTGCTATCCCGGCTCTTAGGATCAGCGACCTTCTTGTGCAGTGCGGGGCAGTCGCGAATCATCGGTGCAATACGCAGCTTGGAATATTCCCTGGCGTCAATAGTAGTGGGGTGGATGAACAGGATGCTGCTCGGATCCTCGTCGATGATGTATCCGATTATGATATTCTCAAACGTTGACTTGCCGATCTGTGATGATGAAACAAAGACAATACGGCGCACTTTGGGATCGGTAAAAGCATCCAGCAGCTCGCGGAGGTAGGGTGTTCGGTCCGCTCTCCACAGCCCGATTTCAGCACTGCTTTCACTCGATAGCCTGTGCTTGGCTTCCGCCCACTCAGTTGCGGTCAGATCATTCGGCGGAACCATGCCGGCCAGGGGCTTTTTAATGGCAACATTCAGCCGGAGCACATCGTTTTTACTCGTCATCCCCTTCACGTCCATTCATCATACCCCAGTTCTGTCGCTCGCGGACGCGTTCCTCGTATTTTTTCGGGTCGTATTTGTAATTTGCCAATTCGCCCATGACCTTGTATACTTCTTTTCGGATGATATTAGCCGCCTCCGATGTCAAGGACACATCCGTCACATCCACGGCCAGCCTGCCGGGCAACGCCATCAGCACCCCGCGCATGGTATAAATCAGATCCTCAGTCATGGCGGCTACGTCTTCGGAGCGATGCATTTTGCCCTGGAGCTCCTGCGCTTCCATGACAGCTACTATCGCTTTTGCTTTTTTTATTTCAATTTCGGCAGTTTCACGTTGCCGGTCAGGTTCGGTCGCCTCCTTGGTTATAAGTCCTATATATCTCTCAATAGATTTTGTAAGAGAGTATTTTCCTTTTTGGACAGGCTCAAAAATACCGTCCTGCACAAGCTGCTGTATCCTTCTAGTAGTCAATCCAAGGACAATTGCCAGCTCCTTTGCACAGACAACAGTGTCGAGCGTGATTTGCGCATTGTTTCTTTGCTTTTCCAACAAAAGCCCTCCTTTGCGTAACGAAATGACTAAAAAAATTTTTCACTAACTGAGCGAAATTTGGGGTCGGCGAGCCCGCAAGGCTTGCCACCACCCCGTCACAGTACCTTTATTTTCCAGAATTATATGCTGTTGCAACTCTCTATTAGTTCGGTTGTCCCCTTACAGAAATGGATTCAATACACAAATAGAAAGAGCCCGAAGACTCAATTTGTTTTATTACTTTCTTTGTATACCTTGCATACGATTTAATTGTAAGATTCCGACAAACAAAAACCGCCTCAGTTTCCCGAAGCGGTCATTTATATTTCTTCACTTTAATAATAACACAGATAAACCATGACAAACAATGACAGTTTTATTTTTTCTCAAACCAGCTTTTATACTTCCTATGTGCTGTACGCTGATTTATACCTGTTTCATCCTCAATCTGTTCCCATGTAAGGCCGTTTATGAACCGACACTGAAGGATCAATCTGGTTTCACTATCCGGTATTGTAGCTATGTACTCCTGTGCTTCTGTCATCTTGTCCATCAGTTCTTTTATCCGTCGTTTAATGTTACTACGAAGCCTGTTTACCTGCTTGTCATAACCATCTACGTCAATCCCTGATATCTTGATTACATGCTGTACGTAGGGGAACAATGGCATTGAACCGGTCACAGAATCAGATGTCGTATCAACTTCAATTCGGTATTCTGCTTCTCGCAGTTGCTTCTTCAAATTTTCTATTTCCTTGCTGTAAAATTTCAACTGCGACAATTCTTGTATATTCACCGTAACCCTCACACCCTCTCTGCATAATCCCTGATGTGTTCTTTCTTCATTAGTGCCTCACCTCACAAATGTTGATATCTGTTCATACTGCCCTTCTATTGCGAATTTACAATTTCTGCATTAAACTATAAGTAAATCTCTTACTACTAACTTTATTTAGGAGGATTCATTTGAACAAACCATTCAATTCAAATCGTTGGTATATTTCAGGTTATCTGATAATTTGTCTATCCTTGGTTCTAGCTTTTATATACGCCGCTCACAATGACCTCAATAGAAAAGATGGTAAACTCTTAATAGCAGTTGTTGGTTTAATTGCTATAATAGTTTTTTGTTTAGTGGATCAAATTCGCAAAAAGGTTCAGCATAATTGATAATTCACATTTTTATTTTTGCGTAATCACGCAGTCTCCTTCGCCCTGATAATCCGCTCAAGATACCATCTGGCCTTCTTCAGGTCCTCAATCCCACCCTTAAGCCTGCACCTTGATACGTACTGCAGCACAACGCCTTTACAGAAGCCTTCAAACTCCTCAGGGGTAAGCTTCTCCTGGATGAAGTCCATAACCTCAATCTTTCCGGTAGTGTAATGAGCCGGATGATTCACGGTATCCGGAATCAGTTCCAGCATTTCATCAACTTCCTTGCTGGCATTCAGGCAGATCTTCTCGACACTGTCATTGACGCTCTCGTTAATAGCTACGCTGACCTCTTTGGCAATCTCCTTGATGTCCGGGTATTCCTCAATTTCGATGAATTCTAAGCTACCTGATGATACCTGATCTGGATGATCTTCGTGGCTGTTTATAGCCGATATTGCATCAGCATCAACACTTGTCAGGTTAGTTTGTATAACTACATCCTCCTCTGATACGGACGTGATTTCATCCTGCAGCTGCCTTTTAATTTTTTTCACGTATATCTGATTTGAAGCCTGTTTGTCTGTCAGCTTAAATTCCTTTGCGACAGCTTTCACACCTTCGATATTGGTCCCGTGTTCCCTGCAAATCTCTAACATTCTGTTTACATCAACGTTCAACGCTGTTGTCATATCCTCGACCTCCATTTTTTCGGCAATGCCGTATTTTCGTTTTTCCTCATCACTCATTTTCCTGACAGTCACCGGACCTGGTCCGCGATCCTGACGACCGTCCGGATCTATCTTCCATCCGAAATTCGGTATGTATGGATTATCCAGGCTCATCTTAAGCCACCTCCCGGGTGTACTTCTCAATCCTTGCTTTCAGTGCCAACATCAGTTTATCCTGCGTTGCGCCTTTATCCTCCAATGCTGCGACCACATCTTCATCAACTCCGCCTTCGACAACAAGCCTGTGAATAATAACCTTCTCCAACTGGCCCTGCCGATCAAGCCTTTTATTCGCCTGCAGATACAGCTCCAACGACCAGGGAAGTCCAAACCAAATAACATGATGTCCTCCCTGCTGCAGGTTAAGCCCGTAAGCTGCTGATGCAGGGTGTGCAAGAAGGATGTCGACTTTATGGTTATTCCAATCATCCTCATCCTGTGGACCTTTCAATTCCCGAACTCTCAGACCTGAACCTTCAAGGGCCTTCTTGATCCTGATAAGATCATGCTGGAAATTATAAAACACCAAAGCTGATTGTCCGTTCAGCCCTTCCACCAGCTCCATGAAGGCTTCTATTTTGCAATCATGGATGTGGACAACGTTGCGGTCCTCGTCGTATACAGCCCCGTTGCACAGCTGCAGTAGCTTGTTTGTCAGGACAGCTGCTGATCCCGCATCAATTGTGTTTTCGTCCACCTCCAGAAGCATTTCGCGTTCCAGCTTGTCGTAAGCTGCCTTTGCCTTGCTGTCAAGAAGTACCGGCACAGTAACCGTAATGCAGTCAGGTAGATCCAAGTAATCCTTTGCTGACATACTGACGCATATATCACCGATCAGTTGCTGAATGACTTCATCGGCTCCGGGCTTTGGCGCGTAGCTGAAAATATGATCCCGATCCCGTTGATCCGGCTCGAAATACCGTTCCCGAAAGTGTGTTATTTTCGTCCCCAGCCTTTTACCCTCATCCAGGAGATACACCTGGGCCCATAGGTCAAGCAGTCCATTTGGCGCCGGCGTACCGGTCAGGCCGACAAAACGGGATATATACTTCCGTACCCAGGTCAAAGCTTTGAATCGTTTCGCCTGATGATTTTTAAAGCTGCTGAACTCATCCACGATGACCATATCAAACGGCCAGCTGTTCCGAAAATACTCAACCAACCACGGTACGTTTTCCCTGTTGATCACATACACATCGCCCGGCGTGTTCAGCGCCCTGATCCGCTTGGCTGCAGTCCCTAATACCGTGATCACCCGCAGCATGTGAAGGTGGTCCCACTTCGCTGCCTCTTTGCTCCAGGTGGCTTCAGCAACCTTTTTCGGCGCGATCACCAACACCTTACTGATCAGGAAGCGGTTATACTTGAGGTCATTGACTGCGGTCAGTGCGATGACTGTCTTCCCGAGTCCCATATCCAGAAAAAGACCTAACGCCTCATCGACAAGCAGCCGGTTAATGTTATATTTCTGATATGCGTGTGGTATGTATTTCATGCTTTTATCAGTCCTTTGCAAACTGTGATTATTTGGTCGACTTTTTCCTTGCTGTCGATATCCGCAAATACCCGGGACCCTCTTTTCATGAAATCGTTCTGCTGTTTTATCTGTAAGGGCGTCGACTTTTTCCCTGTGGCTTTTGTTTCAACAAAAACATACTTGTCCCCGGGTAAGCATATCAACCTGTCTGGCACCCCTGCATTTCCTGGCGAAACGAATTTATAAGCTTTCCCGCCTATGGCTTTAACCTGGTCCCTGAGGTATCCCTCTATCACGTTTTCTCTCATGTTATTCTCAGCTCCCTTTCCTTTGCGATACATTGAAACGTCTCTCGCGTATATGTATATACATCAGGCACATTAGGCGCATAAGGTGTATACACATATGCCTAATTTCTCTAATTTATATATTCATATAGAAATCAATGTTTCAATGTTTCAGTGACCTTCTACACCGCTATTCCCTAAGCTTAAAGGGTGATACATTTAATGTTTCAGCAATGTTTCAATGTTTCACTTACTGAAACATTCAAATTCAATGTTTCAGTGAATGTTTCAGCAATGTTTCACCTTTCAAACCCTCTTTGGTATCCGCAATACCCAAATCGCGCACCATTCCTTTGTCGTTTCCAGCCTGGTATCATTGAGATTATGCCGTTTATCTCTGCAGCATCTGAATATTTCATAAACTTCGGATCACCATTAAAGCATTCGCACCACACCTCCAAGGCACATACGCGATCCCGCTCGACCAGCCTGGCGGTCCCTTCCACCATTCCGCCGCTCCAGTACATACGGCGCCGGTCCATCGGCCACTTCGCCCAATCCTCCGGAACTGGTTTTTCAATGAACTCACGGATGAAGCCTTCACGTGCACTTCGTTCCCTATGTGTCTCCTGCTCCGCCTGTGCAGCTGCTTCGATATCTCCCGAGAGGTACAAGGGTTCGCCCAGCTGCCAGCGCGCATATGCTTCGGCCCACAGTTGGCCAACCTCATCGTTGAGATCCCGGAACACATTCTTTATTGGTTGTTGTACTGCAAGGTCTACCGGCCAGAAGCGGCGGTTGCCTGTTTTATCCCTGAGGTATTCACCGTTATTGGACGTTCCGAAGAAAATGCACCGGCGCGGATGCCGTTCCGTACGTCGGCCATACGCAGCGCGGAAGATATCATCCAACTGGCTGAGGAATTGCTTGATCCGTCCGATTTCTGACCGGTTGAACGCTTCCAGCTCTCCGACCTCAATGATCCATACGCCCTGTACCTGTTCCGATGCCTCTTTCCCTTCAAAGGTTTTCAGGCTGTCTGAGAACCACGCACGACCCATTTTATTCAGCAGAGTACTTTTACCGAGTCCCTGAGGTCCTGTGAGTATCGGCATATTGTCAAACTTGCATCCGGGAGTCATAGCCCTGGCCACAGCTGCAGTGAATATCTTTCGGGTTACCGAGCGGATGTAAGGTGTATCTGCAGCACCAAGGTAATCGATGAACAATGTGTCCAGCCGTGGGAGTTCATCCCACTCGAGACTCATCAGGTATTCCTTGACCTCATTGAATGCATGCTTGCGGCCACACAGCGCCACAGCGTCGAAGATTCTGTCCTTTCCCGATATTCCATAGGTGTGTTCCATGTAATGCCTCAGGCCTGCATCGTCGACGTCGCCCCAGTCTCTCCGGATGTTTCGCTGATCCCACGGAAGAGCTCCGAGCACAAGTCCCCTGTTGGCGAACTCATCGAAGGCGATCTTTCCTTTTATAAGGGGATCATTCTCGAGTACAATCAGGATATTGTCCGTCGTTTTTGCAGGCGTTCCTGTGGTTGCACTGACCGCCAGCTTGCTGATCCAGTTCGCGTTATCATCCGGAGGCGTTGCGAACTCCTGTGTGGCCTTCTCGTATCGTTCCTGGTTAAGCAGCGCGGCCACATAGCTGTCAGATACTGCGAGCTCGCACATAGCTGTATAAGACGGGAGCTTGTTCGTTGGTGTCTCGGGCTTGGCATCATCGTCCAGGTTGCTGAACCGGTGGAGGCGGACCAAGTCGAATGCGTTACACAATTTGCCTCCGGCAGGATCCGTTGCATGATGAGAAAACAGAAAATTGCCGTTATCGTATATGACCGCACCGCCGACCGTGCTGCCGCCGGTGAACGTGAAGCGGTTTTCACCATCATCGCAAGGGATGTAAACACCCAGAAGGAAGGCATCCATTGCGCGGTAAATATCATAGGTTTTGCAAAAGGCTCCGACAATGCCGGTCTTTGCAATAGGGTCGCCCTGCTTTGCTGCAAGCTTGACATGTGTCTGTTGAGCTCCAGGAACCTCCGGCCACTCTGCTACGTTTCTCCAGTTGGCATACATGCCAAGCAAACCGTCAACATCCAGGAAAGGCTTATCGCCATATTGGAAGATATACTGACTGTCGGCGCAGCAGCTGGGCCAGTACATGAGGCGGGAAGTTTCAAACGTTGTCGGATCGCAGAGGTCGATGCCTATGATACTTGCCAGTTTTCTAGATACAGCTTCGCACTCATCAGGTGAAGCTGTTTTATTTAGAGGGAAAAGAGCTCGCAATCGCGGTTTCCCTGTCTCATGTTTTCTGGTAGAGTAAACAGCGTAACCGCAACCAAGTGCATCGATACGTCGTAATACATCCTGTGTGCCTCCTGGTTGGATGTTATCAAGATCAAGGGTCACTACATCACGGCCTATGACATTGTTTCCTTTTCGCCTATTAGCTACTAGCATACCGGCAACATAGCCGCCAACATCCTTCAGATCATCCTGCTTGCTTTTAGGAAAACTCAGATAGTCTCTAAGGGTTTCAGTACTTCTAACTGGTGTTTCGAATCGGCCCCAAAATTCAGATATAAATATATTTTGAGGCGGCCATCTTGTGGCTTTTCGACTACCAGCCGTAGATATTGTTATTTTTCTATCGTAATTTAGGAAAATCAAGGTTAAGTCCTCCCCCTTGGTTAAACTTCTAGCTTCCTTATTATGGCGGGGTCTATCTGTATTCGGTAATCTTTTTCGAGCAGTCCGATTTCAGCGTTTCCTTTTACACAATCGCCCCACCAGTAAGTTCCCGTGAGTCTCCCGAACAAAGGATGCTCAGGTGTAAAAGTTTTAAAATGTCCGCGTACAGTATGAAGTCTTTGATTATTTTGAGGCTCATTTTTAGGGCGATTCTGAATCGTCATATGTGCATTCATAGGCTGAATTTCAAGTATTTCATATTTCAAGTAAGGCTCCTGGTTTTTTCTTTCCATTTGGTGCTTAACTTGCCTGCTTAGGTTTTCGTTAGGATCGTATGGGATGTACTTAATGTTTTTGCAATTCATGAGGTTTAAGCTGAAAATTGCTATGTTTTCTAACCTAACCATTAATGGCTCCCAGAAATTAAAGTTTTTCAATAAATCATCACCGGCGACTCCTGTCGAAGAGGAATGTATTTCTTCAAAGGATCGACTATCAACTTTATTCTCGAATTTGAGAGTACTCAACCAAAACACATCTTTATGAGGTAGTGATAAATAAGTACTTATACTAATCGCACTTTCATCACTTGCGACTCTTTGTATGACTACACCTCCATGTGTTTCAGGCATGTCAAGAAGAAGCATACATACCGGATATGGTGGAGCGGTTCTTAATATTTTGGGGAGTGTATTAGCTTTATACATCGCCGTATAGAGTATTTGGGCCTCTTGTATGTTTATTATTGGGGTTTTCAACGGATGTCACTCCTTTTATGTATTGTTATGGGACGATAATTCTCCCAGAAGTTTTATCAGGATATCTCCGTGACAAGGTAATGGCTTGCAATAACAAACCAGTGTTTTATCCTGAAGTTCGTGTAAACTGTTCATGAGCTGAGGCTGGATCCGGATCCAGTTTTCATATTTTTTGATGACCTCTGCTCTTGTTCCATGTACGCCAATCCTGAAGGGGTTGCCCCACTTTGAAGGACGACCAATAAATACCGCGTCTGCCGGAATGACTGTTTTATATTTGTTGATGATTGTTGTACTCATATTACTGGCCTCAATTCTTCCTTATAAAAATAGTCCCTGGTTTCATTATTTTTGGTATAATTGAAAACTACTTCATATTTGTGCCTTGTCCTATCAAACGATAGAACCATGCCGAACTTACCATCTTTTGTGTATACGAAATCCAAATAGTAAATCATAGCTTTATTCCTTCTTATAAAATCGGGTAATGAATCCATCTGCACGGAGCAGCAGGCCTGGTGCCCATGATATCGGCTGCCCCATAATTTCACATGCCAAGTTGAGATCAGCTTCTGTAGCAGGAACATCCAGGATGCACTCATCATGGACGTGCATAACAGTTTTAAATCCTAAGGTATCAAGTCTCAATAGGCTTACCGCCAGACAGTCTCGTGCGATCGCCTGAACAATATTTTCCGTCAACTTACCGCCGTATGTTGGGATCGTTTCCCACTTCTTTGTATCCTTTTCAACGCCGTGGTAGTAAAGAGCATCCTTTCCCCACTCATTTTGGGAAAGAAACGGCTTTGCATAGAGCAGTTTCCTTCCGCTCGGCAGCGTTATAGTCAGGAAGTCCTGCTGATTATTGTGATCGAATTCACGAGCAAGGATCAACCCCTTAATACCGACCGGGACTCCATACCGCATGACATCGATCGCTGCATTCTCCAGGCTGTACCACAGATCAACGATCCTTTTGTTTGTCGACCGCCAACGCTTTACGATTTCAGGAAGTTCCTCCTCGGTAAGGCCCATATCAAGGGCACCCATTTTGATAAGTGCTCCGGATGCGCCCTGATATCCAAGAGCCAGTTCAGCGACCTTTCCTTTTTGCCTTAGCGCGTATTCCGGATTACCTTTTGATATTCTCTCGATTGGAACACCGAACATCTGAGAAGCTGACGCCTCATATATCTTTCCATGGGAAGCGAATACATCAAGTCTCCATTGCTCTCCGGCCAGCCAAGCGATTACACGTGCTTCAATAGCTGAGAAGTCAGCAACTGTAAACAGATTACCCTGAGAAGGTATGAACGCTGTACGTATGAGCTGGGAAAGAGTATCCGGTATGTTACCATAGACAATTTTCAGAACATCAATTTTTTTCGCTTTGACGCATTCCCGAGCATGGGGTAGCGTTTCGAGAAAATTCTTCGGGAGGTTATGAACCTGCACTAGGCGGCCTGCCCATCTGCCAGTCCTGTTTGCGCCGTAAAACTGTAGGAGTCCTCTTACACGTCCATCATTGCAAACTGCTTCAGCCATTGCCGTGTATTTCTTTACGCTCGTTTTAGAGAGTTCCTGACGGATTTCAAGCATCCGGCGGACCAGATCATTGTTAGTCGTTTTGATTAGTGCTGCGACAGTTTTCTTTTGAAGATCGGGTATCTCATCTTCGGATTCTTCTGTCAGCCATTCGGATAACTGCTTTACGCTTTTCGGATTTGCTAGTCCTGACAGATTCACAGCTTCGGTTATCAATTCACGCGTTACAATTTCACTGCAGTAAATAGCTCCGTCGATGAGCTCCCGATCCACACAGACGCCGTATCCATTTATCCTCTGGTCAAGTTCCCATAGTTTTTGTTCCTGGTCTGGCACAGGGAATGATGACAGGCGTCTTTCAACTTCCATTTCGGTTACAACATCCTGTTTGCAGTATTCCTTGAATAGGTTCCATTTTTCCGGCTCATGGTGTGGTAGCGTCCGGGTTCGACGACCATTTTTATTTGTCGGTTTACACGGTATGCAAAAGGTTCTGATCAGTGCTGAGCCTATCCCCATCTTTCGTTTGTCTTCCGGAAGACCAAGTGCTACTGCAGTCGCAGCAAGGCCAGCTGTGTAACCGCAATATAAGCCGTGCAGCATGGTGCATCTCCACTGATCAAGCGGAGAATATAACGATTTGTTCAAGCAATAATATTCGAATGACGCATTATATGCATGTTTGATTACTGCGGGGTCTTGCAGCGCTTCTGGCAGAAAAAAGGGCAACGCCTCTCCCTGAGCAAGATCGACAATCTGCACCGGGTATCCGTCCCATGAGTAAGCAAATAAGAGGATCTGGAAGTCAGGGCTTTGGACGTATTTATAAAGTCCTGATTTCTTCAGATCCACAGAGGAAAAAGTTTCGATGTCGATTGATAAATGCCTAAAATGGGAGTTCAGGCTCATTTGATTGATCATTTGTTCTGGCATTGTCCTTTCCCTCCCCGTAAATTTTCTCTTTAGCGTTTAGCCTTTTTAGCTTTCTCTCAACGATATCGTAGCTGCCGCCCCAGATAATACCTTTATCTGAGACGGCAAACCGCTTCTCTATCTTTTGTGTATTATCGCGTTGAATTCTGATCATAAACCCATTATGCCGCCCGTTATCGGCTTACCCGTTATCGGGTCAATAGGCTGGTTCGGGGACTGATAACCGGTTTGCAGCGGAGTTCCATAAATCGGCTGGCCGTATGTAGGCTGTACAGGTGTGCCATAATTCGGTTGCTGTACCGGTGCCTGGTATTGCGGCTGATAAGCAGGAGTTACAGGTTGCTGGTATTGTGGAGGCTGTTGATATTGCGGTTGTTGATACGCCGGCTGCTGGTAGGAAGGTGCTGCAGGATATCCGGAAGGTCCTTGTCCAAATGCTTCTTCTGCTGACATCTGGCCTCCGAGGGGTTCTCCATCTGCTATCTTTTGTACCGGTCCAAGACCACAGCCAACTCCCTTATTACCTGAATTTACAAAAGGGAAAAAGTTGATGTTTACTCGGGCATAAATGCCTGAATAAATTTCTGTCTGGTTGATGATCGGATTAAGGCTCAGATCCACAATTGACTGCTGCTGCTTTGAAGATGCCGTAAACACCCAATGTCCTTTGCATTCAGGTCCAAAAGGTTCGCCGCTTTGACGTAAACCATCTCCATCCCAGATCGGACTTTTAATTTGAGGCGGGCGAACACCATTCCATTTTGATGCTACTCCCTGCTGCACTGCTGCATTGATTGCTGCGTCGATTCTCTGCTTGGTTGCAATGTCAGACTTCGGTAACAGTACAGTTACACTGAATTTTGCTTCTTGGCCGGGCTTATTCGCATAAGGTGCAAATAGATGTACATAACTGAGTCTTACTTGACCGGTTGTTACGAGTGTAGGGCTTGCTTGATTACTCATTTTCGAGTCCTCCGTTTTCATTTGAATTGTTTATATTACCAAAAGCCTCTTCGGCGGTAATACGAGTGTACGCATCGCGTTTGTCGCTTAATGGTGCAAGTGCCGGTTTCCCCGGTGGTTTGATAACGAAAGCATCCAGTAATACTTTGAACTTTGCAGGACCTACAAGCTTCTCGGTTTCCGTTAATGTGATCGGTTGTCTTTTGTAAAGCATCGCTTCATCCATACCGGTTGACGTAAGTATCTTGAATGCTTGGTCGACATCTGCAAACTGTCTGTTACTGCGACCGGCCACAGCTTTCCATCCGGGCACTACACTGCCGGCCAATATTTCATTGAGGGCATACTCTTCAAGATTCTTAGCCCATTTCGCAAGATTCTGGGCTCTTTCAAGGATCTGTCCTACTTCTTCATTACTGATAAGTGGGGGTTTCATGAAACAGAATTCGTCCGTAAGTTTGAGGTTTGCTTCTGCTCTGGCCCGGCAGGTTGCCTTGGCTCGGCAAAATTGGCAGTAATCACCGGGTACAAATTCGCCTAAGCCCTCGTAAGCTTTTTGGGCTACAGGTTTAATGCTTTCGCCCCAGCTCAGCAGATCAGCGGTTGACAGCTCACATTCTGAGATGCTGTCAAGTCTGGGCTGAATAATAGTCATGACTATTTTTTCAATCGCGTACAATATCGCGTATTCGCTTAGGGCTCCAAGTGCATAGAGCATCATTTGTGGGTTCATGTCTGCCGATACCGGAACACCTTTACCGTATTTGAGATCACAGATCCGGAGCGTGTTGCCGCCAATTATGATACAGTCTCCAGTCCCAAAGCCTTCAGGCGCATAGGTACCGTAATCAAGTTTTTTCTCGATCGCAATATACGGTGGAGAACTAAATCCGTGTACAACCTTGGAGATGTAGTCCATGTAGGTGTCGGTATGCCTGAGCATTTCATCCTGATATAAAGGCTTTTCCTGAAGCTTTTTGAGCCTGCTGTTGTAGGTCCTGGTACCGATCGGTTCGATAAACGCTTTGCGTAATTTCAGTTCACCAATTTCATGCGCAAGTCTTCCCTCGTCCGCGTAGTCGCTTTGGGCCTCCGGCAAGGTTGCTTCCAACCTTGCCGAGGGTGTGCAGTGCAGCCATTTATGAGATCCACTTGCGGATAACAAGGCATGTGCACTTTCAGAAATCATATTTTGGCCCCCATGGCCCTGAGCTGGGTCGCAAAGTTTCCATACTGCTCTTTGGGCAGTTCTGTCAATGCTGGTACTCTAAATGCAGCAAGCAGGTTTATGAGATCCTGTCTGCGACCGGCATCGTTTATCTGTGTGGCTGCAACAGCAAGTTGTTCAAGTGTGTAGCCCTGCTGTGTTGTCGGTACTGCAGGGGCAGGTTGCATTGCCGGTGCCGACTGCTGGGGATAAGGGGACTGCTGGACCGGTGCTTGTGGCTGTTGAGCAGGGACCTGGTATGCTGGCTGCTGCTGCGTCTGAGGTTGATAAGCAGGCTGAGGAGCAGGTGCCTGATAAACTGGTACTGCAGGCTGTTGCTGGTATGCAAATTGCGGAGCCGGCTGCTCAACAGGAGCGTTATACTGCATTGTTTGAGGCTGTTGAGCGTGTGTTGGCGTTTCCTGAGATGAGAATATTACATTATCTGCTTCAGGCTTAGCGTTTTCAACGGTATCTGCCAGACCTGCAAGGGCACCGCTGCTTATTGCTGTTTTCAGATCCTGATAGCCTAACTCGATAAGAAATTTCATTTGTGATTTCCTCCTTTTATTTGTACTCCCATATGTAATGGTTGCTGTTTAAAAACGCTTCCAGGGTATCAAACTGAGCTGCATTTGCTGTTATCTCAAAAACCTCTTTGCTCATTTCCGGTATACAGGGCATGGGCTGAACCGGAGACGAACTATGAGCGGGGAGAGGCGCAGGTGTGAAAACCGGTGCCGGGGTTGGTGCTGGTGCTTGTTCAACCTTAATGCTTTCCTTAGCCTTCTGCTCACGCTTTTGAAGAACCTCGGCGTCAGTATTTATCCGGATTACGATTTCATCCACCGACTTGTAGGCCAGCAAGCTGAGGTAAGCACCATCAGCCAATCCAACTGATAACTGATACTTAGAATTGGCCAGTTCCACCTTAGTTTTAATAAGGTCGATGTCCTGAGCTTCTTTGTCCTGCTGCACTTTCAAGGACTTTGCCAGCGCAGTGAGCTCGGTTTCAATCTCTTTTGTTGATTTGCCTTTGTTGAGATACTCATCGGGAATTATCAGCTTGGAAGCATACTTAGAGCTAAGTTCGTTCTCAAGAGTCACTTTGTCGATAAATGCTTGTATCGTTTTACGCTTAGCTTCTTTGCGGTCAGTTTCAAACTTCATCTGCTGTGCTGCAAGAGGATTAATCACCTCATCAATTTTGCCAGAAAGCTTTTTACATTGGTTTTCAAAGTCAGCAACTGATTCCGTCAGTTTCTTTTTCGTTTCAATCCGGAATTCGTCAAGAGACTTCTGCCCTTTCCGCAAATCAGCAATAGTCTTTTTACAATCCGAGACAGTTGCTTCTGTGAAAACCAGGCCTTTGTATTTTACTAAAACCCCATCAAGATAATTAGATATCTCTATATGGTTGAAGTTAACTACAGCTGCCCTGGTCTCGATCACGTTGATCTGTAATTCATTCATTAAACCGTTGACCTCTCTTTCGTTTGTGATATACTTTAATTGAGTTTCTGTTTAGCACCCTTTAGGTGCTTTTTCTTTTAGCCTCGTAACTCCTTCATGCATCCAGGGCAGATATTCTTCCCCTTGTAGTTAACGACGTTCTTGGCGTCGCCACAGAATATACAGGCCGGTTCATACTTCTTCAGGATGATTGCGCTGCCGTCCACATAGATTTCAAGCGGATCCCCTTCCTCGATGTCCAGAGTGCGCCTGAGCTCGATCGGCAGAACCACCCTACCAAGCTCGTCAACCTTTCTTACAATTCCTGTTGCTTTCATGAAAAGACCTCCTCATAAATTTGTATTTGCCTTTCGGCTTGCACCGGGCTTTTACTGATACCCGGATGAACACTTTCCTCATATTCTTCATAATCGCATTCAATATCAGATGTTTCGCAGTCCTCACATAAAGGAAATCCAGCCTTATAGCTTACATTATCTTGACCAATAGCATCTATGTCTCTGCCACAATTTACACAAGTCATAAATTCACCTCATTTTTATTAATAGCACTACTTCACCGAAAACACTTCTGCTTGCTGCTTTCCGAATATCTTTGCCGCCTCATGATCCAAATAATAAATGTCAATAATCCTGCCGTCATACCGGTCAACAATCCACCCGGCGGTCCTGTCCTGCACTATGTACTTATGTCCGTTTATCAGTAGCACCGTCCCGATTGGAAGAGGAGCAGCCACCGAAACACCTTCCTGCAGTTCAATACCGGTTGCCCCTCTTACAATTCCGCCTGGCCTGTTCCTCGCATACTTACCGCAGCACTTCTCGCAGCCACAATATGCCGTCAGTGTATAGGCGCCGAGAGAGGTAAGCACCGATCCCCTCTCCCCGCCCCTGCTTTCGTTTTTCTCCCGGAGCTCATCCCGAAGTTTCCGGTTTTCGTCGGTTATTTTCTGGTTCTCATCGCGGAGTGTATCTATGCGTTGAAGCATTTCTGCTTTTGCAGCCTGTTCCTGAATGGTTTCCTGCTTGTCCGATATGACTGAGGCGATCAGCTCGACGGCAAAGACCAGGGCAAAGGTGACAAGTGCAATTTTCTCAAGCGTCTTCATGGATTCGCACCCCCCACCAAATCAAAGACTTTCAGTTTAATTTTCCGGAGCCGACTCATGGAGGCATCGATAGTGTTCATAATATCCTGAACTTCGTCGGAGTCAACGCCTTCGGTGAAGATGTCGACCTCCCTGTCTGTAAGGAATTTAATTGCTTCAATAGCCAGGAGCACCTTTTTATAGATCAGATCCTTGACCTCGTCCGGAATGACCTCACGCGTTGCCGACACTTCAATAGGTTGATCATGGAGTTGCTGCTTTGCCATCTGCAGCTGCTGGTTCAGGCTGCCGATCTGCTGCTGGTAGTTATCGATTTCCTCCTGCTTTTCCGATATGACCTTTCCAAGCTCCTGGACTTTAGCAGGGTCACCATTGCGTTTGGCCTGGTCGAGCTGCTGCTGTTTGTCGTGGATAGTTTTATTGAGGGCATTGATAGAGCGTTGACTGTTATCAAGTTGCTTCTTTGTTTCGCGTTCTGCTTCGAACTTAGCATCAATAAGTTTCTTCTGTACTTGTTCTCTTATCTGTTCTGATTCTTTCAGTCGAGCTTCGAGAGCTTTGTAGTCCTTATGAGTTTTAACCCCGCCGTCCAATACTTTCTGTACCACTTCGGTTGGGGCCGATGGCTTAGAAATTTCATACATTAGAGAATCAGGAAGCTGTTCCAATTCGCTTGCTTGTTCCAAATTGGAACAAACGAAATCATAACGATTGATTAACCGATAAACTTGTGTTTTGGAATAACCTCCTGCGGTGTACCATTCTTCAAAGCAGCCATACCCGCGTTTTGACAGCTCGTCTTGAGCTTCCTTTAGCTCTTTCCCAATAAGTGTTTTTGCCTTGCCTGAGATCTCTGCAATTCGGAAAGCCTTTTCTCTGAGATATTGCGCCGTTTTCTCATCCACGGCAGAGTAATCAAATATTACAGGTTTTGATGAATCGTTCGCAGAAATAGCAGTTTCGTTCACGGTTTCAAGGGTTTTTATGACGTTTTCAGAGATCTCGTCCTCAGGTTCGCATGACTCGGTATCACATGAATCCAGATCCATAATAATTTTGTATGCTAGGTTGACCTCTTCGCGTTGGCAGTTGTACTCGTTTACCGCTCCAACAACATCCTGATGGTAGTCTTCGCTCTCCGGGTTCTCGTCGGAAAAACAGCAACCGCCGGCATAGTCGTTAAAGGGGCATTCATATTTATCACAGGCTTCCATTGAATCATTGCAACTTTCATCAGGCTGATCATTTGGGGTTGCTGGCTGATTTGCGAGGATACTCTTTTCTAACGGGCACCATTCGGGAGATGTATTTGGATCGAAATCTTTATCTACTGCGATTTTCTTTTGCCCGTCTTCAGATACCTGATAGCAATAATGTGTATAGACATTACATGGACGCTTCGTGGTATGTATACCATCATCTGAAACCACACTGGTATATGTATTCTCACTGCTGAACCAGTGACCGTAATCACAGTTTCCGCAATGGTGCTTTTTTATAGGTTTATCTGGAGCTACCGGCGTTACGGGGAAAAACTTGTCTATGAGCTCCTTCTTAGCTGCTATACCCTTTTTATTGGAACTGCAACTGACAGAGATAGTCCGTCTGCAGTCAGCCATGTGATCTGCATTATATCCAGCGCCCAAGTCAGGATGGTTCTTACAGAATTGCAGTATCTCCTCCATGAGCTGGTGATCCAGACTGTGAATATTTATTGTGTTTTTATCTTCCAAGCTCCCGGTCCACTCTGTTTTATGGTTCGGCGCTTTGGACCCGGCCCGGCACTCGAAACGCTTAAAAATTGGATCAGGATATCCTTCTTCTACAATTCTTACAAATGGACACGTCCGGCATTCTACATGTTCAATATCTGATTTAACCTTCAATGGATCCTTGGCGCTGGGCAGTAGTTTCAACTCATAACCCGTCACGTCAGCATTTGTGGACTTTTGAAATTCGATTCCACACTTTGTCCAATATGTTTGTTTTGGCATTGCATCACTTCCTCTTTTTATAAACTTCTGGCAGGCTTTTCCGCCCTCATATCGCTCATCGTTGCATTCAGAACAGTGTCCGTATGTGTTTATACTCTTAAAATATCCGCAGTTTCTGCACTCGAAATCTTTATACTCAACACCGTACTTCCACAATAACCAGTTATCGCTATACTTGATGAAATTGCAGGAAGAAGCGTACTGATCCAGTTTCTCAAGCGGTGTAGTATCTTTGCAGCAAATTCCATTGCAACATGCTGGACATTTGTTATCACTACATCCAAAACTCACAGGCGTTTCCTCCTCGTATCGCTTCTTTCCATCGTGGTAATAATCAAACTGCAGCTCCCAACCATAGAACCGAGCTTCGTGAAGTGATTTGTATAGTTTCCATTGGATCTCATAGCCGATAAGCTTTCCTTCAGAATCAAGGACCTCCTCAACACACGATAGCTCTCCAGGCCAATCAGTATGGTCGCCGTGTCCAATAAATGCGCCATGCTTCCAGCCTTCTTCACCCATCCTAGTACGCCATTCCAACATAAGCATGCAGTAATAGCAGCCGCGTCTCAGGCCAAGTGTAGCTATGTCTTCCCGCTGTTCCGGAGGAACGTCTCCCCAGAATGGAGCAAGCCAGATACAGTCAAGAGTACCGTCATCATTTCTGGTGATATCACCGTCTATGCAGTGGATCCGTTCGCTCATAGCTTTACAGTCCTGGTCTTCCCGCTTACCCTATGTATCAGGACCAGTCCTTCCGGAGTGTTCTTTTCATACTGCCAGTTGTCAGGGTTGAGCTTCAGTTTGACTAACTGGAGCTTCATAGCCCGGGTGAGATTCATCACACGTTTCATGGTTGACCTCCCGCCCACAAATGTTTATGCAAACCTGTTTTAATCTTTTTAATGTTGAAGCCGGATAGATCCAAGGTATTGATTGGCGTGAGAGCTTTTATCGCCTGCTGCAGGATTTGAATTGATTCGCACTCATATGGGCTTGGATTTTCGAATTTCTGTAAACGGTCGAGTTCCTTTTCAAATAGCATAGAAATGAAACTCCATTCCCTGGTGCTCTCTACTTCAATAATGCAGCTCTCCAGAGCCTTAATATCTAGTTTGCCGTAATTGGTATATACTTTCATAAGGCTTGACCTCCATTACTTCACTTTCTTTTTAGCCTGTAAGCTTCTGTATATCGCGAGGACTTGGGCGTCACTCATCTTTTGAACTTTCTTGCGCCAGTCCTCTTTGCCTCCGTAAGCTGCAATGATGTGGCCGCGCATGTCGTTGGTAGTCATTCTGGCACCTCTTTTCTCTTGTAAATTCCTCCCACGAGTAGTAGAATTATGTCGAAGGGAGGTGTTTTTTGTGAGTGATGTTAAGGTATGTCCACTAATGTCAACACCTAATGGCGTGGTAACCTGCAAAAACGAACAATGTGCTTGGTGGTACGGAGGAAGATGTGCAGTTCACTCAATAGCTGATGATTTGCGAGATATTGAGCGAAATATTAAATAAGTTTGTGTTCTTTTATACTGTCCTGAGCCAATTCAAGCGCTGTCATCGCTTCCTTGTAGCTCAGGTTTTCTTTTAATACCAGGTTGACAACTTTCTCAGATACTGTTTCCACTTCTACCTGAGCTGTTTGAGACAGATCCATAAAGTACTTGGGTAGTGTCGATTTCACAATACCTACCTCCCTTCCCGTTTATTTCACACGCATGATCCGGTTCTGCTCTCCGGGATGCCGCTTCACGTCCCTATCGCACTGGCCTCCACTACACGGGCATATATTTGTTAATCCCACGGTATTGTTCTGCCGTAATCGCTGGCACCATTCCTCAAAAATTCACAGAAACTGCTGTTTCCCATGGCGTCCTCGACATTTTTAACTCTGCCGGTTGCGAGTGCTATTAGCATCCAATTCAGATAATTGAGAGATAGCTCTCGTTTAAATAAATCCAACTCAACTTCCTTCATGCTTTTATTGAAGTCGAGAATCTCTGACAATTTCTCAACTCTGTTTATTACTGCCACACCAAGTTTCAATTTATTTTCTCTGCTTAAAGCTTGCATGTTTCTTCTCCTTTTTTTCGTGCTTTAGCCCCTATCGTGCTGGCTTCCACCGCTCGGGCCGATGTCATCAGTATGTAGTTTTCAAAGAACAAATCTATCTTAATGAGGCACCAATTCTCCTCAGTGGCGACAGGTATCCTGTGACCTCCCCGGACGGATCCGGATCATTGGTTTCGGCCTGTTACCGGCAGACCATCATCGGGCAGGATTTTCACTTGCCAACAACCCTTCGCTTATCGAGATACTCTTTCAGATCGGTTGCATAAACCCGTATTCGGTTTCTCGCCCTGGTGTGTGGAATTTCACCCTTTTTTATCATCTGGCTAACAATGGTATGTCCAAGGCCTAAGTACTCACAGACCTCTTCAAATGAAAGTAGCGGCGGTAGAATCATATCGTTTTGAGACTCTTCCAGTTTTTCTACCAATTTTGTACTGAATGGAACAATTTTTTTTAGCATATCGTCGACCTCTCTTATTTGCTCTCTCAGGCACTTACTGCCGTTTCCATAAGCGATTTGACATTTTTATTTTCTCCTCCCTGAAATGAGTCGCCTATTAAGTCCACCGCTTTTAGACCAAGTGCGTTAGCAATCGATATTAAGTCCTGGTCAGTAATTTTTCTGTCACCTTTTTCAATTTTGCTGATTTGGGATTGATTAAATTGTTTCGAAAGGTTAGCCAGCTTTAATTGAGAAATGCCTTTATCTTCTCTACACGTCTTTATTTTCTCGGCAGTCGTCAAAACGTACACCCCCTCTATATATTGTTAAATCAATTCTGATTTGGAATTAATTCTATATTGAACTTATTTTAAGCGGTAATCAATTCCTTTATAGAATCGTTATATTGAATTGTGTCCGTTTTTCTTGAACATGCTAGTTTTTTCTTGACAATATTCTATTTTAGAATTATTATTGAGTCGTAATATTCTATTTTAGAATTGTTTAGAAAGGCGGCAGAGTACTGTGGATATTATAGGGAAATCAATAAAGCAAATTAGGGAGGACAAAAATCTTTCCACATACGATTTGTCAAAAAAAACGGGTATTTCGCAATCTACTATAAGTAAATTGGAAAACGGTAAAAGAAGCGCTGATATTGAACTCGTAAAAATAATTGCTTCAGCTTTAAAAACAGATATAAGCACAATATTAAAGGGCCCAAAGATAATGCGTGATAAGTTCTTTGATGTAATTGAGGAGAAAAATTACACAATAGAAGAATTGTCAGCAAATACTGGATTATCCTCTGTAGCGGTGAAGGAGATTCTCACTCGTTTAGATTCCTATTATCTCGATGATTTTTATATATTAGGAAAGGTCTTGGGATTTAGCAAGGGAAGCATAGATAAAAGTTTTGAATTAGATCGCGCTGTGTACGAGCATTTTGGATATAAAGAAGTTGCAAGATCTTTAGATGATCGATACAATAAACTACTTGCAAAGGATGTTAATATCGTAAAAGAGCCCGACACTATATATACCATCGCAGCATCCCGTATTGATGGTTATGACGAACCACTTACAGAGGATGAAGCCGCTGCAGTAAAAGCTTACTTGGAAACATACAGGAAAATGAAGCATAATAAGAAGGATTGAGATATATTGAATAAGCTCGAAAAACTTGTGATAGAAGCCCAGGCGGAAAACATCGACATTCAACACGCAGAACTGCCCGCAAACGTTTCAGGTCTATATGATAATGATGGCATCGACGATCCACTCATCGTAATAAACGCATTACTTAAGACTCAATCCGAGCAGGCCTGTGTAATGGCGGAAGAACTCGGCCACCATTATACTTCATGCGGCAATCTTTTAACCGACAGTACAGTCGATCACACTGTGATCCAGCAGCAGGAGCTCCGCGCGAAGCGCTGGGCTACCAAAAAGCTTGTATCGATAAAAGCTATAATTAAAGCGTATGACGCAGGTTGCCAGTCCCTTTATGAGTTTTCTGAATACTTGGAAGTTACAGAAGATTTCTTCAGAAAAGCACTAAATCAATATGCCAATATGTATGGCGCATATAAACAGCGAGGCAAATACATTATTTATTTTGATCCTCCGGCAGTACTAAAGTTATTTGAATGAGGAGTTGATTCTATGCCAAATGACAAGCGAATAAAAAGAGATAAGAATGGACTCTATTATGTCCGTTATGAAGCTGGCTTTAAAGCAGACGGCACCCGTAATCAAAAGTTCCGAGGTGGATTCTCAACTGCTGATGATGCAGAAGATTTTCTGAATGAACAAAAATATAATCTCCGCCACGGTACATATATCAACCCTGAAAAAACACTAGTATGCCAATACCTGAATAAATGGCTTGAGGACCGGAAGGAAGAATTAAGCCCCACAACATATTCAGGATATGAGGTGAATATTCGCTGCCACATTAACCCGCACATCGGTGGCCTCCGGCTCCAGGATCTCAAAGCAATCCACATCAAAGATATGTACAAAGCCCTTCAAAAAGACAGAGATGTTACAATAGACAAAGAAGTAAGGCATTTTAAAAAGCTCTCTCCTAAGTCAATTTTGTATGTTCGTCGCGTATTATCAAAAGCTCTGGAGGATGCCTGTATCGATGAGATATTGGAGAAAAATGCGGCACGGACTGCAAAATCGCCAGAAGTAGCAAAACATAAAGCAAAATTTCTTTCGACAGCTCAAATAAAAACCATGCTTGAAAAATTCGAGAACGACGATCTGTTTGTACCGGTTTATCTGGCTGTTGTTCTTGGATTGCGAAGGGGAGAAGCGCTTGGGTTAAGGTGGGAAAACATAGACTTTGACCAGAAAATAATTATGATTCGTTCAGAACTCACCATGTATGATGGCAATCCAATTTTCATTGAAGACGTGAAAACAGAAGATTCCGATAGAGATATCATCGTAACAGACAGGATAATCGAATTGCTGAAAAGGCAAAAGATCTCTCAGAAAGAGAACAAGCTTGCAATGGGCAAGAAATACATTTCAAAATTCACTTGCCAGTACTGCGTAGAAAAAGGATCTAAAATAACCGAAAAGGAAATGAAAGCAACAGACTTTATATGCACATGGCCGGACGGGGTTATATTTAATCCATCGCACGTAACAAGATCTTTTAAGGACAGGATGAAAAAATTTGGGCTGCCCGAGATCACATTCCATGAATTGCGGCATTCCAACGGAGCTTTGATGATTTCTCAAAACGTACAATTGAAAGGAGCTAGTGAGAGGCTCGGCCATAGTACTATTGTCATTACAAATGATTATTATGGGCATGTTGAAAAATCCGTTCAAGAAAGCATTGCCAATACAATCGATCGAGCAATATGGAATGACGAATAGCATGATTGTATACAGTATACAATATACACTAAAAATTTCACGAAAACTTCACATGAAATGTGAAATGAAGTGGTTTTTAGTGGATAGAATTGGAAAGCACAAAACCCGCAAACCCTTGATATGTGGCACCTCGTGAGCTTCAGTGGTTAATTGTGAAAAATGAAAAATACGACTGGAAATCGTGTGAACGTTAACCCGTTCCAAGAGTTCGAATCTCTTTCTCTCCGCCACAATGAAGGCTTTCAGGGTTTAGACCTGAAAGCCTTTGTTTTTTGTGTCTAGAAATGTCGACGGTTAGTCGACGATAGACGGAAATACTTGTAACTACATATAAATAACATCACACGAATTAAGCGAAATTTTGGGCGTCGGAAGGTCGACTAATTTGCAGTTATTACATTATATTAGTAAACCGACCTTCAGTATAAAGCTCGCATAATGTGAGACGCAATTTATAGGGTGCGTTTAATTTTCGTGCACCATAATATTCCAAATAGCGTTGCAAACACATACAAAACAAGAAGTATATAAAAGCTGGAACAGCTCAAA
>WSSedL1CaDRAFT_10000659_pt1 | contig 23394 bp, 21 predicted proteins | sample WetSurSL1Cattail_FD_9464 | JGI IMG/M metagenome (IMG submission 9464)
CTAAACAGGAACGTCTTTCCTTTTCTGTTGATATGGTCATTATATATGGCAACTTTCGGTCAGGCAACCCCGTCAGCTTTTGGGCTTTTTGGATTAGCGGTAACACTTAAGCCAGGTGAACCAGTACGAAAGCCAAAGAAGTCATCATCAAGTTTGATTATGTTGATCTAATAATATGGAATGAACCATGGGCCAAGTAGGTGGTCACTAACATTTAAAGATACTCAAGGATGATAATTTCACACCCTTAGGTTTCTCAATTTTTCGCATTTTTAATGGTATTAAAGAGGCCCGCTTACCCGACAAAATTGTGAGGTTGGAATGTCAAGCGCTGATATCACTTTCTATTTGGCCAAAAGAAGGGATAGAGATAAATTAATAGAATATAATAAAAAAACTAAATTTGTTTTCTATAAAGATAATCACCGGGGGTGATGAATTGATTACCAAAGATCAGATTAATCAAGTCGTCGAGACGATTGTTCAGAACGTCCACCCCGATAAAGTTATTTTATTCGGCTCTTATGCTAACGGAAATCCCGGAGAAGATAGCGATCTGGATTTATTAGTAATCAAAGACATGCCCCAGAAGCGCTATCAAAGGGGACGCGAAATCCGGAAACATTTACGAGGGGCAGGAATTCCCATTGATATACTGGTTTATACTCCCCGGGAAATCGAAGAATGGCATGACACAAAAGTTGCGTTTATAACCCGAATTATCGACCACGGTCAGGTTTTATATGGATAAAAGGGAACTATTAGTTGGGGAGTGGATTACCAAGGCTGAACATGATCTGGGAATGGCGGAGTTAGCCATTGCGAATAAACCGGAATATAAAGATCTCATTTGCTTTCATTGCCAACAGAGTGCTGAAAAATACTTAAAAGCATACTTAATTCGTTTGAATATTGATTTTAAGAAAAGTCATAGTTTAATCTATTTATTGGATCTATTAACGGCTAAGGAGAATGTTTCGGATAGTTTATATGGGATAGCTGAAATTTTGGAAGATTATAGCGTTGAAGTTCGTTATCCTGGTGATTGGACTTTGCTTAATGAAGAAGATATACATGAAGCCTACCAGGCGGCTTCGAAAATAAAAGAATATGTCAAAGTAAAATTGGATTCATAAACGGGCTGTCGCAAAATAAAAAACATCGATAGAGATACGTATAAGGCTAGGGAGATCTAAGTTTGGAGCCCACAGAAAATATGTGGGCTTTTATCATTAAAAATTTCAAACTTCAAACGCGCCTTCACCCTTCACCCTTCAAACTTACAATTAATAAGGAGGTTTGACGATGGACTATATCCATGAAACGCGGGAGTTATTAAAGGAAATATTTTGTACATATTGGATGGAGGATAATCAAATCGACAAAGTCATTGACGACACATTGAAAGCATCCGACATCACACTGGAACAATTAGCCGACATTGTAGAAGCTGCTGTTAAAAATGGGCATTCGCTCCAAGAACAAAAAGAAATTCTAAGTGAAATTTTTACTTGAAAATCTTGCTTTGTTTTTTCGCCAAAGGGGAAATCCTATATCGATTTATCTCAGCCCCATCGGCGTATATTTTCGCCTGGGGCAAACGCTTTTGTAAGCCGGTCTGATAATTTTCCCCGCATTGACCAGTTCTTCAATGCGATGGGCGCTCCAGCCTACAATTCGGGAAATGGCAAAGAGGGGTGTGTAGATTTCCGATGGAATATCGAGCATCCGGTATACAAAGCCCGAATAGAAATCCACATTCGCACTGACGCCTTTATACATCTTACGGACCTCTCCGATAACTTCCGGCGCCAATTTTTCAACTTTGGTATAAAGATGATACTCATCCTCCAGCCCTTTTTCCTTGGCAAGACGGGCGGCGTACTCCCGTAAAATAATGGCCCGTGGGTCGGAAATGGAATAAACGGCGTGGCCGATGCCATAAATGAGGCCGGAGCGGTCAAAAGCTTCTTTAGCCAGGATTTTTGAGAGATAGTCTTCGATTTCGCGTTCATCAGTCCAATTTTTTACTTGCTCTTTCAGATCTTCAAACATCTGCATGACCTTGATGTTGGCTCCGCCATGCCGCGGTCCTTTGAGAGAGCCAAGAGCCGCAGCCATCACTGAGTAGGTATCGGTTCCGGATGAGGTTACCACATGGGTTACAAAGGAAGAATTATTACCACCGCCATGCTCCGCATGAAGCACCAGTGCCAGATCGAGCAAAGCGGCTTCCAGTTTGGTGTAACCACTGTCCGGTCGGAGCATGTGAAGGATATTTTCGGCAGTGGAGAGCTCCGGCTGCGGGCTATGAATGAACAGGCTGTTGTTGCCATGGTAATGGGAGAAAGCCTGATAACCATAGACTGCGATAGCCGGGAAAACGGCGGTCAACCGGATGCATTGTTTCAAGACATTTGAAATGGATATATCGTCTGCGTTGTCGTCAAAGCTATACAAGGAGAGTACGCTGCGGGCTAGTACATTCATCATGTCTTTACTGGGGGCCTTTAAGATAATATCACGAGCAAAATCATCCGGCAGCTTGCGATACTGAGCTAGTAATTGCTCAAAATCCGTTAACTGGCTTTGAGTGGGAAGAGTACCAAAAAGTAGTAAATAACAGGTTTCTTCAAATCCAAAGCGGCCCTCGGTCATAAAACCGTTTACGATATGAGCGATATCGATGCCGCGATACATTAATTGTCCCGGAACGGGGACCATTTCGTTTTCATCCATGATATAGGAATGGACTTCGCCGATTTCAGTCAGGCCGGCCAGGACCCCGCGGCCGCTGATATCGCGTAGCCCCCGTTTTACTTCGTATTTGCTAAATAACTCGGGATTGATATAACTGCTTTTCTCGGCCAAAGCGCACAGCTCGGTAAGTTTATTGGTTTCGAAATCAGTGTTTTTTTGGGAGCTCACGTTTTACGACCTCCTTTTTTCTATCATTTGAATTGGATGCTTATTCATTTTTAGAGTTAGGTTATCCTGCCAAAAGGAATTTGTATTTTTTGACAAGACTTTTTTAGCTGAGTTTTATCATACTTGACAATTGCAATATAATTTTTTGGAATTCACCATGTCAATAAATATCGCCGTTAACCAAGGGTCAAACTGTTTTCCCGAAAACGCTTTAAGTATATCGAGCGCTTCCTTCGATGACAAAGCATTACGGTACACCCTATTACTGGTTATCGCATCATAGGCATCGGCTATCGCCACAATCCTGCTTTCGATAGGAATTGCCTCTCTTTTAATTCCCAAAGGGTACCCTTTTCCGTTCCACCATTCGTGATGTTTAAGAATAAAATCGGCAATATGACTGATATCATTGGCCGATCTGGCGATGCGGTAGCCTATCTCGCAATGTGACTGCATAACAGTTCTTTCGCTCTCTGTGAGCGGTCCTTCTTTAAATAAAATATGGTCCGGAATGCCCACTTTGCCGATATCGTGAAATTTACCCAGCAGCCATATATCGGATATTTGGCATTCCGATAATCCAACAATAGTCGCCAAATCGACTCCTAGTTTCCCCACCCTTTCAGTGTGACCCTCGGTTATATAATCTCTGGCTTGTAAAGCCTTGAGCAGTGTCCCCAATATTGCGCTCCTGGCACTTTGCCCATGATGAAGCTTTTGGCGATACATTTTGTTATCAGCTTCTTGAAATATTTCATTGATATTTTGGTCGCCTGTCCGCAAACTGTAACCCACGGAAAGGCTGAGATTGTTGCAGGGATTTTTTAGGTTGTATTCAGCCAGAGACTTATGAATGTTGGCACAAGTTTCTTCCATTAAGGCCTGCGATCCGTCCGGTAATAGTATCACAAATTCGTCACCGCCTATACGGGCCGCGAAATCAATTTCCCGGCAGGACATTTTAATAATGGCGGCGGCTTGATTAATTAATTCATCGCCTTTTATATGTCCGAAGGTATCGTTAATAAATTTAAGCCCGTCGATATCGCAAACGATAACTCCGACAGGCTGAATACTCATGCTCAAGTGAATTATTTCCTGCTCAAAATAGGTTCGGTTGTACAATTGAGTCAAACAATCGTATTTCAGCAGTTCTTCAAATTTGCGACGCTCGGTGATATCGATAAAACTTTCAATTAGATACTCCACTCCATTTAAAAGGATCGGTACTACGGTTTTAATTACCGGAATTCGCTTGCCACTGGAGTCAATCAAAATGCGCTCAGCATTATCTACGTTTTGCCCCAAATCGGTGATGGGGCATTTTCCTCTTTCCGCCGGACAAACATAGTCGTGGCATATTTTACCAATAATTTGTTCCCTACCATGACCGATGATTTTAGTTGCTGCGTCATTGGCATAGGAGATACAGTGCGTTTGACTATTTACGACTAATATGCCAAAACCAATTGCCTCCAGCAGGTTTCCTTCCAGACACCCGCTATTGACCGTGGCTGGATTAAAATCTGTTTTAAGGCTAAATTGGAATTCTTGCTCAGTCGGTAATTGCATTAATTTTGTCATCGGCTAACCTCCCAAAGAGTTTTTTGACAGTAACTTTCATATCAGCAAGTTCTTGACCAATGCAAGTAGTAGCCTAAATTAAAATTGGTATTTAATGTCGAGAAGGCTCCTTAATTACCGAGAGACTTTCGGGCTTTTATGTCAAAATCCGTTACAATTAAATCAAAAGCGCCCTGTAAACAGGACGCTTTTGATTTATAATGATGTATTACACGATGATGTTTCATTTAGATACCCCATAAGCCGAGATAATTAATTTGTTCATTTTCTCTAAATTGGCAATAACTTATTATACTATATTGAATATTTTCGATAATTCAATTAAAATTCCTCTAATTTGGTAATAAATTATCCGGGTTAAAGTTTGTAACACCGGAAACTTATGCTTGCAGCACTGCCTGAGAGGGGATTTCGCTGGTTGCTCAAAATTAATTGGGGTACTGAAAGAGGCAGTCATCGCCGATAACCGAAACATACAGATTAAGCATTTCGGCCTCGGCGGAATTGATTTATATAGTGTATAGTAATAGCAAAGGAAAAGGGAAAAAGAAGTTTTATTAATTAACTCAAGGTGATAAAATAGTATTAAAATACATCTGGCATAAATGTATTCATGTCTTTAAAAATAATCACAAGGTTTTATCTTTATATACTGGATATACTGGTCTTGAGTCAATGGAGGCAAAAAGATGAGCAATGAAGAAGAAGAAATGATTTGTTGTGTATGTGACAAAAAAATCGGTGAAGAAAAATGGAATGCTTGTGATCTGGGTTTTACTTGTGAAGCTTGTAGTTCGAAGTGCCCTCCCAAATGTCATCCCCCTTGCCCGCAAAAGAAATAATCGTCTCACCCCTTTTTCCCCTATCATAAAGATGAGGGTTTTTTGCTCTTTTCGGTGCCTCTGTGGCCAACTAAATTAGCCACAGACAGAGTTCACAGGGATGGGTATTAATTTTCGTCTTTTCAATGGTCCTGTCTATCTGGGGTGGATGACTGATGACTAGCTTAATTAAGAATGATTGATTGAAAAATGGGCCTTTAGACTTGAAAGGAGAGAAATATATGATGGTCAAAACATATTTCAACCCGGGTTGCGCCTTACGTATCTATAAGCCGGCAATCGAAAGGAAAATTTTAGAGTTTTTGAATCGGAACTACGGGGAGGTTGCACTGCACCAAATATGCTGCCGCCATGAACCGCGGCTGGAGGCGGGTTCGTTAATTATCAATGTCTGCGCCGGTTGTGACAGGCGTTTTAGGAGTTTATACGAAGGTATTTCAACCATTTCTCTATGGGAGGTGCTCGATGGATTGGACACATTTCAGTATCCCGACTATCAAGGCTTAACGATGTCGATACACGACCCCTGTCCGGTGCGTGAAAAGCCGCAAGTGCATCAGGCGGTAAGAAATTTGCTGAAAAAAATGAACATCGATGTTATCGAAACCAAGTTTTGCGGTACCCGTTCCATATGCTGCGGCGATGATTTTTATACCAAGCTCCCACTGGAAACGGTTCACCAAAAAATGAAAGAGCGGGCGAATGCGATGCCTTGCGAGGATGTTTGCGTATATTGCGTTTCCTGTATCAAGTCAATGGTTATCGGCGGCAAAACGCCGCGACATTTGATTGACCTTTTAATGGGCGAAACAACCGAGCCGCAGGTATATGATACAGTAGAGTGGCATGGCCAATTGCAGGACTACATTGATCGACATTAAGAATAGATCATGACGACGATCGAAAAGGGAAAGCTGTAATGGAAAACAAAGAGGCTCACTTTTGACCTTGAATCTTTATGGAACATTCCACAGGGGATTTTTTAAATGATCTCCCTCAAAGCACGCTTTGTCGAGGAGACCATTTATGACCATGTAACGAATGGAGTTTTTTAATGTTCATTTAAACCGCCGTACAGTCTTTAGCAAGACTAATTCCGCCTACTAAAGCATTGATTTATCACCGTTTTTTATATAGAATCTACTGAAAAAGTTAATAACGTAAACCAACTCACCCTCTCTTTGCATTGGTTAATCGAGGGTAACTCAATGCTCCAATGCCTATCCCCTTTATTACCAATCTTTCACCGGTTCCTTCATATTTTCGAACATTTTCATAACCTTGATGTTGGCCCTGCCATGCCTTGGTCCTTAACGGTACTCATTCATAAAACCATTCACGATATGGCGATAGTCAAACCCCGATAAAATAATTGGCTTGGAACAGGAACTATTTCGTTTTCATCCATGATATAGGAATGGAGTTCACCGATTTCGGTCAGACCGGTCAGGACATCGCGGCCGTTGATATCGTGCAGGCCACGTTTGACTTCGTATTTGCTGAACAATTTGGGATTGATATAGCTGTTTATCTCTGCTAGATGTGGCATTATAAAAAAGATTCTAAAAATCAGCCAACAATGGATGAAGTAAAAACAGTTTTATCAGAATCGGATATATTCATCATTGTCATAACCCAGAGTTCGCTGAATAGTCTATTCGTCCAAGAAGAACTTACGGAAGCCATAAAATTAAAAGAAAGAGGTCAGATAAAAGCAATTTATCCAATTCTACTGGATAATCCTAATAACATCGATTTAGCAAGCAAAATTATAAAATTTTTCCGAAGTTTGCCGGTTTCTTATACAAACTCCACTTCGGATTCTTTATATATTTTGACATAGCAATCACCTATATATATTATTTCACTCATAAAGAGTTTTCATACTCCTTTTTGGTCCATACAATATATGATTTCATTTACAGTAGTGTTAGCCGTAAATTGACCCGAAAAATTTTATGTCAAAATGGGGCCAATCATTCGACTTGCTTTTTGGATGGAGAAACGAAGGTTTTGGCTTCGAAGCTATCTCAAAAAATAACAAAATGACAGGTTGTTTCTCCCTGGAGGAAAAAAGATAGAATGAGGGTTGGCCTAAAGGTTGAATGAATGATAGTTTTAAAGGTCCACGGATTTCGGCGGCGACATACTTTTTGGACGCCCAAAAAGTATGCAAAAAGGCGCCGGGGACCCATGTTCCCCGGTCCCTCCTTCATATCTCCTCACATCCATGTTCGGAGTCGGAATAATTTAAGAGGCCATCGACCTCGTGTCGGTGGCCTTCAATATGGTTCGTTGTGGCCGACGGCTGTTTTACGTCCTTGTAAAGAAGCCGCGCCGCCTCCCGTCCTGTTCGGCGTCGGTTTTTGGTGGGAAAGGAATAATGTCAAGCGGATTGCTTGAAGTTTGGATTTGATAAATCGACAAGAATAAAGGGATGAGGGAGTAAGGTTTTTTAACTAAAGCGATAATGTTTGAGCATGTACCCGCTCTAAGGTTCCTTGAGATATTTAGATTTTATGGAATTATTAAAATGGAACAAAACATTGGAAGCAATAAATATCTTTCCGAAACCATCAAGTTAAAATTTGAAAGGCAGGATGATTCTTTATTTGAACTGCCATCCGATTGTAAGATTATTCAATGGCACGGGCATCAATGAAAAGAAGTCCCATCGCCATTGCCTTTTGAAGAGGGGAGAAAAGGGGTGAGGCAGCCCTAGAGGAACGGGCCAGGTAGGAACAATCCTTTTCATGGCTTAATTTTAACCTCGATCCGGCAAGTAAGTGACAATTTTTCTGGAATGGCGCAGAAAAATTGGCCGGATCGGGTTAATTGTTTGAATCCGGCAAGTTTAAATTCGACTGTGGTTTTTGGGGTTACTTGCCGGATTCAAGTTTAATTACAGAAAAAGTCCGCTTACCCCGCTAACTTATTCTTCCGTATAACAAGCAAGTATTTCACCCGCATAGAAAGTATGATAATCTCCGGTATCATAGCACTTTTCATTGAGCGATTTATCCAATTGCGCAGGATCCATTGCCTGTTTATAAACTATTTTACATTCAAAATGCAAGCCGCAGCCGCTAATAACAGGGGTTGCAATTTTTTGCCCCGGCAGTAAGGTCAATTCTGCAGCTGCAATCTTGTCGGTTTCGCGCCCCGATTTACTGCCGCAAATACCAAGGGCTTGCTTCATCGGGTTTAATGGGATGCTTACGGTGAACTCGTTGCTTTTTTCGATTAATTCATAGGTATAGCGCGAGGATCGCACCATGGCTGTAAATATTGGTTTACCCCAAGCAAAACCGATATGGCCCCAACCGATGGTCATCGTATTTGTCTTGCCATGATGGGTGGTGGTTAAAAATGCGCCTTTACTGAGCTGTTCCATAGCCTGTTTGGAATACTCGTTATAAGCAATTTCTTTCATCATCGTGTTTTCTCCTTAACTAAAACTGATATATCGTAGTCGGGCCTTCACAACCACCCTTTCGCGAACCAGGGCCAGCCGTGATGATATTTTCCTGAGCCGTAGACTCAAAAAGATAGGAAGATACTCCATTTATCAATGAATTTAAAAAACCAATCCTCCCATGGCTTTTAAGAATTGAGGCTTTAAATCATTAAAAGCCGAAGCTAAAGTGTAGAAAGAAAATTGTATGGTACCATTTTGTTTAGAAACAATTAAAGTATAAAATATTATTTCGATCGACTTTTGTTTGGCAGTATAGGTTACTATCTCCCCTTTTGTTCCGTTGACTAAACATGGCTGAGAATCAATAATATGCGCATTTTGATCTATTTTTTGAGCATTGATTATTAATACATCTTTCATTTGCTCAATGGGTATGGATAGCCCATCGAACATGGTTAAGCAAAAGCCGGTATTATCGATGTTCTTAAAAGCAAATTCTGCGGATGGGTTATCGACTTTAGCTTCAGTCCAAAGCGATGGGTCGTAATAAATAGTGAATTTACCGGTCTTACTTGCAACTCGCTCAGTCATATTAGGCGTCTTTTTAAGTAATTGGATATCATCACCAGAAACCGTGGTACCTTTTGAATATTCCCAGGTAAAATCATTATGTAGAATTATAATATTACCCTTTGAATCCTTAACGGTCTCTTCGGCAAAAATATTTTGAGACGAAAAAACTAATGCAATAAATAGAAGAGTAAGAGTAAAAATTTTTCCATGTTTAATTGAACTCACTCCTTAAAGTTTTTATGAGCATCCAATTATTTAGTGAATTCTACATTAAAATAGATTTTCCTGTTAACTCAAACGAAAGCCCTTTTTAACAGCCTCTCGCGAGACAAGAATAAAAAATAACCAATATTTTTGGAAACGGTTGATCCTAAGTATTGCAAGCGCGGTATGCTCCCATCGGCCTTACTTTGGTACACATTTTAAACAGTTATCGACTTCATCCACAATTTGCCACAATTTTGAACTTGCTATTTTCCCGCGCGCCTCATCGGGGGTCATATGATGCATGCTAATAAATAAATAACCGTTATTTTTGAGCAGTCTGTGCAATTCCTGCAGAAATAGATGAGTGTCATCAACCATATGGAACATATCAATCGCAAGGATGATATCCGCCACATTGTCTTCGATCTGCCTGATATTCTTGACCAGGATGGGTTTGACATTTTTAAGCTGATATTTGACAATTTTCTTTTTTACCGCTTCGATTGACAGCTCCTGAATATCCACGGCATATACTTTTCCCTCATCACCAATCAACTCGGATACTTTTTTGGTGTAGCCCCCGGAACCGCAACCATAGTCGATGACGAGGTCCCCTTTTTTGATGCCGAATTTATCGCATTCTTTATCAATCGGCGCAATTCTGTCGCGTTCCTCTAACATTGAAATCATCCGCTCGACGGTAAATTCATTTTTAGACTGCTTTTTACCAATCAAGATGTATAAAAAATCATTTGGAAATAATTTTTGGGTTATAAAGAATCCGGCATGGATGATTTCCTGTTCCATAACCGATGAAGGAATCCTTATATTCATTGGCGGACCAGAAAGTTGACTATCAACAGAACTTTCTTTTTTTTCAAATTCCAAACATAGAAAATATCCGCCTTCTTTCAGCACGCGCTTAATCTGCCGTAACGTTTCGGATAGCGGTTTCACTTCATGTAAAACCAATGAAGCCAACACAACATCCATTGAATCCGCCGGCAGTGGAATATCCTCAATACTTCCCGTAACTAACCGGATATTTGCAATATTTTCAGCTTGAGCCTTGGAAGCGATAACCTCTACCATCCGGGGATCGATATCCAGTGCATAAACCAAGCCATCAACCATTTTAGCTGCCGGAATGGTCAAATATCCTGTACCTGCACCCAGATCTAAAATGGTATCGGTTTTTTGAATGGGCACCATTTCCAATAGCTTTTCGGGAGGGAAAGCCTTTTTCCTTTCAGGCCGGTCTAAAGACTCTATTTTACCTGCGAAACGTGCCGATTCATTGGAATGACAGTGGTTCTTTTCCATGGTTAGCTCCTTTTTGATAGTCATTTTTTTGCGAGGTTTTCTTTTTTAGCTATTTCATAAAGTTTCTTTTCTTGCAGGTACTTTTCCATCCGGCTCTCTGCTTCGATCATGACTTGATGAATCATACATTTAGTTTCTTGAAATTCGCATTTGAACAAAGCGCCATTTCCTTCAATGGCATTGATTACATCCATAAAAGAAATCTCCTCTGTTTGTTTACTTAATGCATAACCGCCTTTCGCGCCGGGAGTCGATTCAATCAATCCCGCCTTCACCAGTTGGGTTAATATCTTGGAAAGATACGTAACCGATACCTTGAAGTGCCCGGCCAGTTTCTGGACACCCAATTTTTCATCACCATGCGCAATCATGTAGACAATCGTATGTAAAGCGTAGTTTGTCGCCTTGGAATATTTCAAATGGGCCCGCCTCCGATAAAAGATATTACAGATATTATATATCTATTATAAAAAGAAATCAACGGATTTTGGCAAACAATAAATAAATAAATAACGGATCAGCATGCGATGGGATGCTTACTGTGAACCCGTCGCTTTTTTTGATTAATTCATGGGTGAAGCGTGAGGATCGCACCATGAATTGATTATCGTATAAACAAATTACTTTACGAATAATCGGTTGGGGGAAAGGAAATATGGGATGCCTGCCGGCTGCCGGATACAGCAAGTAACAGGAAGCACCTATTGACAATAAATGAATGATCGTTTATTATATAAATATTAATAGAGGTGTTCAGATGAGAAAAAGAGATGATGAAAAAGAAAAAAGTATCAAAGAAGCGGTAATTAAGTTAATCCTTCAAGAAGGTTTTCAAGGGACTTCGATTTCAAAAATCGCCAAAGAGGCGGGAGTTTCTCCGGCAACGGTATATATCTATTTTGATAACAAAGAAATCATGCTTCAGGATATTTACCGTGAGTACTCAGAAGAAATTTTTAATTATCTTTTAAATAGAGTCCATCAAGAAATGGAAGGACAGCAACTTATAGAAATACTGGTGAGAAGTTATTATAACTATATTCAGGAGAATGAAGAAATTTTTCATTTTGTCGACCAGTTTTCAAATTGTCCATCACTTGCGAGTGGTTGCTCAGAATTAAAAGGCATTTGCCAGATTCATAATTTGATAGTCGAGATGAAAAACAAACATATTATCAAGGATTATAATAATGATAATTTAATCGCATTTATATTTTATCCGGTAAAATCAATTGCAGTCAATCACCACAAAACGGAAGCTGAAAAAGCAGCGTTACTCCGAGAAATGATTGAAATTATTCAGGATGCGTTACTTATATAAATATAAAAAATTTTGCAAACGAGATTAAAAGAATCTCGTTATAATTTAACAAATAATTAAACGAGCGCTCACTTATAAATGTTCATAAAGGAAGGATGAATATGTTGATCAATTTTGACAAAAGCAATAAAGAAGGAATGGTTATCCCGATATCGGATACAGTGCTATTACCGGGTGTTATTTCGATACTTTGGGTAACTAAACTGAATGAAGAGGAACTTGAAAATTTAGAAAGGGAAGATATCACCAATATTGCACTAACCCTCAAACAAAATTTTACTCGAAAGGGGGTAAAAGAAGAAGATTTTTACAGGATAGGGGTCTCCTTTAGAGTTGATGAAGTGGAACAAACCGAAAAAGGATACCAGCTTAAGATAAAAGTTTTAGATAGAGTTGAAATAAAAACCCTTAAAATTGGGACGGATTTTATCCATGCTGAATATGACATTTGTCCGGATGATACTGATCTCAATGAAAAGAGCCAGGCGGAAATGCTGGGTTATCTGAAAAAGATTACTCGGGAACTCGGCGAGAAATACCGAGGGTCAGAGCAATTCATGAAGGTATTGGATGAATTGAAAGACTTAAATTCTCTCATGATGTATCTGTCGCAATTTATGCCGATATCCAATGGCGAAAAGTATGATTTGCTTGAAACACAGTCTTTGAAGGAGAGAAGCTTAAAATTTATCGATTATCTGATCAAACTAAAGGAAACCGTGGAATTACAACTGGAGATGGCGGAGCGGTTTTCTGAAAAGGCTAATAAAAATTATCGGGAATCAGTACTCAGGGAACAATTAAAAGCCATTCAAGCGGAATTAAATGAAGGCAAGCCAGAAGGCACTAAAAAGGATAACGATTATGGAAGCAAAATTGAAGAAGCCGGTATGCCGCCTGAGATAAAGAATACTGCTCTTGAAGAATTTGATAAATTGGAAGCTCAGGGCCAAAATAGCCCGGAATATAATGTTATCCGCAATTACTTGGATCTGTTGGTGCAACTGCCGTGGAAAAAGAGTGAAGGAAAACCGATCGATTTGGAGGAAGCAAGAAATATTTTAGATGAGCAACACGATGGCCTTGAGAAAGTGAAGGATCGAATCATCCAGCACTTAGCCGTAATGCAGCTCAAAAAAGACAAAAAGGGTTCTATTCTATTATTGGTAGGACCTCCCGGCACAGGAAAGACAAGTCTGGGGAAGAGTATTGCCGAAGCTCTTGATAGGAAATATGTTCGTTTGAGTTTAGGCGGGATTCGAGATGAAGCGGAAATTAGAGGACATCGCAGGACCTATATTGGAGCTATGCCGGGCAGAATTATTCAAAGCATCAAAAAGGCCGGGGAAAATAATCCGGTGATGGTTTTAGATGAAGTTGACAAGCTGATGGTTGGTGGTTATAGCGGCGATCCTGCCAGTGCTTTATTAGAGGTGCTTGATCCGGAACAAAACAACAGCTTTACCGATCATTATTTGGATCTGCCCTATGATTTGTCAGATGTTTTCTTTATTGCGACCGCTAATTCTCTGGAAAGTATTCCCGGTCCGCTGCTAGATAGAATGGAAGTCATTCAAATCTCCAGCTATACAATTAATGAAAAGTTCCATATTGGGAAAAATCATTTACTTCCCGCAGTTCTGGAAGAGCATGGATTAACTGCCGAACAATTGGTCATTGAGGATGAAGTGTTACAAAAAATAATCAGTGACTACACTTTAGAAGCCGGAGTCAGGGGATTAAAGAAACAATTGGCTGCCCTTGCCAGAGTTGCCTCGGAGAAAATCGTATCGACAAAAATAGAATTACCTTACAGAGTCAAAATAGAGCAATTGGAGGAATTGTTAGGAAGACAAGTTTCCAGACATGATCGGGCGGAGCTGGATAATCCACCGGGAGTTGTCACAGGACTGGCATGGACTCCGGTCGGCGGAGAAATACTTTTTATTGAAGCAACGGATATGTCGGGGAGCGGCGAAGTTACCCTAACCGGTCAATTAGGTGATGTGATGAAAGAATCGGCCAAAATTTCTTTAAGCTTATTAAAATCAAGATTACCCATGAACGCGATTAATTTCAAGGAAAGAGATTTACACATTCATGTTCCATCGGGGGCGGTTCCTAAGGATGGTCCGTCGGCGGGTATCACATTATTTACTGCCCTAGCTTCCTTAGTCACAGGCGTTAAGGTGGATTCCAAAATCGCCATGACAGGAGAACTAACTTTACGAGGAGCCGTATTGCCAATCGGTGGCCTCAAGGAAAAATTACTAGGGGCCCAACGAGCGGGTATAACAAAAGTTTTGATTCCTAGGGACAATGAGATGGACCTTAAGGATGTGCCTGAAGAAGTGAAGCAACAACTTACAATTATACCCGTAGAGACTATCGAAGATGTGCTGAAAGAAACGTTGGGGATTTCTTTACCTCGAATAGAGCATGTGTTTAATCTTAATCAGAAGGTATTGGGTGAGGGACCCTTCAAAGTTATCGATAAGGCTTCCTAGATGACAAGGCATCGAAGAAGGGTTATTCCAAATACTTGATATTCAATATATTCCAATAATTATTGATAGAAAAGAGGAAATGAAAATGATCATAACCAAAGATACTTTAATTGGTGAAATCTTAAATGCAGACCAAACCACGGCGCCTTATTTTTTAGAGATGGGAATGCATTGTCTGGGGTGCCCTTCTTCCACCGGCGAAAGTCTGGCAGAAGCTTGTTTGGTACATGGCGTTCCGGTTCAGGAACTAATTGATAAACTAAACAACCATATTTCCAAATAAGCAGGAAAACGTATGATATAGACATTAAGAACAAACGGCCCATTATCGGCAAAGATAACGGGCCGTTTGTTTCCGAAGACGACCCGAATACAGAGAACTGGGGGAACGCCTGGACGAGCTGATTTGAAAATCCAGTCTGGAAAGAATAGCCGTGTCCCTAGTAGCGAGTCTTGGAGCAGGTATAGTACGTCGCCAAGTTCAAATCTTACAGTACAGGTAGTTGGCAGTTGGCAGTTTGTTTAAACTTTTTCTTCCAGTTGTTTTCGGACCTCAGAGGGGGTCAGATTGAACTTCTTTTTAAAAATCCGGAAGAAATATTTGGTATCAGTATACCCCACTAAACTTGATATCTGGCTGATTGTAACACGCGGCTCTCCCAGATACTCCATGGCTTTTTCTAAACGGATTCGCGTAAGGTATTCCGAAAACCCTTCTCCTAATTCTTCTTTAAATAGCCTGGACAGATACTCTTCGCTGACGAAATATTTTTGGGCTAAATCCTTCAATTTAATTTCCCGGCTAAAGTTTTCATCTAGATATTGCCTGGCTTCATAAATTAATCTTCGGACAGGTTTTAAACCTTTTACTGTATAGGTCGCCTCTTGATACATGCTTTTTAATTCAAAGAGTTCTCGCCCTAAGGGCCCGATTCCAATCGATATTTGATATTTCTCGCCATAATCGCCGGTAAATAGAGAGCGCGTCAACTCTTTCAAAGATTGATTATTGTCGCTGGGTAAATAAGAATGAAAGCAGATTAAAACATCCAGTTCATTTTGGATGTCACGATTGATAAATACTTGAAAATGGCTGATGCCATGATTTGATTTCAAAACGGCAATGGCCTTGGTGAGTTCCTTTATTAAATTAGGTTGGAGGGGTTGGATATTATGGTTGTAATGTTTGATCACCAGTAGGCCATATGCATTACCGCCCCAATGATTATCCAAAGACTGCAACTGTTCTAGAAGGAGTTCCGCTTCGTCCGGATTGACTTCGTTTTTGATCATCCTGGATAATATTTCGGTGACCTCAAACCGGTTTACCTTGATTTTATGAATGGCATTGAGGATGGCTTGATTCAGTTCTTCTTTCTTGACAGGCTTTACGAGATAATCGACTGCCCCTATGCAAATTGCCTTTTTGGTATACTCAAAGTCAGTATACGCGCTGGTGATAATTACTTTGACAGCGCTGTTGGACTGGCGCAGACGGTCGATTAATTCCAATCCGTCCATAATCGGCATCCGCATATCAACAATCAGGATATTGGGAAAGCATTGGGGGATTTTTTGCAGTGCTTCCGCTCCATTGCAAGCTTCCCCCACCAAACAGGCATTCAAATCGTTCCAGTTGATTTTACCCTTAATACTTTCGATTACCATTTTTTCGTCATCAACGATCATGATGCGATACATACGTTCACTTCCCCAATTCAAAATTAACGACTTGTACCGCAGGTATCGATAATATTACCGTTGTTCCTATCTGCGGAACGCTTTCATATGTTAAGCCATATTCACGACCATAGAAAAGCTTTAAGCGCCAATTTACATTTTCAATGCCGATATGGTGTTTTTTATCTGTCACCCCATGATGATTGACAGTGTTTTCGAGGGAATAATTGAGTTGGCTTAATTTTATAGCGTCAATACCGACGCCATTATCACGGATGAAGATAGTTAAAATATGATTGACAGTTTGAGCCGAAATCTCAATGCATCCTCTATACAGTTTGGGGGCCAGTCCGTGCAATATGGCGTTTTCCACCAGTGGCTGTAATGTGAACTTGAGTATGTTTAGCTCCAATAGTGCGGGAGAAATTTTTACCTGCAGCTCGATGGAATTCCCAAACCGGGCATTTTCGATCTGAATATACTTTTTCAGACTCTCAAGTTCCAGCCGCAAGGGCACTTCGGGTTTTTCAAAGTTGATACAGTATTTAAGAAGGTCAATCAGATTTTCATTGATCAGCACCAGCTCAGGTATTCCATTGGCATAACCGATACCACTGATATTTTCCAAAACGTTATAAAGAAAATGCGGATTAATCTGAGCGATCAGCGCATTTAATTGGGTATCTTTCAACATCAGTTGAGTGCGGTATTCCGATTCAATCAGGTAATTAATCTTCTCCACCATAGAATTCATGCCCGTAATCAGTTTGGCGATTTCGTCCTGGTGAGGATAGTCGGATTGAAATGGTATCAACTTACCATTTTCTATCTTTTTAAAATGCAGGGTAATCTGCTCCAAGGGTTTCGAAAAACTGGCGGCGAATTTTCGGTTAAGATAGGTCAATACGACGATTAAAAGCAAAGCGGTAATACCGGATATTTTTTTGATATTTTTTACGACCCGATAAACCGAGTCTACGGATGTCAGATATAAGATGTTCCAACCGGTTTTTTCCTGATAATACTTCTTTACAAAAAATCTGTTGTGATGAAAATTCACCTCGGCGATTCCACTCTTAGGCAATTGAATTCGGTTTAAGCTCTGATAATCGGAGTATCCGGCCCGGGCTTCTTCCGTATCATAGATGATCTCTCCGCTGCTGCTGAGGATAATAATTCGTCCCTGGTGAACATATTTCACTTCATCAAAGGCTTCCTTCATCTGCCGATAGTTTAAATCGACCTGGATGATCCCGACATCTTTTTTCAAATCACTGCCCTTAACTTTTTTATATACTTTTAACAGATCCGGATCGCTTCCGGGGCCGCTTTTTTCCGTATATAGGCTAGTATCGCTATACATCAGCCTTTGATACCAAGCTGCATTCAAAAAGCGATCGCTGGATTCAAAAGTATAGTCGCCGTCTTTATTTCTTTCATAAACATAATGATTCTTGAGAGAGTAAATCGTTACCGAAACGATATCATTTCGTAAAAACAAAATATTCCGGATGATTTCTAAAGCCTTGTCGGCCATTTGCAATAATTGATAGGATGTCAGCCGGTCGTTAGATTCCAATAATGATTCCCGGCTATTATAGTTATAAATGGAATTTAATAAGGCATCCAGATTGTTAAAATCATTATCAATATTTTTGCTGATTTGATTGATAATTATATTGGAGTAGTCGTTGATTTCGTCTTCGGTTATTTTGGCAATATAGAAATATAGGACGGAAACAACTGTAAAGACTGAAATAAGGATGATGATGGTATATCGGACAATGATCCTGGTCCGAATATTAGGGCCGGTTAAAAAGTTTTTGATGATGTTTGGAATTCCTGGCATGGATGATAGGTAGACCTCCAAATTCCATTTATCAAATATCATTGTATCTTGAAAAAAAGAGAGAGTCAAAGTATTTCCGAATGGATGCCCCGGGCAATAATGGAAATGAACCTCAGGACGGATGTCAAAAAAGTCCACCTAAATTGGGCAAATTTATGGATATCTTTTTTAGCAGGTATAGAGTTTAATATAATTAATCATTGCAATGAGAAATCCAATTAACACAATAAGGGAGTGGAATGAAATGAACAGAAAAGTAATAGCCTTCATTGCTGCTGTGGTACTACTGATCGCTGCGTTTATGGTGGATGCCTACAAAGCCCCATTGGAAGCCGCCAACCAGAAAAATATCACATTGACCTTTCTAACTTGGCAGACCCCGTTACGGGACCAGTATGAAGCGGCCTTTCAAAAGTATTCAAAGCTACATGCGAATGTAAAAATTCAATTTAGCGCCATTCCAACCGATCAATATCCACAAGCACTTCAGATTAGAGTGGCTTCCGGAGATGCCCCCGATTTAATTCAGTTGTGGCCAGGGTTACAAGCTGTGGTTCCTTATGCCAAAAGTGGTCTTCTGGCTGACCTTAGTCATGAGCCTTGGGTTAAAGATCTGTATGACGGACCCAAGCAAGCAGTATCATATAATGGAAAAGTATATGCTTATCCGCTGGAAACCAGTGTAATTGGAGTCATCTACAACAAAAAGATTTTTGCAGATTTAAAACTGGAGGTACCGCGAACCTGGGAAGATTTCCTGAAAGTGTGTCAAAAAATTAAAGAAGCGGGGAAGGTTCCTATTGCGATGCCGGCGAAAACGGCATGGTGCCCACAGTTTCTTCCCATCTATACGCTGAACGGCAATCTGGTATACTCCAAATATCCCCATTTTGATGACGCTCTGATGGCGGGGAAAGCAACGTTTGCCCGTTCGGAATATAAAAGAGCTTTGGAGATGTTTATGGAGTTAAACGACAAAGGGTATTACGGAGCGGATCCTCTCGGCATAACAATTGAACAGGCAGAACAGATGATGGTCAAGGGCGATGCGGCGATGACTGTCAACGGTAGTTGGACTGTTGCGGAATTACAACTGATTGATCCGCAATACCCGGCCGGGATGTTCCCGGTGCCGGCGCCAGTGGGCTATCAAACCACTATACCGGTTGGACAGGGGAGCTGTTATGGGATCTATTACAAATCGAAGAATCTGGCTGAGACCAAAAAGTTGCTGAAATTTTTAACCGAAGAGAGTGTTTATAATTCCTTTTCGAAATATTCGGTAGCGCTTTCGCCATCCAAGAAGATTAAAACGGATACACCAGCCGCCATCACCGATAAGATGGCTCCGGCCATGGAAAAGGCGTCTTACCAATTTACCAATCAAACATGGGCGCCGGGAATTCAAGACGCCTGGCAGAAAAATTTTCAGGCTTTGTTAAGTAAAACCGTTTCCATTGATGCGGTGATCAAAGAAATGGATGAAGTCGCAGTTAAGTGTGTCCAACGTTTTAAAGAATCCAAGTAGTTATTGAGCGAGTGTCATAGATAGAGAGTAAGATTGCTTGCTCTCTATTTTATTAAAATTCAGAAAGCGGGCTTGATATGCACGACAAAAATATCCGGGAACGTCTGATTAACTTCACATTTTACGCACCCGCATTATTTTTCTATACGCTGGTTATCATTGTTACATCATTGTTAGCATTCTATTATAGCTTTACCAATTGGGACGGTTTTTCCAGGGAACTTAAGTTGATAGGATTTCAAAATTATTGGGAACTCTTTCACGATCCTTATTTTTATAATGCCTTACGCAATACTTTTCTATTTGCGATCGTCTTTACTGTGGCTCAAAATGTCATCGGGCTGCTTTTGGCGGCATTTTATCATAAATCCAATAAAATTAATAATATTGCCAAGTTCCTGGTTTTTTTGCCGGTGATTCTTAGTCCGATTGTGGTAGGTTTTATATGGAATTATATCTATTCGCCGATTTATGGAATTGTGGGCTTATTAGCTAACTATCTGCCGGTAAAAATCGGACTCGGCAGCCTGACTAACCCGAAAATTGCGATTTGGCTGGTAGCATTAGCCCAGATATGGCAAATGGTGGGCTTTGCCATGATCATTTATGCGGCGGGACTTAAAGACATACCGGAGGATATTTATGAATCAGCGGCCATCGACGGGGCTGGAAAGATACAGGCCTTTTGGTATCTTACCCTGCCTTTATTAGCTCCGGCAACTACGATTTTGGTGGTGTTTGATATGATTACTAGTCTGAAAGTATTTGACTTAATCTATATTATGACCAACGGTGGACCGGGATACGCTACCGAAACCTTTTCCCTCATGATCTTTCGGGAAGCTTTTAAAAATAATACCATGGGGTACGCCACTACCGTCGGAGTCGCACTGTTTATTATTGTGCTTTTAGTTTCACTGGTTCAAATCGGATTCCTACGGAAACGGGAGGTTCAATACTAAATGTCTGAACTAAAGGGTAACGGTTTTAATTTGAAACGATTGGGGAGTTTGCTTCTTACGCTGCTCTTTTTGACCTGTTTTGTCTTTCCGTTATATGTACTTTTGGCAACCTCCTTTAAAACCTCCAAAGAATTCATGCTGTCACCATATGGCTTCCCCAGACAGTTATTTTTGGATAATTTTTTTAAAGCGATTACGCAGTCCAATTTCTTTACATTGTTCAAAAACAGTACTGTTATTCTGGTTGTTTCGATGCTTTTTTTGATCGTTTTCAGTTCGATGGCTGCTTATCCCATCCAACGCAATAACAGTAGTAGATTTTATAAAAATCTTTATCTTTTCTTTGTTATGGGCTTGATGTTTCCAACGTTACTGATATTGCTACCTCTATATAAGCTTCTCGGTTTTGTCCATCTCATCAATACCAGCGTAGGAATTATCTTATGTTATATCGGAGGTAACATTCCTTTTCTGGTATTTTATAATGTGGGCTTCATGCAAACGATACCGAAAGAATTGGATGAAGCGGCGCTAATCGACGGAGCTTCAAAATATGTAGTTTTTTGGAAAATAATCTTCCCGTTGTTAAGGAACTCTCTATTAACGGTAATCGTAATTCAAGTGGTTTGGATCTGGAATGATTTTCTTACCCCAATGGTATTTTTGCAGAATTATGACAGTATGACGGTAATGGTTGGCATGAGCAACTTTATCGGCGAGCGAAGCACGGATTGGCCTTTAATTTTTGCCTTTATGACCGTTTCGGTTCTGCCGGTTATCAGCTTGTATATTGCCTTTCAGAAATACATTCAAAAAGGTTTGGTTACAGGTGCGATTAAAGGATAAAATTTTCAGGATGACAAAGGAGCGGATCGTCAAATGAACCAGCCAAACACACAAAAAATTCCAGTGATTTTGGATACTGATGTTGGAAGCGACATTGACGATATGTGGGCAATTGCCATGATGTTGGGTAGTCCCGAGCTTGATGTAAAACTTATTTTAACGGATCATGGCAACACGGAATATCGCGCCAAAATCGTGGCTAAGTTTCTGGAGGCAAGCGGTAGGACTGACATTCCGGTAGGAGTGGGAATCAAATCATCAGCCCAAATCGAGGCTCAGGGGAGATGGGTGGAAGGATATAATCTTGACAGCTATCCGGGTAAGGTTTATCGCGATGGGGTCGGAGCAATGATTAGTATGATTATGAATTCGTCTGTACCGATAACGCTGATCTCCATCGCTCCAGTCCCAAATCTGGCCGAAGCTTTGGCAAGAGAGCCAGCCATTGCCCATAAAACGCGGTTTGTGGGAATGCAGGGCAGCGTGCGCAAAGGATATTTGGGTTCTGCTAAAATAAGCGCGGAGTATAATGTCTGGGTTAATCCACAAGCATGTCAGAGGGTGTTTTCAGCGCCTTGGGAAATGGTAATTACCCCCGTCGATACCTGCGGTTTAGTTAAACTCAGCGGCGCCAAATACCGCCAAGTACAGCAAAGTCAAACCAAGACCATACAAGCTTTGATGGAAAACTACCGGATATGGGATGAGGAGTATAAAGGGGAAAAGCATTCCGCGGGATATGGGACTGAAAGTACTATATTGTATGATACGGTAGCCATTTATCTGGTGTATAGTGAGAAATTGTTACATATGGAGGAACTGGGCATACGGGTTACTGATGACGGATTCACAATGATTGATGATACTGCCAAACCGATCAGATGCGCCACGGGATGGAAAGATTTGACGGCTTTTGAGGATCTTCTGGTTCACAGGCTGATCGGTTGAAATGAATTTTCAACCGATACCCTTCTCTTACCAGGATTATATTGAATGTGACGGATTTGCCACTATCGCTGTTTGCGGGATTCTAGGTTTATTGGATTTTGTTTTAAACTTCGGTATTAATAACCATCACCAAACCCTTGTCCGATTACCTCAATACTCGGAGTGACATAGATAAAGCTGCTATCATTCAAAGACTTGGCATATTCCTTCAACTTCACAAGATCGGAATCGGAAATCACCGTTTTTAACATGGTCTTTTCAGAAGAACTGTAAGTCCCGATACAGGGTATAAACGTTACCCCTCGATTTAATTCTTTGTGAATAAACTCCCGTAGCGCCTGATAACTCTCGGAAATAATGGTTACACTGTAATTCCGGCTGGTTCCTAAAATCACATAATCAGTTACTTTGCTGGATATATAAATACTGATCAAGGAATAGATGATATAGGTTATGTTTCCATAGATAATTGAAGAAAAAACGATTAGCGAATTCAGAATCATAAAGAAATTCCCGATACTCAGGCCGTTTTTTTCCTTCAAATAAAGGGCTACAATCGCCTCAGGCCCATTGGCCAACCCTTGCCGTAAAATGATCCCCGTAGACAGTCCCGTTAATACTCCGGCGACGACCGTGGCAATGACCGAATCCGTCTTGAAAGCCGGCAGGTATTTTTGAAAGATCCCGATTAACGCCGTAAACAAAAAGAAACAGAAACTGGCGTAAAAAACTTGCTTGCGGTCATACTTGATGACCGCCCAGATAATGATCGGCGCAGCCATGACCAATAAAAGCAATTGAATATTCCATCCGCCGATATGGTTAATAACGGTTGCCAGCCCTCCGAGTCCCGTGGCTGTCAGACTGTTAGGAATAAG
>WSSedL1CaDRAFT_10000660_pt1 | contig 23387 bp, 22 predicted proteins | sample WetSurSL1Cattail_FD_9464 | JGI IMG/M metagenome (IMG submission 9464)
TTAAGGCGTCTGGGTATCAGGTATTTCAGCATGCTTATTCATATCTTCACCGGTCAGCGGATAAAAGACCCGACATCGGGCTTTCGAGCCTGCGACAGAAAAGCGATCGAACTTTTTGCATATGATTACCCGCGTGACTATCCTGAACCGGAATCGATCGTCAACGCTTCCAGGCAAGGATTGAAGGTATCGGAAGTGCCTGTTGCAATGAATCGGCGTGAGGGCGGAAAAACATCAATAACAAGCTCCCGGTCCATTTATTACATGGTAAAGGTAAGTCTTGCAATCATCATCGCATCATTTTTCCGCAGCAGTAAAATGGAGGTACAAAGGCCATGAACAACAGACTTCAGATAATCATGATCCTCGCTTCCCTGCTGTTCCTCAGCTATATCATTCTGATGCTCCGCAACAAAAAAATAGAATTGAAGTATTCACTCGCATGGCTTCTTGCAGGGATTTGTCTTCTGGCCACGGCCCTATTTCCGGATCTGCTGAAGCTCCTGTCGAATTTGCTGAATATTATTGAGCCTGTCAATACTTTGTTTCTCTCTATTATATTTTTCATGCTGTTGATCGTATTCACGCTGACAATAGCGCTTTCAAGAAACGCGAACCGTGTCAAGACGCTTTCGCAGGAGATCGGTATTATTAAAATGGAGTTGGAACGACTTAAAAAAGAATCAGAATGATCATTGATCATAAAAGTTTCAGAAGCTTCAGTTCTTCAAAGGATCATTTTCGAGCATATCACGGCTTTTTCCCATCTCATCAAAGCAGACAACGATGTTCTTGCCTATTTCCTTTGCATAATAAAGTGCCTGATCAGCATACTCTATGACATCCTTAATATTGGTAGAATGCGTTGGGAACTGCGCGATTCCGCAGCTTACGGTCGCTTTTGTCTTTTCTTCCTGCTGACCAAGGTAGATGCGCTGTTTCTCAAGCTGTCTCCTGATCCTGTCACCAACACTTTTAGCTATAAAAATATCCAGATCTCTTATGATGATCATGAATTCTTCTCCGCCATACCGCACCGGGATATCCGATTTTCGTACGCACCGCCTGACAATATCGGAGAAAAGCACCAGCAGTTTATCTCCCGAAACGTGTCCAAATGTATCATTAAAGCTTTTAAAATTATCCAGGTCGAACATGAGTATATTTAATACAGAACCCCTGCTCACAACGTATTCTACCTCTTCCTTGAGCTTCTGATCAAAGTAATGCCTGTTTGCAAGACCTGTCAGCTTGTCTGTACGTGCCAGCCTGAATTCCCTCTTTCGCATATCATCGTATCTTTTTACCTCATAGCATACTCTTGATATGGAGAATGCTGCCATCATGAAAAGAAAATCCCTTATGACGAGAGAAACATAGTTGATACCTGCCGGATAAAGCTTATCGGAAAAAATGCATGTAACGGTATAAAGCATTGCGCATACGATTCCTGTTTTCATTGTATTCGCAACATCATTATCGATGCCGCAGAATCCAATAATAAAGAAAGTGAATATAAAAAGTTCGGATCTGATGCCGCCGGAAAACAGAACAAGTAGCATGATTACTATTATGTCAAGATATTGAATGGTGTAGTTTTTCTTCCCGCCAGTGAGTATGTATGCCGTAGCAACCCCATTATAGATCGCCGCAACTGCTAGTGATTCAATGATTGTAAAGCCATATTCCCTGTATCCCGTTCCTGTGAAGCATAATATTACTGAAAATAAAAAAATCAGCCATCGATAAAACAACATAACAACATCGATGTGCTTATCGTGAGCATTGTTGCTTTTATTTAGGCCAAATAGGGTATTTTGATTTTCCGTTTTTTCTTTAATAATAAATACCACCTGCTCAAGCCCTTGATTTTACCTGTCAACGCCCTCGCATTCAACGTCATTGCCAATGAAATGTACTTTGATATGGCTGTGATTGTTGTATTTACCCGATTGTTCCGGGTCAACTTTAATATAGATATCAATATTCTTTTTAATATCTATGTATACCCTGTCAAATATATCACTTTGCATAATTCTGACGATTGTATCAATGTTCAATACTGGTGAAGGGCCGAATTTACTTTCTATGACTAAAGGCACCCTTGCATTTTTGTCAGGACTGAACACCTGAATGTGGATACTGCCGAATTCTATACCGTTGCTGGTTGGATAAAGCATGTCTCTTTCAAATAGGATCTCTGCATTCATACTCTGTCCTCCACTAAAAATTACTCAATTTCATATATTGTCTATAGTATAAAAATACCATTAAAATTGGTTTTCGTAAAGCTTTTTATATATTTTATAACTATTCTTTATCTTTTTTAAATATTGTTCTGTTTCCTTGAACGGTATCAGATCAAGACTCTTGCCGGAAGTGCTGTAACGGCTGTCGCCAAGCCATTGACTGACATTTCCGCTGCCTCCGTTGTATGCTGCCAGTACAAGATCGGTTTCACCGAATTCATCGTATAGCGTTGATAGATACCAGCAACCTATGCGTATATTTGTTTCAGGAATGTATAGCATGCTGCTGCTGTAATTGGCGATATCCAGCATCTGCGCGCCCCAGTTTCCTGTTTTATCGGTAATCTGCATGAGACCCCTGGCATTTTTAGGCGAAACAGCGCCTGGCTTAAAATTGCTCTCCACTTTTATAATTGCAAAAACAAGCAATGGGTCAAGTTTATATTCCTGCGCATACATTTGCACAGTATTGCGGTATTTTACCGGGTAGAGCCGTATGGCAGCATTGTCCAGAATCAATATTATTACAATTGAAGCTGCCAGAAAAAGAAGTATAAATCTTATGCGTTTTTTTATGTTTTGTTTCAAAACACCCACCCTATCGCTGCCATTCCTGTTTCTTCTGCAGGAACAGCTTGACTACGATCTGTTCCAGTTCCTCTACACTACCGTTGTTGAATATCGTTTCATCTGCAATATTGATATACTCATCTTCCCTGAGCTGTGAACCGATTCTTTTCGTAACCTCCTCAACCGAATAGCCGCTTCTTTTCACAACGCGGTTTATTCTCGTTTCCAGATCGGCCACCGCTACCCAGACCTCGTCAGCCAGATCCAGAAAGCCCCTTTCTACAGGAATCGGTGCATCAATCACGATGATATCCCATATCCCGGAGCCTTTCAGAAACTCAACGGTTTCAACTATCTTATCTGCAACATGTTTGTGAGTAATACAATTCAGGGCATGGAGCTTAACCTTGTCATTAAATGCGATTGAAGCCAGCTTTGCTCTGTCGATCTCTCCGTTCTCACTTACTATCTCATTTCCAAAATACTCCACAAGCTCTTCAAATGCCCTTCCGCCGCTGGAAGTCACGCTGCGTGAAATAACATCAGCGTCCACTACTGCGGCGCCAAGATCTCTGAGCGTACTGGAAACGGTACTTTTACCGCTGCCGATTCCCCCTGTTACTCCAATTATCTTCAACAAAACCACCCTTATCTATCACTAAATACTTTTCATTTTGTCTCATACCAGTTTAAACCTGTCTTTACTTCGGCAATCAGTGGGACATCCAGCTTTACTGCATTCTGCATGCAGTCCTGCAGTATTTTCTCCACCTGCTCCCGTTCGCTTGTATAGGTCTCAATGATTAATTCATCATGGACCTGCAGTATCAGCCTTGATTTCATATTATGAGAATGCAGTTCACCGTATACCTTCACCATGGCTATTTTTATGATGTCTGCCGCACTGCCCTGGATTGGCATGTTCATGGCCACTCTTTCACCAAACGATCTCATGTTGAAATTGCTGGACTTGAGCTCCGGCAGATACCTTCTCCTGTTGAACATGGTCTCGACAAAGCCGTTTTTGTTCCCGAATTCTATCGTGTTATGCATGTATTGCTTCACTCCGGGATATCGTTCAAGGTACTCATCTATATAGAGCCGCGCTTCCTTTCTTGTAATTCCGAGATCCTTTGCAAGACTGAAATCACCAATTCCATAAACGATTCCGAAATTTACCGCTTTTGCCCTTGACCGCAGCAGCGAGGTGACCTGATCCATTGGAACCTTAAACACGCCGGATGCTGTTGCAGTGTGTATATCCTCATTATTCCTGAACGCTTTGATCATATTCTCATCGCCGGTAATATGAGCAAGCACCCTGAGTTCTATCTGGGAATAGTCCGCATCAGACAGCAAAAATTCACTGTTCTCAGGCACAAATACCTTTCTGATCTCCCTGCCCATCTCAAGCCTGATCGGGATATTCTGCAAGTTGGGTTCGGTACTGCTGATTCTTCCTGTTGCAGCGATGGTCTGATTAAAGCTTGAGTGGATACGCCCTGTTGCAGGATTCACCATGCTAAGCAGTCCCTCTGCGTAAGTGGACTTTAGCTTGACAAGCTGTCTGTACTCCAATATGCGTGATACCGCCTCATGCTTTGACGCCAGCTGTTCGAGCACCTCCGCATCTGTAGAATATCCGGTTTTCGTTTTCTTCAGAGCAGGTAGTCCCAGCTTTTCAAATAAGATGACACCAAGCTGCTTGGGAGAATTAATATTGAAAGTTTCACCCGCAAGTGCATAGATATCTTCAGCCGCACAGTCTATTTTATCATCAAGACGGGCAGAAAACTGGATGAGGCCTTCCGTATTGACCTTAAAGCCTCTGTATTCCATATCTGCCAAAACCTCGACAAGCGGCAGTTCCATCCCGTAATAAAGATTTTCCTGTCCATTTTCCTGAATCAGCCCGCCTATGACTTTTTTCAAATCCAGCACGGTCCTGCTGTATCTGACTGCGGATTCGGACAGCTTGTCTGCGGAAATTTCGGAATACGGTATGAAGCTCCTGCCCTTACCGCTCAATTCATCCATATCAGGAATCGAACGTTCCAGATAGCCCTTCGATAATTCAGGAACTGTATAGGTATCCTGGGAGGCATTGAGGATATATGCCCCTATCATGGTATCAAAGGCGAGCCCGTCAAAGGAAGCGCCTTTCCATTTCAAATAGACGATCAGGCTCTTCAGGTCATGTCCATATAGTTTTAATTTCGAATCGCTGAAAAGAGGTCCGAATTGCTGCAGAAACTGCTCCTCTCCAATACCTCCGCCAATTTTCACATATACATTTTCCCCGTTCCAGGAGAGTGCCAATCCCACAAGACGATATTCGAAAGCATTGGTTCGCTCAAGAAGGTGGTATATTGCCGCCTCTCCGCATTTCTTCACCAGCGCGACAATCTGCGCAAGTGTAATAGGATCATCAACCGTCATATACTTAATTTCCTGAAGTTCGCATGTTTCTGCAGACACCGCCTGAGTCAGCCCATACTTGACAATCAGTGATTTGAACTCCAGCCTTTTAAAAAGGTCAAATAATCTTGCCTCGTCATAGCTGCTTCTCTTCAGATCATCAAAGGCGCAAAGGGTTGGCATGTTCCTGTCGATCGTAGCAATGCGCCTGCTCATAAAAGCCAGTTCCCGATTGGTTTCAAGCTTTTCCCTGACACTCTTTCTATCAACCTTATCAATATTTTCATATATACTATCAAGACTCCCAAAGGTCTTGATCAATTCAATTGCGGTCTTTTCTCCAATACCCGGTACACCGGGTATATTGTCGGACTGGTCTCCCATAAGTCCTTTCACATCAATGAACTGCATGGGAGTTACGCCGTAGCGTGCAATTACCCCTTCCTGATCGTAAACCTCTGTTTCCGGCCTTCCGCCTTTTGTTACAGGCAGGAGTATGCGGGTATTTTCAGATGCGAGCTGCAGGGAATCCCTGTCCCCTGTGACTATAACCGTTTGGATTCCCTTCTGTTCAGCGCACTGGGATATGGAACCGATAATGTCATCCGCCTCGAAGCCCTCAAGTTCCAGGCGTTTTATATTCATCGCATCCAATACTTCCTTCATCACGGGCATCTGTTCTGCCAGTTCCGGAGGCATACCCTTGCGTTTTGCCTTGTAACCGCTGAACTCGATGTGTCTGAAGGTCGGAGCTTTCAGGTCAAAAGCGACACAAAGGTATTGAGGATGTTCCTCTTCAATGAATTTGTTGAGGATATTCAGAAAGCCAAAAATAGCATTTGTATGAATGCCGTCCGAAGTTGACAGCATCTGGGCTCCCTGCAGTCCGAAAAATGCCCTGTTCAATATACTGTTGCCGTCTATGATCATTAATTTGTCAGCATTCATAAAAACCCCTCCGATAGATATATAGCCATGTACATTATTCTACGCAGTTACACTGCATTTATTTTTTGCAGCATTTAACAAAAAGGATTAAAAAGGAATCACTCTATTTTACACAAAAAAATAGCAGCCGTAAATGGCTGCATTGTATTTTACTTGTTAAGTTTGCATCAGTTTGCATTATTTACTGTTCTAAAGAAAATAATTATTTCCCGTTCACGAGAATTGTGACATTGACAAAATCGTTTCCAAGCCTGAGTTCGTCGATCCGTTTGTCCGCTGCTTCCTTTTGAGCCTTAAGATCTTCCATTTTTGAAGCATTTTTAGTACTGTCTTCTTTTTCGAGTTCCTGCATGCGGTTATCAAGCGCATTTGATTCTTTTATTGCACGATTCAAAGGTTCAGTCATATCTTCCGTAACAAATGCTCCAACCTGCACATTAGCTGCTCCGAACTCATTGTTCAGGGCAGTAGCAAATTGCTCGTACTGCGTATCCGGCATAGTGAAATACAATCGCTGCTGTTCCGGACCGCCTGCATAATCTGCAGCTGTAACTGTTTGATCAGCATTGGCCTGTTTCGCTGCAGTCATGCTTTCGGAAAAGGTCACTGTTAATTGATTATCAACTATTTCAGCATTATTTGCCACTGCCAGGGATTTAATTTTATCTATAAATGTATTCGGGTCCTCAGCAGATACTGTTATTGTCGAAAGCCTGCTGTTTACCGTTTCTGTTCCTGCTCCTGCTGCCAGTTGGCCCACAGCTGCTTCACGGTTTTGCACTGCTGCCGACCGGTCGGCTCCAGCAACAGTCCCGGCAGTTGGCGCAGCCATCGCTGGAGCCTGTGCAGTAAAAGACTTTGCCTGAACCCCCAAACCTCCACCCATTTCAGTGCTGGATGCACTCCCTGAATCATTTGCCAATGCCTCATCTTTTGCTGCAGCCGGCTGTTCCATCGCTAAAGCAGCGCTATTTGTGGAATCCTGCATTTTTGCCGGTGAAAAAAATCCAAATTTATAAAAACTGCCTGCAAGGAGGACCAGAAGTAAACCTGCCGCAATTGTTGCAAAAGTTCTAAGAAAATGAAATCCATTTGGCTTTTTAATACTGATTACCTTGCTTCCCTGCCTGTCTGCAACAGTAACAAGTTTCTCATGCAGCTCAGCCTTGAAATCCACCGGCAGCTCCTGCTGCGGCAGATCCGTACATAAACCGATTATCTGTGTCATTTCATCGAGTTCTCTTTTGCATTCCCTGCAGCTTCTGACATGTTCATCAAAGGAAAGCCGCTCTTTGATATTTAATTCGTTATCAATATATGCACATACATTTTCTCTGAAATTTTTACAGTTTATCATCTTCAGCCCTCCTTTCACGTTATTTGACGTATTCCTCATTCAAAAGTTCCCGTTTTGATATCAATACATTTTTCAGTGCAAATCTTGCCCTGTTGATTCGTGATTTTACCGTGCCTGCCGGGCACTCAAGAACTCTTCCGATCTCATCATAACTAAGTCCCTGAATATCTCTAAGTGTAATGACAAGTCTTTGATCCTCAGGCAGACTATCAATGGCGCTGTTTATGATCTGCCGCAATTCCTTTTTTTCCATCAGTTCGTCCGGTAGTGGATCATCGCTCATGATCTGTCGCTGCATATCCCCGTCTTCAATATGTATTTCTTCATCAAGCGACAGAACCTTTCTATTCTTTTTCTTTCTTATTTCATCCAGACAGACATTGGTGGTAATTCTGTATATCCATGTCGACAAGGAGGATTGTTCTTTAAAATTGGAAATAGACTTGAAAATTCTGATCAGCGCTTCCTGAGCAAGATCACCGGCATCCTCATAATTGCCGATCATTCTGAAAGCCAGATTGAATATTTTCTTCTGGTAAGCTTCGATTAGCATCTCAAATGCAGCCACATCGCCGGCTTTTGATTTTTCAAGCAGAATCTGCTCATTACTGCTCATATATTTCCTGCTACCCCCTGCCTTGATTGTGAACCATTTAAATTATACATTAATTATTCGAATCTTTGTACTATAGATTTTTACAACTTTCCGTAAGGTTACACACCCACCCGGGTAGCTAATAGTCACTTTGCCGCATCGGGCCAGCATCGGACCCATGAATATGATGGAGGAGCGCATTTCCGCAGCCAGTTCCACCGGGATCTGTGTCTCCCTGATTACAGCCGAATTGATTGTAATTACGTCATCTTCTGTTTCTACCTTGCAACCGATTTTTCTTAATATTTCTATCATTACCTCCACATCTCTTAATCTGGGACAGTTCTTTACAATACTGACACCACCATTGAGCAATGAGGCAGCCAAAATTGGCAAAACAGCATTTTTGGAGCCTTCAACAACTATTTCGCCGCTGAGCCTGGCGCCACCTGAAACAACAAATCTGCTCATAAAAACACCTCGCACACGTAATATTTTATGCGAGGTTCAGGCAATGTGTTCAGATTCTTTCATAGTTGGAATATCGGGAAATATTCAGGAGTATGCCTACCTCCACAAGGAAGAACATCAATGATGTCCCACCCGAACTGAAGAATGGAAGTGAAACACCGGTCGGCGGTACTGAATTGGTCACGACAGCGATATTGAAAAGGCTTTGTACCGCTATAAGAGCGGTTATACCCGCAGCAATAAGACTACTGAAGGTGTCCGGTGCATGAACAGCGATTTTAATGCCGCGCCAGATAAATATCATGAATAGCAGCAGTACCGCGGCCACTCCGATATACCCCAGCTCTTCTGCAAGTATCGCAAAAATATAATCGTTTTGAGGCTCCGGAATATACAGGAACTTCTGCATGCTTTGGCCCAGTCCCCTGCCAAATAATCCTCCGGAACCTATTGCATAAAGCGATTGTATTGTCTGCCAGCCTTCCCCCTGTGGACTGCTCCAGGGATTCAAATAAGAGTTGATGCGCGGGGTCATATAATCGGTAAATGAAATGACCGCTGCCAGAACTGCCGCTACTGGTGCTACCAGTATGAGAAAATGCCTTATTTTCGCACCTGCTACAAATAGTATAATCATTGAAAGTGAAATCATAATGATTGTCGCACTCAGATGTGTTTCCAAAAGCAGCAGAAGTGAAATCAGGCCAACCACAAACAGATATGGCATCAAATCGCCAAAAAAAGAGTTGAGCGGCTTTTTTCGTTTTGACAGATTAAAGGACAGATATAGTATTAGTGCAAGTTTAGTCATCTCTGATGGTTGAAACGGTATGGAGCCGAAATTGATCCATCTCCGTGAACCGTTCACCTCATGGCCTATACCAGGTATCAACACAGCAATGAGTAATATTATACTCGCGCCCATCAGTGCCATAACAGTTTTTTTACCGTATTTACGGTAATCATAGTTCGCTGCAAGGAGCATTACTATGATACCCGCAAATGCAAACATCAATTGTTTCCTGATTATGTAGTAGGTATCGCCGTTATAATCCCTCTGAGCCGTTGGCGCACTTGCACTGAAGACCATTACAAGTCCCAGCGAAAGCAGGATCAGTACTGTTATGAAAAGCCAGAAATCAAATGGCTTTTTATCCTTCATCTTTTACCTCCATTATCCAGGGTACATTATACAGTCCTTCTATCATCCGGCAGTCATTCTGCCGCTCAGAAAAATTTGAATCTGAGTGTTGCAAAGCCTATAAGGCAAAGTACGATTGTGATAAGCCAGAATACGGTAACCACCTTGGTTTCCTTCCAGCCGGACAGCTCAAAATGGTGATGTATGGGCGCCATCTTAAAAACTCTTTTCCCTCTCAGTTTGAAGGAGCCTACCTGTATGATAACTGAGAGACTTTCCACAGCATAGATTGCGCCAACTACCAATAGGATCCAGGGCATTTTCATTACAACTGCTGCCGCTGAGACAACACCCCCCAATGCAAGTGAGCCGGTATCACCCATGATGACCTTTGCAGGATAGATGTTGAATGCGAGAAAACCTAAACACCCGCCTGCAGTGATGGAGCAAAACAGCTTGACAAAGTCCCATTCGCCTCTGACCATAGCCACAATCGTAAAGAAAACAGTCACGATCAGCGTGACGCCGGCAGCCAACCCATCAACGCCATCTGTCAAATTGACTGAATTGACAAAAAAGTACAATATAAGTACTATAAAAGGAATATAGAGCCATAAGGGAATTTCCCAAATAGCATCTATTCCAAGGAACGGAAGGATCATGCCCGTTCCGAGTGATGGATCCAAAGCAACATATAATGCAAAAGCCGCCGATACCAGAACCTGTCCGACTGTTTTCTGTCCGGCGCTCAGTCCGTCCTTATTTTTCTTTATCACCTTGATCAGGTCATCCATCAGTCCAATAATAGCAAAACCTATTGTGACAAGCAGCATCGGTATGATTTGCGGATACTTTGGCGCAAAATAAAGTGCAGTCAGTATCATCGGTATAATAAAAATCAGGCCGCCGATTGTAGGAATGCCCATTTTTTTCAAGTGGGTCGCAGGCCCGTCGTCCCGTATGGTCTGACCAAATCTCAATCGTTTAAGCAACGGTATTATGATCGGCCCCGCTATCAAAGACAGCAAAAATGTAGCTGCAAACGCCAGTACCTGTGGTGAAGTAAAAAAGTTGATCTCCAAATTCATTCCCCCGTATTTTGTATTTCATATCTTATCCCACTAGTCCATTTTCATTTTCTCAAGAATTTCCCGGACTACTTCACGTTCATCAAAATGGATCGTTCTATCGCTGAATATCTGGTAAGTTTCATGTCCCTTACCTGCCAGCACCAGCACATCTCCTGCTCCGGCACCTCGCATGGCGTGCCTTATGGCCTCCCGCCTGTCTCTGATGCATATATATTTTACGTCCTTGCCTTTTATGCCTTCTTCAATCTGTGCAATGATCGAATCAGGATCTTCAGTCCTTGGATTATCAGACGTTATCACCGTATAATCCGCCAGCCGGGCTGATATTGCACCCATCATCGGCCTTTTGGTCCTGTCCCTGTCTCCTCCGCACCCGAAAACACAAACCACTCTTCCCTCCGCATAATCTTTGACTGTTGACAGTATATTCTCAAGGCTGTCCGGCGAATGTGCATAATCTATTATAACACTGAAATTACGTCCTGTGTCCACCAATTCGGCCCTGCCCGGCACTTGCACGCGTTCGAGCCCCTTCTGTACGATCTCCTGCGGTATACCAAGCAGACCGCTTACGCCGGCTGACGCCAATGCATTATATACACTAAACCTGCCCGGAATATTTACTGAAAATTTCCCGCCATACCACGGCGAATCTATGTCGAACTCTACATTATGCGGCATTTTTATTATATTATGTGCACTGATGTCTGCATGTTCATCCAACCCGTAGGTCATTGTCATACATTCAGCCTCATCCAGGACCTTAGAGGCATATGCACTATCCAGATTAACAAGACCCCTTTTTGCCATCTTGAAAAGCTTGCACTTTGCCAATAAATACTCCTCCATGGAAGCATGCTCTCTCTCCCCGATATGATCCCTGCTTAGATTTGTGAATACGGCAGTATCGAATTCACAGGCGCCGACTCTCTGGAGTGCAAGTCCCTGCGAAGAAACCTCCATCACAACCTCTTCAACACCCTCTTCAGCCATTTCCGAAAACAACATCTGAAGCTCGAGCGATTCAGGGGTCGTATGTTCGGAGTACAGTTCCCTTTCTCCTATTCTTGTTCCAAGTGTCCCTATCAGGCCAACTTTCCGGCCTGCCGCTTCAAGTATGGCTTTTATCATAAATGTAGTAGTTGTTTTTCCCTTTGTACCTGTTATACCGATTAGTCTGAACCTTCCGGAGGGATGTCCGTAAAATCTGTCGGATACAAGTGCCAGTGCCTTACGAGTATCGTCCGTACGCATCACTGTTACATTTTCATTCATTCCTGTATCCTTTTGTACGATCAAAGCAACAGCGCCTTTTTTCATTGCTTCATATGCATAGTCATGTCCATCGGCTGTCATCCCGTCGATGCAGACAAACACATACCCTTTTCCAACCTTTCTCGAGTCATACGCTATGCCCTTTATCTCAATATCTCCCTCACCTTTTACATTTGTAATATTGAGTCCTCGGACCAATTCAGCCAATAACATTGCATGACCTCCTTGGGAATGATCAAATTCCCGGGATTATCAAATTACAGGGCACCCTTTTTCATAATCGGGTGTTCTCTTCCAAACCTCAGGTAGAGCAAATCTTCATCTGAAGCCAAAATGTTCACTCAACATTTTCCGTATTCCTGAAATCAACTTCTACCACCTGCCCCTTCTCAACCATGGTACCTTCTGCATACTGCTGCTTGAAAACTGTTCCGGTACCAAGTGCCTTAATATTGAGACCGATCCGGTTCAAAGCGTCTATTGCCTCCGCCATGGTCTTGCTCCTAAGGTCGGGCATTGCCACCGTCACCTGTTGCTCAGGTTTGTAGGTATACAGAATTACTACCGATTTTTCCGGAATAACAGCATCCGGCTTTGGCGTCTGTTCCACAACAATACTCTTATTGTTTCCATTTCCTTCTATTTTATAATTCAACCCTGCAGCTTTAAGCTTGCTGACTGCTTCTTCGACAGATAACTTGCGTACATCGGGAACATATACTTCCTTTGTCATTGCTTTCAAATCTTCTTCGGTATACTTGCGTTCAACCTGCATATAGTTCAATACGTCTTCCATGATCTTACCTGCAGTAGGCGCCGCTATCATACCGCCCATATAGGATTCGCCCTTCGGATCAAAAAGTACCACAAGTGTGATAATTTTGGGATCGTCTGCAGGAGCGAAGCCGCAGAACGATGCAATATGTACATCCTGCTGGGTGGTTTGTGAGGTTCCGGTCTTTCCTGCTATCCTGTAGCCTTTTACGTATGCGCCGTTTCCAGTACCATTTGGTGTTGAAACAACGCTTTCAAGAATTCCTCTTATCGTATCTGAAGTTTGTTTTGAGATGACAGTTCTTACAACCTCGGGTTCGTATTTTTTCACAACATTGCCGTCAGAATCGGTCAGCTCTTTGACCAGCCTTGGTTTCATGAGCTTACCGCCATTCACGACAGCTGTATAGGCTGTAGCAAGCTGTAATGGCGTAATTGTGAATCTCTGCCCGAAAGAAGCCACTGCCATGTCTATTTCCTTTGGTTTGGCCTGAAATATCGATTTACCTTCGCCCTTGAGCTCTATGCCGGTTTTGTCAAAGAACCCAAATGCCTTCACATAACTGTAAAAACGGTCTATTCCCAAGCTCTGTGCTACTTTGACAAATGCAGGGTTGCACGAATTGATCACTGCTTCCCTGAAAGTCTCAACGCCGTGTTCTCTGCCTTTTCTCCAGCAGTATATGGGTTTGGGCCAGCCTGTAACCTTTATCGGAAAGTCACTCGTGATCGTATCGGGAGTTACTATTCCTTCCTCCAGTCCCGCTGAACTTGTTATACTCTTGAAGGTGGAACCGGGCTCATAGGTATCAGAAATAGCTTTGTCGCGCCATACGGACTTACTCAATATATTTACCGTATCGGAACTACCCTCGACCCAGCTGGCTGCATCAAGTCCCTCGACATTTTTCGGAAGTGCATATGGATTATTCAGATCATAATCGGGTTTTGAAACAAGAGCAAGTATGTCTCCGGTTTTTGGATCTATCACAATTGCTACGCCTCCCTGCTTGACCTTGTAATCAGCGATCGCCTTGTCAAGTGTCTTGGAAGCCAGGTATTGTATGGTTTCATCAATCGTAAGGACAACATTGAGACCATCCTCTGCATCTATTCGTTTTTCAGTATCCAGCGGTATAGCTTCGCGTTTTGCGTCCACTTCGCTGAGTATCTTACCGGGTACGCCTTTCAGGTATTTTTCCATCACATCCTCAATGCCACCCTGCAGGCCCTGATTGTCGTTACCCGTGAATCCAAGGACATGTGAGGCAAGGTTGCTGTTCGGATAATATCTTTTCGCATCCTCATCAATATTGATTCCAACCGCCTTTTTATCCTGGATCCACTTCCTGACACTGTCCTCTGTTTCTTTATCCACTTTTCGTTTGATTGTGACATAATCTGTTTTCTTGGTGATGAGCTGTTTTATTTGATTTCTGTCCATAGAAAGGAGTGGTGCCAGACCGTCGGCAACTTCATCCGGCGTCAATTTTGAACTTTTACTTTTTATATCATTGGGACTGCAGGTGATTGTAGCTACTTGTACACTGATAGCAAGCTTTTTACCGTTTCTATCATAAATCGTTCCCCGGATGGGACTGATTATTCTGCCCCTGTTTTGCTGGACGAAGGCTTGTTTCTGAAGCTCTGTACCCTGGACGAACTGAATGAACGCCAGTCTCACCATTAGTACAGCTACAATAACCGCAAATGCAGCAAGCATGAAAATCAGCCTTTTTTTTACCGCCAGACTTGGAGCAGCCAAATTGATCCCCCCTGTAAATGATATACTATCCCACTTTAGTAATAAAAAAGACCATAGACCATGCAAAATACCATTTTACATTATCCACAGCCTATCTCCATGCAATCCCACTTATTCAAAAAGCCTTACCAACCCCGATACTTTGTAAATGAACGCCTTGAGAATACTTCCGCCGCCGTCTGCCTTGTTCTGTTCCTTCATTACAACAGTGTAATCGTTCCTGGGAACTTTTATGTATATAATTTGGCTTTTATCCGGCTTCTGCATACCAAGTCTGGTTTCCGCGCGCTCCTTTATTTCTGCGAGATCCGTCTGTGTCTCTAACTGGACCTTTAATATTGAGTTTTTATTTCTCAGCTCATTATAAATTATTTCATTCTTGTTGATATTATAACTTAGCTGTGTAACCAGAGCAAATCTATACATTACTGTAAGAGCGGCTACCAGTACTGCCAGAATCGACAATACGAGCTTGAGCTTAACTTTCCTGTTGTTTTTATATTGCTTTTTTGCTTTCAGTACGGAGTTCTTCTCATAAACATCATATGGCTCGAGCTGCCTTGTTTGTTCGACCTGCCTTGTTTGTTCAGCCTGTCTTGTCTGCTCAAGCTGTCTTGCAGTTGAACCCTGTACATATTCATAATCCTTTTGTTTCAATTGTATTCACCTCTGCAGTGATTTATGCAATACAGGAAAGTAATACCGGGGACTGCCTTATCGAGAGTCCCCGGTAAATCAAGGGCTGTTCGTTGACTAAAGTCAACTGCTCGCCCATGCATCCGAACCACTTGTTGCCTTGTCTTTCGTAAATGTTCACTTTCTCTTGTTCGTTTGTCTTTTGTAAGTTTTGTCTTTTGTAAGTTTTGTCTTTTGTAAGTTTGTCTTTTGTTCGTTTGTCTTTTGTAAGTTTGTCTTTTGTTCGTTTGTCTTTTGTAAGTTTGCCTTTTGTAAGTTTTGTCTTTTGTAAGTTTGTCTTTTGTAAGTTTTGTCTTTTGTAAGTTCTGTCTTTTGTAAGTTCTGTCTTTTGTAAGTTTTGTCTTTTGTAAGTTTGTCTTTTGTTCGTTTGTCTTTTGTAAGTTTTAGCTTTTGTAAGTTTTGTCTTTTGTTAGCTTTCTCTTTTGTAAGCCTTTTCTTTTGTTTGTTTTATCTTTAGTAAATTTCCTTTCCTCTGCTTTTACTCTTTCGTATATTTCTTGCTTGTCCAATGTATATTAAAATTTAATCTTTAGTTACCGTATCGTATTCAACCTTTTGCGCTGTCCTGAGCTTTGCACTGCGTGATCTTGGATTCTGTGCCAGTTCTGTTTCTGAAGGCAATATGGGCTTCCTCGTCAGCACCTTCAGTTCCGGCTTCTTCCCACATATGCATACCGGAAATGACGGCGGGCATGTGCATGGCTTTTCTTTTGTATGAAACTCATTCTTTACTATTCTATCCTCCAGCGAATGGAAGGTTATTACACTGAGTCTGCCCCCTGGCTTTAATACTTGTACAGCGTTTCCCAGCCCTTCCTTTAGTGCGCCCAGTTCGTCATTCACTGCAATCCTTAATGCCTGAAAAGTCCTTTTTGCAGGATGCGGTCCTTCGCGCCTGGCTTGTGCCGGAATTGCAGCCTTTATGATTTCAACCAGTTGTCCTGTCGTTTCAATTCTTCTTTCAACTCTGGCCTTTATGATGAATGAGGCAATTCTTGCCGCCCAGTTCTCTTCACCATACTCCCTGAGGATATCCTTAATCGTCTTTTCATCATATGTATTGACTATCATTGCCGCGTCAAGTTTTCCTGTTCTGTCCATCCGCATGTCCAGCGGTGAATCCTGCATGTAACTGAAGCCGCGTTCCGCTTCATCAAGCTGGTGTGACGATACCCCGATGTCAAGCAGTATGCCGTCCGCTCCTTCAATCCCGTGGCTTTTGAGAAGCTGCGGTATGTTCCGGAAATTACCTTTTATCAATATCAGTCCTGCATTTCCCTGCTCCTTGCGAAGTCTTTCACCCGATACCTCAAGTGCAAAATCATCCTGGTCGATACCGACAAGCGTACCCTTGTCCAACTTTTTGATAATTTCAAGTGAATGTCCCGCACCTCCAAGTGTGCCGTCTATATAAATACCATCACTTTTTATATTCAAGCTTTCCATGCATTCATCCAGCAAAACCGGTCTGTGGTTAAAATCCATCAGTTTCCTCCCAGCACATTATGAAAGATTTCAAATACCAAGCTGCCCCATCGTCTCGGCAATATTATCCGGAGCAAAAGTATCCTTCTGCATGTATGTTTCCCACTTGGCTCTGCTCCATACTTCTGCCCTGGTACCTACTCCGATGATAATGATATCTTTTTCAAGGCCGGCATATCCCCTTAATTCCAGTGGAACAAGTATGCGGGAATTACCGTCCAGTTCACAAACTGATGCACTTGAGAAGAAGAACCTGGTAATGTCACGTGCTTTGATGTCTGAAAATGGCAGTGCCTTTAGTTTAGTGTATATCTCATCCCATTGTTCCATGGAGAAAATGAAAAGGCATTCTTCGAGGCCTTTTGCTATCATCAATTTCAACTTGATATCATCCCTGAAGGCAGCAGGAATAATTACTCTGCCTTTTGGATCTATCGTGTGTTGAAACTTACCATAGAACAAGATTTTCACCTCTTATTTGTTCACATCAAACCACTTTGTCCCATTTCTAACCACTTGTCTCTATTTTAGAGCAAAAATTAATAATAATCAAGATGCAAATTGAATTATTTATTGAAGATAGGTAAATGGTCCTATAAAATATAGAAAGAGAACATAAAAAAGGACAAAATGAAAGGGACCGTACCTGCTATCTTTCGAACAAAACAGGAAACGTCCCTTAATATATGATCTGTGCCGTATGGCTATACCTACCTATTGCGAGCTGTTGAAAATAGCCTTCCTTCGCCTCATTGACACACTTAACAGTATACCGACATTCAGGAAATTCGTAATCAGCGAACTGCCTCCCTGGCTGATAAACGGAAGCGGTATGCCTGTTACCGGAAGTACGCCGATACACATGCCGATATTTTCAATAAAGTGAAAGCCGAACATGGAAGCTATACATATAACCATGAATGATCCGTAGGCATCCCTCGAATTCATTGCTATATGCATGCACCGCAGCAGGATGAAGAAAATAATCAGTATGACAACCATTGAGCCAATAAAGCCCAATTCCTCACCTATGACTGAAAAAATAAAATCGTTCTGCTTTTCCGGAACATTGATCGTACTTACAAGCGGACTGCTATTCTGAGTCTGCAAGCCATGATACAAGCCCTTTCCCCAGAGTTGCCCGGAACCAATCGTCATCTTTGAGCGAAATACCTGAAGACCGGCCCCCTGCAAGTCCATTTCCGGAAACATGAAAGTAAGTATCCTGTTTTTTATATGAGGGAATTTAGCTGGTATGACAATAAACCATAATACAGGTGCAAGAGCGACAAATGACCCCAAAGCTATGACAAAATACCGGTATGGTATACCGTAAACGAAAAGCAAAACGATAAAGGAAAAAATGAACACCAGTGCTGTGCCGACATCGCGCTGCAGAAATACTAATATGATTGGCATAGCACTATAAAAAAGCAGCTTTCTAACATTTCTGGCGGTGTCCTGACCATCCTTCAGCCGTTCAAAAAACACAGGGATTACGACTACAAATGCCACCTTTGCAAGTTCAGAGGGCTGAAAAGCACTGATAATAGGAACAGGAAGCCAGCTTTTACTGCCATTGACCTCCTTGCCTATGAACAATACTAGAACAAGAAGTATAATACTGAACACATAGAGTAATATCCCAAGTGTTTTGAAGTCCTTATAGTCAATCATGCATATCATAATACAGAGTACGACGCCAATAACCAGACAGATCAGTTGCTTCAGCCATACATCCGTCATTGCGGCTTCCCCGATTGCACTTCTCAATACGATTATCCCAATGACCGACAATAATAAAATTGCAGTAAAGAGCGGATAATCGAATAGCTTTACATAATTTGTACCCTTGGTCTTCTCAACAAAATACATTACATCCACCCTTGTGGTAACTAGATTGTTAAACTGCCAGTCCTTCAGTATTATTGAAAGTGTCCTACTGGATACGTGTCCGTTGAGCATACCTGTGGAAAATGACAATAAGCTTGTCCAGCCGAAGGCTAGTCTCATATATCTCAGTAAAACCGGCATCAGAATCAATCAATTTCCCAAGTTCTGATTTTATTGCTTCTATTTCTGCTTTTATCTCCTGCAATTCCACTCCTGCTACTCCTTCTCCTCTGCCGAATCTACTGACACATCCTCTGTATTATCAGGCTCGGCATCCTCAGACCCTTCTTCGTTTTCCGGGATGGAGCCTCCATTTTCTTCTGCTATATCAAAGTGATGTCCAGCATTTTCCTCAGGCTTTTCTTCTTCTTTCATCTTCATCAACAGCGAGCCATACTGGCTCTGGCCAAGGTCAACCGGCTCCGCATCCTCCGCCTTCTTTTTCTTGGCACGCCTGTATATAAACAATGCAGTGAACAATATCACAAGAAGCAGCGACAGCATTTGAGACACTCTCGCACTTACACCCACCATCAGGCTGTCCGTCCTCAGGCCCTCAATCAGAAATCTGCCTGCACCATATAGAATGAGGTAAAGGAAAAGTACTTCTCCTGTGATTTTCTTCTTTTTTCTGAATTTTGCAAGAAAAAGAAAAACCGCAAAGTCCAGCAAGGATTCATACAGGAATGTAGGGTGCACGCCAGCTTTTAAAAGATCTGTGTTTTGTGACACGCTTATCAGGTAATCATTATAAATATCACCATTCATACGCCAGGGCAGAGTAGTCATTGTTCCAAATGCTTCATGATTAACAAAATTGCCCCAGCGTCCGATAGCCTGTCCTAAAGCAAGATATGGAACGCTAAAATCAAGCAGATGTAAAAACGGTATTTTTTTATACTTTGCGAAAAACCATGCTACGATAAACGCACCGATCACACCGCCGTATATAGCCAAACCACCGTTCCTGGTCATGAATATTTCCCAGAGATTATCCTTGAACTGATCCCAGCTGAATATGACATAGTACAGTCTGGCACCAATAATAGCCGCAGGTGCGGTAAACAGTACAAGATCAAGAATGTCATCCTGCTTGATGTCGTATTTTTTGCAGCTTTTCATTGCAAGAAGTACCGCTGCTAAAAATGAAAGAGCGATAATGATGCCATACCAGAATATTTTTACACCGAATATCTGAAATGCCCAAGTATTGATATTAAAATTCAAACCCCACAAGCCCGGAAATTGTACATTCATCTCTACCCCTCCTAAACGGGTCTTATCACTGAAAGAGCCAGGTTTTCCGAGTTAAAATGCTCTTTGAAAACCCCGTTTACAACCTCAAAAGTAATTCTATCATAAACCTCTAAATAGTCAAACATATTCACGCCTTTAAAATATACCGATATAAATGTATGTGAAATTTTTTCCACAGAGTTGAACTGTCTCATATACCTGCCAAGCATGGATCTGCGGAGCCTTTCATAGGTCTGGGGGTCAAGCCCGTTCCTTTTTGTCTCCTCCACCATTTGGCAGAACCTGTCCTTCACCTTCAGTGGATCCGGCGATTCTCCCCCCAACATGGAAAAAGCATATCCCTGCTCAATCGTATAATCAAAATCAAAGCTGGAATTCAACAGGCCTTCACTGTAAAGCTGCTCATAGAAATCGGAGCTTCTGCCCGCGAGCATGTCCAGAAGCAGCTTCACGGCCACCTCGCGCATCAGTGCATCTGTGCCTTCACCTCTAAAGAGGTTGTCTCTGTAGCCCATCTGGAATATTGGAACAGATACCGCAAGTGACTGTTCAGCATAATTTTTATTCAGAACATCAGGCTCTTTTGGCAATACTCTCTTTATCCCGGGCTGTGCATCTTTTTTTTCGAGAGCAGCTTCGACCTTGCTGAAAACACTTTGCGGATCGACATCGCCAACTACAAGGATCACCATGTTTGAAGGATGGTAAAACGTATTATAACACTTATAAAGCAGTTCCCTGTCAATTTTGCTGATGCTTTCCGCCGTACCTGCAATATCAATTCTTACAGGCAGCTTGCCGTAAAACGCGCCCAGAAGATTAAAAAACGCCCGCCATCCGGGATCATCCTGATACATCATGATCTCCTGACCGATGATTCCTTTCTCCTTCTCCACGCTCTCCTGGGTTATATAAGGGTTCTGTACATAATTGAGAAGCAGGTCCAGATTTTCTTCAAACCTGTCGGTGCAGGAAAATAGATATACTGTTTGGTTGAAACTTGTATACGCATTTGGACTGGAGCCGAGCCTGGAGAATTTCTCCATCACACTGCCGTCCTTCTGCTCGAAAAGCTTGTGTTCAAGGAAATGTGCGATTCCGTCAGGTACAAGGGTAGCCTGGCTCTCGCCCGGTATGATGAATTCATTATCGGTAGAACCGTAATGTGTGGAAAAAGTCGCATATTTTTTCGAATAGCCCTTCCTTGGTATGACAAAAGCCTTGAGGCCGCTGCTGTGCTGATACTGAAACATTGTTTCCCCGGCTTTGTCGTAATTGATTCTGTCAATATTCATCTGTCAGACTCCTTTCCCTGTTGTTCCGGTGCAGTCAGGAAATATACCGTGTCAAGCTCAATACCTGCTGCGATCGCTGCAATCTCTTCCCTGGTAACATTTTTAATCTTTTCGATCATATCATTAAAATTATCATTCGTACCTGCAACTGTCTGGCTGAGATAGAAATCAACAATATTCATCTGACTGTCACCCAGTGATTTCAACCCGGTCTCCATCGACTTCATTGCAGCTTCGATTTCCTGCTCGGATATCATTCCATTTTTCATCTCTTCGAGCTGCTTTAGAATGATTTCAAGTGCCTTTCCCTTGTTTTTGAACTCAATGCCGCTGCTTACAACCATTAGTCCTTTGAATTTCTCTAATCTGGAGTACGAATAATAGGCAAGACTCGCTTTTTCTCTGACGTTTTGGAAGAGCTTTGAATGGATTCCTCCCCCGAGAACGCCGTTATATACCATCAATGCAGGGAGTCTCCTGCTGTCCGGCTCGATATTTGTCCTGAACCCAAGACATAACTTCCCCTGGGTAATGTTCATCGTCTCATTCACTTGTTTCGGTTTTATGTTCTGCTTTTTGGAAAATCCGTTTACCAGAGGTTTTAAATCCCTTCTTGCCATTTTGGCAAGGCGCTCCTTCACTATTTCCACATGCCTGTCACTGATGTTTCCTGCCAGATAAACCTGCAATGGGAATGTTTCCAGTACCTCATGGTAATGTTTGGTGATATCGTCCGAGGTAATAGAATCAAGATCCTGTGCATAGCCATAATCATAAATACCGTAAGGTTCGCCGCTGCAGACCTCCTCCAGGCATCTTTCAACACTGTATTGCATTTTGTCATTGACCCTGCTCTCAATCAGCATCCTCAGTTTATCCTTCTCCTGCATCAGGTAATCGTCCTTGAACCGGTTATTCTCAAAAGCCGGTTTTGTTACGATGTTACAAAGCAGGTCAAATGCTGCTGTAAATGAATCTGTTCCATCCGGTATATATTCCTGTGATAAAAATTCCGTATAGAATTGAATAAGATGCCTCTCCCCTTTTTTAGTCACCCCACAGTCGAAAGAAGCTCCATAAAGCATTTCCAATTGCATTGCGATATCCCTGGATCTTGGGTACGCTTCACTGCCGCGTCTCATGACAGCGGGCAGCAATGCATTTTTCGTAACATTTTCCCGTGTCAGATTATCATGAAAAAAGAAATTAATGCTGCTGGTTTTGAATTTATCCACGTTGATCCTGTAAATGTCGATACCTTTAAACGAGGCTATTTTAATAGCCTGTTCAGCAATAGAAATCCGCTCCATCCATACCTTCCTTTCAATGCCCCTGATTGCGATATATTTGAATTTTGTGTTGTTGAACTATTCATCATTATTAGTATAATAAATATACCATGTAATATTCAATATCTGGAAGAAATAAAAGCTGAATTGAATCCCCGCAGAAGTATCAATAATTTAAGTGAAGTCGGTAATAATAAAGACATGCTTAACGGATAAAGATTTATCCGTTAAATGACGGGAGGAACCTGCATGAGATATAGTTCGGGAAGGAAATATCCAATCACACAGTTGAAAAAGGGGGTACAAACAAAAAATCAGGAAAGGGTCCTGGATCTAAGTATTGCAACTGCAGCCGGACTTCTGGCGCTGGTTTTTGCCGAGGGATTGATCTTAGGCTATATTTGCCATAAGCACCCAAATAAATGGAAGTAACAACCCGGCCGGATAAAAACGTGGCAAAGTTGACATTGATTACACTTGTTGTTAAAAATCCGTCATTCGTATCCGATATATAGTATTGGAATAAAATACTTTCTTTATCGCTACATGGAGGATATACGATGCCGATACAACTGCAGGACACCGCAGGCTTGCTTTCGTCAATAATAGTCCTATGCTTTTCCTTTTGTATTCCAGTTTTGACCATGTGGTTCAGAAAAGCGGATTTTCTGCCCAAAATGCTCGGATACTCCTTTATACCGCTTTTTGCATATAGCTTCATCGCCTTACTGGTAACTGATTATAAGTTTTCGGCTGTTCTGTCGCAGACTGCCGAGCCTCTTCTGTTGCTTCTTTTTATCCTGATATTCACTGGCTCG
>WSSedL1CaDRAFT_10000661_pt1 | contig 23362 bp, 17 predicted proteins | sample WetSurSL1Cattail_FD_9464 | JGI IMG/M metagenome (IMG submission 9464)
TCTTACAGCCTCAGGAGTTCTGGAGCCTGTTCCGCCGCCGCTGCCGCCAGAAATGGTGATTGGAGGAGTGCTCCACCATGGGTTATTAGGATAGGGTACCCACTCTATTATTGGACTATTAGTAGGCCCGGTGGAGGGGGTATCAGACTCTAATCCTTCATAGTCGGACGAATAATCGTCATCTGGATTCCACAGCACAGTATAGCATCCATTGAATGCCACAAAAGAACCAGCCAAAATAGCAATGGCTAACAGTTTATTTAATTTTGCTTTCATAATGAACCCCTTATCTTGTTCTTCTTGAATTACTGTCGCTGCTTCCGCTATTGCCTCTGGATGATCCGGAGGATTGAGTAGAAGACCTCGGCGTTGACGAAGAAGGAGCGCTTTGGCTTCTTCCCTGAGTAGAATAACTTCCTCTATTAGAGCTTTCTCTGCGAGAATTTTCATTCCTTGGAGAAGTAGAATAAAGCTTTCCGCCTTCTTTTCTGCCGGTTCTTAGTAAACTCTTATCTCTTTTATCTTGTGAATATTGTCTAAAATAATTTTTCTGTCTAGTATCAGTTCTTGCGTCTCTCTGAATATTTCTTCCGCTATTTGAAGGATTATTAGTAACGTTAGGATTATTCCTTCCAGCCTGATTATTTTGTCTTTGAACAGCGCCGCCGCCGTTTCTTCCGTAAACCGAACCGTTTCCATTGTTTCTGCTTTTATTTAAGTCGGTTCTATTATTGTTCATGTTTCTTGATCCATAGCTGTTTCCATAAACAGACGATCTGTCGTCTCTGTTCCAACCGCCAACGCTGCTGCGGTTACGGGCGTTATTACTTGCGCCGCGGGAAGAAACGTCAACTCTTTGCTGCTGTCTGTTAAGAGTTCCAATACGGTCAATATTTTTACTACGGTCGTTAGTCAACAAACGGCTTCTCGAGTTTATTGAATTAGCGACGTCAGTACGGCCGCCTCTGTTACGCGTAATAGAGCTGCCTCTAAGACCGTCAGAATTTCTTAATCTGCCAATGCCGTTATTGTCTCTATATCTATAGACAAGTCCGTCATGTCTATTATTCCATCCATAATGATCATTCCAGCCGAAATGATAAAAATAGTAGTCGTCTGGATAGAAATATCTGTAATTATAATAATAAGGGTAAAAAGTTCCACACCATCCGCCTACAAAAAACGGATCCCAGAAATACGGCTCGTAAAAAGAGTCGCTATAAACGCCAAAGGAAATGCTCGGGTAATATCCCCAGAAATAACGTCTGCAAGACGAAAAATCGGGAGTATCCTGATAATAATTATTAACTACCGTTCCGTCGTCGTTAGAATAGCTTCTAGAAGAATCAGAGTTATCGGCCGTATTATTATTTGAATCATAATAATCGTCGTCGCTGCGATAATCTCTATCTCCGTAGTAACTACGGTGCCTTTCTTCAAATTGCGTATAGCAGCCTGAAAAGCTAAAAACAAGAATTGGTAAAAGCGCTAATGCTAAAAAATATATACGTTTCATTTGTTCACCTCTTAAACTTACTTAAAATATATCAAAAACCCTGCCTAAAAGTAAAATAAGGAAAGAGGCAAAATTCTAATCATTAGTTTTAAACATGTATTAAATAAAGAACTTGAGTGTCTCAAATAATATACGTTTACAGCTAGAAAATGTTCTTAATATACTCAATTTTTAAAGCTCTGTCAGCTGTGCTTGGCGCCCATTTTTTATTATTTAGCAGGTCGCGCAAATCAAAACCGAGAGTAAAACCGTCTCCTAACGACCACCGAACGCCCATGTTCAAATATCCGTTTCCATTTCCATAAACTTTTGTAGAGTTGTCATTTAGGGCAAAATCATATTCAGCGACAATAGAGACCCTTTCGCTTAGAGTTTTTTCCATGCCTACCTGAACATTAAGAAAATCGTCTCCGTCTTTGCTTTCAACCGAATAATTAGCAGTAGCGCATAAGCCAAGATAGCCAAGGAAAGAGAAATTTTTATTAATTGAGCCGAAAAAACCGGGCGATTTAATTGCATATCTGTTTACATTATCAAAATACTCTCCTTTTCCCTGAGAGTCAAATCCCAACGTAAGGGAAGGAGTGTTCAAAGTTTCGTCGTAAAGTTTAACTCTTAAATTAACTCCCGGAAGTTTATACCATTTAGGCGAACCTGAACCGATAATATTCGCTCCTCCGTAAGAAATGCCAAAACTAACATTGTCAAACACGCCTACTTCAAGTTTAGGAATCACTACGCCATTAGGCAGTATGTCGGTTGTAACTCCTACATATCCTTTTTCAAGAACGCCAGGCGTAGGCATATCGATTAAATATCTGTACTGAAATTTTGCTCCCGTCCCAGCGGTTCCCTGAGCAAAAAGTTCCGATGAAATAATAATTAATGCAATAACGCTTATGAATATCCGTTTCATTTGGCCTCTATCTAAAATAAATGTTTTATAGGTTTATATTAAGTAGTTTATTTTCTAAAAATCAATAATAAATATAGTTATTTTTTCTTTAAGTTTTCCAACGCCCCTTTTAGTTAAATAATCAGGCTGCGTTCGGTTCTATTATTATATCCAATGCTGTAGGAAGCATAGAATATTTTGATTTTACAAAAATAGTAACTGTGCCTGGCTTATCCTTAGCTTTAATAATAAGGGTTCCGTTATCTTTATCATTTTTCTGAACATAAACTAAATCGGCTCCCTCTTTTATTTCAAAATCGGCAGGGGCGCTTCTAAAAGGAGCTTTCCACCCGAATGCATTTATAGGGATAGCCTGTATCCTTACGACCGATTGATTATCAGCATAAAGCTTTTCCGGTTTAACTTCATAAGTAACCTCGTAAATATTAAACAGGTATAATTTTCCAAAAAGGAAAATTATTATAGCCAAAATTGAAAGCGCTAAGTAAATTTTTTTCTTCTCCATTTAAATTCTGAGACCTTTCATTTTTTAAATTTAATAATAAATTTGAGCAAATTCGAAATTATCTGATTAATTACATTATCCGGCACGCCGTCGTAGTGCTTAGATTTGAACCGCATGTCGCATTGATCGTTAACATAATCTATAACAATAAACTTTCTGTTTTTAGTCAAAACAATTTCAGTTGAAAAGAAGTCTAATCCTGTTAACTTACCAATTGTGCGGGTAATATCGAAAAGTTTTTTAAGCTTAAATTCCTTTACTTCCTCTTTAGTCATTTCGGTATACAAGTGCGTCTGGTCGTCCCACCACACAGGTATAACGCTGCCGAAAGCCCAAAAACACCGGAACCATGCTCTTTTGCCGTCAAGCATCACAGGATAAATTTTCTCCTGAATAAGATATTTATCGTCAGTATTGGTTTTTCTTTCTTCAAGTATCTGTTTGAGGGTAACGGCGTCTGTAACCACGCCCAGTCCCCCGCCGGTAGTATTGCATGGTTTTATTATGAACGGCAGTCCAACAGCCGCTAATTCTGAAAGAGCTATATACATATCCTGTTTATGGTTATATGGAGGAATAATAATAGAATACGGGACATGCAATCCGGCAGTAATAAACTCAAGATGCATACTTGCTTTATCTATAGCGCGGCGAACATTTTTATATGGATTAAAAATCAGAGTTTTTTTTCTGGTTATTGTTTTGCCAAGAGCTTCAAAAGTATCGTCAACGTCGGAGGCTCTGTCAAAATAGAATTTAAAATACAAATCCCTGCGCTGAATTCTTTCAACTACTTCATTAACGTTATGTTCTCCCAGAACAAATGTCGATATTCCATTTTTATGCAGGCAGTATTCAATTGAGGCGATGAAATCAACGTCGAACTCCCAAAGGTACGCCAAACCTAAATCGTATGTTTCCATATAGCTAAAAAAAGACTCACGATATGTTTTATGTTGTTGCAATGTAACAAGATAAAAACAAATTTGCCAGTCTCGGCGGTCAATGTACATACAATAACTGAACTGACGCTGCCAGATTTAAACGCTAAAATGACTCTCATTAACTATTTTGACTCCGTCAGGACTTGGCTCTGACGGCCCAGATGACTACTACCACGGCTGTCATGCTCACAGACGTCCGTTAGTAAATTGATTTCAAAGCAGAAAAAAATTCGCGGTTCTGAGAATAAATTGTTAAGTTAATATGAACATTTTGGGTGAAATGTTTATTCTATTGAATTAAATTAATGATAATTTAAACTGGCATACACAATGAAATTTACAGATATATTTAAAAGTAAGATAACATCTTCAAAAACAGATGATTACAGTTTGGAAACTCTTTTAATGAAAGCTGTAACGGAGCCCGCCTACAGAGCTGAATTTTATAAGCGACTTTTGACTGACAATTTAATTATCGTCCCTTTAGAAATAATCCCTTTGGGCAGGGAGCTTCCTGACAGTAAACTTACCGGAAGTAAATTGATGTTTAAGAAGGGCGATCAGGTTCGTATTTATACTTTTCCAGATGGTCAAATACCTGTTTTTACTTCAGACCAAAAAATTCACGAAAAAGGAATAACAAAAGAAAAAGTAAATGTCTTAGAACTGAAAGGGGAATACTTGTTTGAGATGACTAAAGGAGCCCGGTTTATATTAAACCCTTATTCTGATTATGCGAAGGAACTGCTTCCGGACGAGATAGAAAGATTATTGAACGGTACAATTTTGACTAATAGAACCGGAAAAATCTTCATTAATAAAGCTACCCAGGTTCAAGTATGTCAACCAAAAGATTATCCGACTGAAATGATAAATTCATTAAAAGTTTTATTCGCAAATAAGCCGAATATAAAAGCCGCATATCTTGGATGGATATTTGACCCTGCAAGCGGCGAGCCGGCGCACTATATTTTGGGTTTTGATGTTGACGGAGAGACGCAGAGCTTGTTTCAAGAGACGGGATTTACTATTCAGCAATATTTGGGGCGTGGAGAGTTTGCAGACTACATTCAAACGAATACAGATAGTGAATTGGCGCAATACTTAAAAAGCACAAAACCGTTCTATGAAAAATAAACCTTAGTTAAGTTTTGAAATTGCGTAAAGTATTAATCAAATTAGTATAAATATTCCCTTAAAGATTATTTCAGATATTTTTTATTCAAATTCTCTTGGTCAAGATGGAACTGCCCTCATTGCGGCCGAACAATAACTTTTAACCGCAAAAGAAGATCTTTAATTATTTGCGGATTTCTTTTAGCTTTTGTCGTATTTGAGCTCGTTAAAGATATAACTGTTATGAGTGCATTTTGGCAAATTCTTTTTTACTCAATATTGCTGATAGTTTTATTATATATCTCTACTTTCGAAACATTTAGAAAAGTTGAATAGAAAAACAAACTATAATTTATTCCAGCCAGACTACAAAGCGCAGCGCCTGACACGCCCACACAATTAAAAATCGCACTATGACTATTCATAAACATCAATTTATTTCCCGTTTTATTCCAATTTAGGGGCAAGGAATTATATTCTTTAATATTTCTAAGTTTCTTATATTACAAGTTATATCTTTTGATTATTCAACAATTTTATTTTTTTATGACCAGATCGCTTATTTTCATATTGCCGTTGTTTATTTTAGTCGGCTGCGCTTCTACAAAACAGTCCACAGACAACGTTAAACCAGACCATGCATATGCTGTCGATTCGACTCAGGCTATTAAAAAAGCTTTAGACCCTTTTGTTAACGGATTAACATTAGAAATGAAAGGTGATTTTGCAGGAGCTGTTTTGGAATTCCAGGATGCGCTTATTGCCGACCCTAAGCCGGGTATTTATCACGCTATCGCTAAAAACTATTTATATCTTAACAAACTTGCCCTTGCTCTGCAAAACAGCCGCAAAGCCGTAGAGCTGGAACCGGGCAACGTAGAGTTTAATTATCTGTTAGCCCAAATATATATCAACGGCAAAGTCAGCGATTCCGCTGAAATTGTGCTAAATAGAATTATTTCTATCGACTCGTCTGAAGTGCAGGCGTATTATAAATTAGCGCAAATTTCCGAAACCTCGCGCCCGCTTAAATCTATTGAAATTTATAACAGACTCACAAAAATTATTGGCGCTGACTGGAACGTTCTGCTTAGGATTACCGAGCTATACGAGCGGCTTGGAAATATAGACGCGGCTATTAAAAGCATTGAAGAGCTTTTGGCTATGGATCCTTCAAATCAGCCTATACAAAAACTTCTTGTAGATTTTTACGTTAAGGGGAAATATTACGATAAAGCGCTTGAGCAGGTTAACGATATTATTACGCAAAACCATGGCGACTTAGAATTGCGCGAAAAGAAAGCTCAAATTTATATTGAACAAAATAAGTGGGTTGAAGCCGGAAAAGAATATGAATACATATTAGAACAGCCGGACGTTCCGCTTGAAGCAAAAACTGCTATTGGAGCCGCCTATTTTGAACGCTCGCTTAAAGATTCTTCTCTTATTCCAATGACTAAAAACTTCTTTGTTAAGTTAGACAAAGATACTGCGGAATGGGTTATCAAGATTCACTTAGCTACTATCGCGTCAATTGAACAGGATAGCGTTTTAGCAGCAAAATATTTAAGCGCGGCAGATACGCTCAACGGATGGCGTCTTGAGTTATGGATAAAACTATGCGGCAACTTATTTGATAACAGACGATATAACGAAACTGTACTTTTAACCGCAGAGGCGTTAAAAAAATTCCCTGAAGATTTTACTTTAAATCTTATAAGGGGATTAACTCTTGCGCAAAACGAGAAATTTACGGACGCTAAAATCAATCTAAAAAAAGCCATAGATCTTAATCCGAACGACATTAACGCTCTTTCCGCTTATGGGTATACGCTTAACCAATTAAAATTTACTAAAGAATCGATTTATTATACAAAAAAAGCCGTGCAGCTTGATCCCAATAACGTCAGCCTACTTGGAACGCTCGGTTCCATTTACGACGGACAAAAAATGTATAACGAATGCGACAGCATTTATGAAAAAGCTTTATCAATTGAAAAGAATAACCCGCTTATAAATAATAATTACGCTTATTCTCTTTCTGAAAGAGGAACCAAACTGGATCGCGCTTTAGAAATGGCAAACATTGCAGTTAAAGCCGAGCCGGACAATTCCTCCTATTTAGACACAATAGGCTGGATATATTTTAAGATGGGGAATTTTGAACTTGCAAGCAAAAACATTAAAAAATCAATTGACGTTGGCGGAGAAAAAGCTGTTATTTTAGATCATCTTGGAGACGTCATGTTCAAATCGGGCAATAAAAAAGAAGCCGTCCGCTTATGGACTAAGGCGTTTGAACTTGATAAAGAAAACTCTGAGATTAAACAAAAAATTGAGAAAGGTGGAATTTGAAAAAATTAGTTTTATTTTTATTGGCGGTTATTAGCTTTCTGTTCATAACCACTTACCCCGGATGCGTTCCTTCCAGATCGATGGACGAAGTAGAAGTTTTGCCTATTGAGCGTTTAGTAAAAAAACTTGAAGCCAACAGACGACGTATAAAAAGTTTCCAGGGCTCCGGCAAAATTTCGATATCTTCAGCTCAATTTAATAATAGCGCGCAGTTTCAGGTTGTTTTGCAAAAACCAGATTCGCTTTATTTTAGCGTTATGGGGCCGTTTGGCATCGAGCTTGCGCAGGTTCTTGTAACTAAAGACGACTTCCTTTTTTATGAGGCTCTGCATAATACGCTTTATAAAGGCAAAGTCAGCGACGACGTGCTAAAAGGAATTTTCAAAATAGATCTTTCGTTTCAGGATTTAATGAACGCCTTTATCGGCTCAGTAAGCTTAGCAGATCATCTTTATGAAAACCCGACTAAGTTTGAAGTATTATACGACAACTATGTAATGACTTACGCAGATTCCACGGCGGACGTCAATTCCGTTTATAAAATAGACGTCAGAGATCTGGGCATAATTAATTTTGATGTGACTAACCACAGAGGGCAAGCGTCCCTTTCAGCGGCATATTCCAAATTTAAGGTTTTTGAAAGCGTTCCAATCCCGTATAACATAGAAGTGAAGAACCTAAAGAACAAACAGACTATAAATATTGAATACAAAAACATTGAAGTTAATAAAAGGAACACTTCTATAAAAATGGATATCCCTGAAGACGCAACCGTTATTAAATGGTAAAACCTGTATTTTACATATTGTTATTATTTACCGCTTCAGTTTTGGTTATACCGCAAAGTATAGACAAAAAAAAGAAAGAGCTTAACGGAATAAAATCGGAAATAAATTCTCTTGAAAAAGAGCTTCAGAAAAAATCCAAATCTGAAAAGAGGACTCTTGAACTGATGGAGAATCTTAATAAGCAGAATTTTCTTCTTAATAAGCTGATTAATAAATACAGAGACGAAGAGGCCGATAAAGAAGACGCTATTGCCCAGAAAGAAGAAGAAATTCTGATGCTTGAAAGAGAAACGAAATTTCTGAAATATAATTATTCCAGATATATCGTTTCCACTTATAAGTATGGTATGGAAAACGAGCTGAATTACCTTATCACTTCAAAAACTCTGGATCAGGCTTACACGCGTTTTAAATATCTTAAAATATTTTCCGATAAAAGACAAGCCGATCTGGTCAAAATAAAACAAGCAAAAGAAGACCTTGCGCGCATTAAAGAAAACCTGAGCGTTGAAAAAAATGAAAAACAGGAACTTGCCGACGCAAAACTAAAAGAAGAAGCCGCGCTTGAAAAAAAATTAGCCGATCAAAAAAAACTGCTCGCTTCAATTAAAGACGATAAAAATTCTCTTGCCCGCGAAATCGATACAAAACGCAAGGCTGAATCGTCAATAAATAATATGATAGCTTCTCTTGTAGCTAAAGAAGAAAAGCACAGAAAAGAAATTGAAAGAAAGAACGCTGAAATTGCTAAAAAGAATGCGGAAATTGCAAAACGGAACGCCGAAATTGAACGGAAAAAAGAATTAGCGTTAGCTAAAGCAGAAAAACAGAAAGCCCGAGACAAGCAAAAAGCTGCAAAAAAACAAAAACCTGAACCCCAGATAAAGCCTATTCCCGCTTCATCATCTTCATATGACGATTTATCGTCATTCGCTTCGCAGAAAGGCAAATTAAAATGGCCAATTTCAGGCGCAAAGGTTGCAAGAAATTTTGGCGAAAATAAAAACCAAAAACTTAAAACTATTACATTAAACTACGGCATCGACCTTTTGGCAAAAAGCGATATATCAGTAAAATGCGTAGCCGAAGGAGTCGTATCGGCTATTGATTATGTGCCCGGCTACGGCAGCGTAATAATTGTTACGCATAAGGGAGATTACAGAACTGTTTATAGTCACTTATCCCAAATTTTTGTGCGCGAAGGGAAAAAGTTAAAGCCTGGAACCGTTATTGGCAAAGTCGGCGAAAGTCTGGAAGGCAATATTCTGCATTTTGAAATATGGAACAACCGCAATCATCAAAATCCTTCCGCCTGGCTTGCAAAAAGATAATAATATCTAATTATTTTCTTAAATTTGTTTTATAACTTTCGATTAAAATAAGGGACCGAATATGAAAAAACTTTTGGGCTTATTAGCTGTTTTGCTATTTGTCAGCCATAGTTATTCACAAGTATATAATCAAAATTTAAATCCAAACGAAGGGCTTTTATATGGAGGACTTGGATTAAACTGGATTGACGGGCAGCTGTATTATTCATTCCACATGATGCCTGAAATTGCTTTTTCAAAAATTGGAGTTGGGCTTGACCTTAGTTTTGACGTTAACTCTTCAGGAAAACTACGCCACGAAAACTTCAACGAATTTTCTGATTACTTAAGCATTATCCGTTATGTGCGTTATGGCCAAAAAGACGAGCCTGTATATATTAAATTAGGCGCGCTCGATTATTATACGCTCGGTTACGGCAATATAATGTATCTCTATAATAACTGCGCAAGTTACGATACCAGAAAAGACGGATTGATTTGCGATCTCGATTTTGGAGATTTTGGTTTTGAGTCTATCTACAGCAGTTTTGGCGAAGCCGGAGTCGTCGGCGTGCGAGGTCATGTTAAACCCCTTAAATTTACTACAGCCGGAGATATTCCAATCATCGGCAATATTGAAGCGGGCGTCTCATTTGCAAGCGATTTTAACGATAAAGCAGGGGTTGTTTCCGGCTTATATGACCACGACGCAAAAAAATTTAACGCTACCGACGATAAAGGATCAATAAATATTTACAGCTTTGACGTTGGGCTCCCGTTATTAACCAGTAAATATCTTGGCATTAAGCTTTATGCCGATTATACCAAAATTGCCAACTTCGGCGATGGAGAAGCCGCAGGTTTATTATTTAATGTAAACGGTCTTGGTTTGTTTAACGGTTCGCTTAAATTTGAAAGGCGGTTTAACAATGATAAATATATAGCAGGCTATTTCAACTCGCTTTATGAAACCGAAAGATTCTCTATTGATACTACAAACGATAACACTACGCGCTATACTTCAAATAATATCAAAAGCAAAGCGGCAACTCTGAATAGCGCGCATGGCGATAAAGGATACTACGGCGAATTAGGAATAAACGTGCTCGGCTTTTTTAATATCGTTGGCAGTTATCAGCGTTTAGATAAAGATCCAAACAGCGGAATACTACACATTACGACTGACGTTCTACCAAAAGAAAGTTCGGCAGTAGTTAGAGCCGGTTACGATAAAAGAAACATAAAAGATGAAAAAGATTTATTTACTCTTGACGACCGTTCTTATTTATACGCAGAGGTCGGTTATAAACCGATGCCTTATCTTTTAATTTCAATGCTTTATAATTGGACTTTTACTCCGGTAAGAGACGCCGACGATAACGTGATTGATTTCAAATCGCAGAAGAAAATTGAACCCCGTATTTCGTTCATATATCCGTTTAATACAAACTCAGGCGGAACTAATTAAATTAAAAAAAGCGGGCAAACAATTTGCCCGCTTTTTTTTTGCTAAACTATTTCTAATCTCTAAGCTATATTTTCTGCAATAAAACTTTTCAATTCGGCGACTGTATGAAAAGCTTTGACGCCTTCTACTTTAAGGACTTCTTCTTTCCCGTAGCTATCCCACACTACTGCCGCCATTTCAGCGCCTGCGCTTCGCGCGGCCAGTATATCAGTCACAGCGTCGCCAACCATAAGAACCCTTTCTTTATCCAGATTAAACTTCTGAATAAATTTGTTAATTCCTTCCGGCGAAGGTTTGTATTTTGTTACGTCGTCGCCAGTAATTACAAAGTCGAAATACTTAAATATATCAAGTTTCTTCAACGTAATTAAAGCGGCGTCGCTCCCTTTGCCTGTACATATAGCCAAAAGAACATCCTTCGATTTTATCAATGCGAGAATTTCTTTAATTCCGGGATACAAATCCGCCATGTTATGGTTTTTAGCGTAGAAGTCGTAATACTCTTTACGCCCCGCTTCGTAATCGTCTCCGCACCATTTTTTAAGAATTACGTCTTCCGGCGGACCGAAGTTTGAAATAATCTCTTCATCGGTTACCTCCTTATGCAAAAACATTTTAGCTATATGTCTAAAAGACGCAAAAATCAGTTCATTAGTAGAAGTTAAAGTTCCATCTATGTCAAAAAGTATCCCGTCAAATTTCCTCATTTAATCTCTTTATTTATTTTGAAGACGACAATTCGTCCGTCCATACCGGAAACTGCAAACGTGTCTTTGTTTATCTGTCTTACAGAATGCCCTCTCGCCTGCCCTAAATATAAAAGCGGCTTAAGTTGATGCTGTTTATTAATTATATTAACCATGCCAAATCTTGTAGAGTACATTATATTTCCATTTGCTTCTAACGGCATAGCGGGCATAGTTTCAATGCTGTCTTTAGCGCATTCAATCGTTTTAATTATGCTGCCGTCGGCTGCGGATAGGATAGAAAAGTTTTTATTAAAACCCAAAACCAAAACATTTTTTTTATCCGTAGAAAGACCAATGCCCTCCCAGCATTTTGCTTCTTTAGTTCTCCAGTTTGTTTTACCCGTAGCAAAATCAATAGAGCTTACAAATCTGTCTGGAGCCGCTACAAATATGCTTTTCCCGTCAGTGGCAGGAGTGCATGCCGCCGGAGAATAATAGACGCCGTCTCCCGCGTTCCAGCTCCATACTTTTTTACCGGTAGCTAAATCAAGGCAGTATAAATTAGAATCCCAGCTTCCAAAAATAATTTTACCGTCATAGATTAGCGGTTTTGCTTCAATCAACGATTTTGCTTCGTCGTTTTTCCAGACTAATTTAAGCGTGTTAATATCGTAGCAGAAAAATTTGCCGTCTCCGGTTCCCCAGAAAAAACACTTTATTTTTTTATTCTCATTTTTTATTTCTGCGGCTACAAATTGCGATGCTATAAGCTCGTTTGTTTTAATTGATTTAAGAAGCTTCCCTGTCTTACAATCAATAGTAATCAAATCTCCTTTAACGTTGCCTGCGGCAAGTATATTGCCATAAACAACAGGACTTCCTACAAGGAGTCCGTTTGTTTTATAATCCCATTTGAAATTACCCTTAGAATCGTAGCAATAAATATCGCCGTCAATTGTGGCTGTTGCAATGTAATTTTTATCGGCAAAGAGAGCGGAATTCAAAGTTTTGTTTAGATTTATATTGGCTATTATTTTTGCGTTATAATTAACAAAATCAAGCGAATCTATTTGTTTAATTGTATTTCTTTCTTTTTTCTGAACGCTTCCAAGGCTTATAGTTTTAGCGTCGCCATCTTCCTCAAAAAACAAAAGAGAATCTTTTGTAACAGTTATTGAGTTATATCCCCATGGATTATTCTTACCAGAAAGAATTGTCCTGGCCATAAGAGCAGGAGCTCCGTCTAAAGTAGTTTTTACGTCTCTATGACCATGCCCGCAAAGCATTGCAATTATGTTATAATCTTTAATAAGATTAGTTGTTTTATACCAGTTATCAAGCTCTTCCTCAATCAGATGGTGCGAAAGAATAATAATCGGTTCGTCTTTTGTAGTTTTTTTTAATTGCTCTTCAAGCCATGCAAATGTTTCCGGGGAAGTATGTCCGCCATGCCCGCGGAAGTAAATGCCGGTGCTTACGCCAATAAATCTTATCCCGCCGTAAACAAAATTAAACTTATAGTCGCCAAACAATTCAGGGAATTTTGTTCCGCAGCTTTCGCTCCATTTATAATCGTGGTTGCCAGGCACAATATGATATGGTATTTTAAGGCTGTCTAAAACGCGTTTAGCGGTTTCAAGGTCTTTGCTTTCTCCCCGTTCTGCTATATCGCCAGTGACGACGACAAAGTTAAAATCTTTTTTATTTATATCGGCTACTACCTTGCCAAGGTTCTCGTGTCCGGTAGCCGCGCCTATATGAACGTCGGTAATCCAGGCAAACTTAAACTGTTGAGAAAATATTTGTAGCGAAGACAAGACAAAAAACGAAAAGAGTAGAAATATTTTTTTCATTATAGACTTCATAAGTTTGTTAGTGAATGATTTTATTTAACCTAAATAATGGTTATTTAATTTTAACACAGCTGACTTTCTTGCTTGGACGTTTAATTTGATTCGTCAGCTAAATTAAATATGACGATTTTACCGTCCATATTGGATGCGGCAAAAACGTTTTCGCTTATTTTACGGACTGAATGAACGCGCGAAACTCCAAGGAACAGAAGCTCTTGTAATTTATAATTTTTTGTTATAAGAAAAACTTTGCCGTCTTTGGACGAAAAAATAATATTGCCGTCGGATTCTATTAACTCAATAGGCATAGTATCCGTGCCTGAACCGTATTCTATGCTTTTGACAACCTTCCCGGTTTTAGAGGCTATTACATATATTTTGCCGTTATCGCTTTTTATAAATAAGTCCTTTTTATCTTTAGATATGCCAATCGATTCCCAGCAGTTAGCGTCTTTTTTACGCCAGTTTGCTTTGCCAAGCAAAAGGTCGATGGAAGAAACATATTTATCGGGACTTGTAACAAAAACGCTTTTACCATCGGTAACAGGTTTGCAGGCAGCCGGAGAAAAATAAAAATTAGTATTGCCGGACTGCTTCCAGAAAATCCTGCCCGTGGAGATTTCAACGCAGTAAAGATAACCGTCCCATGCGCCATAAATTATTTTATCGCCAACAATTAAAGGTTCAGTTTCAATCATCCCTTTTGCGTCGGTATTTTTCCAGACTTCCTCTAAAGAATTAAGCTCAAAACAATGAAGCGCGCCCGAAGACGTTCCGGCAAATACTACGTCAATCGTATCAGTTTCTTTAACCATTCTTTCCGCAACAAGCTGGGCTGTGACAGGTTCGTCAATGCCCAAAGTCTGGAGAAGTTTACCGGTTTCGCAATCTAATGAAACAACGTCGCCTTTTAGAGTGCCGGCCACTAAAATATTATTTATAATAACAGGTTTGCTAACTATGTTTCCGTTTGCGCTGTAACTCCATTTCATAGAGCCTTGCTGATCGTAACAATAAATTGTTCCGTCATAAGCGGCGGCGTAAATATTCTCGCCATTTACAAGCAATGATGCAGAAACAGTTTTTTTAAGGTCAATAGAGCTAACAACTTTAACTCCGTAATTAATAAACGGAAGAGAATCTACCTGCGGAATTACGTTTTTTGAGTTTAGCGCAATACTGCCCAAATTATCAATAAGGGTATCTCCATTTTCTTCAAAAAACGTTAGAGTATCCTTTGTGATGTCGATAGAATTGTACCCCCATCCTCTGTTGTTGGTCAAACTTGACCTGCCCATTAAAGCGGGCAACCCTTCAATAGTCGAAACCTTATTAACATGCCCATGACCATATAGCAGCAAAGCCGCGTTATAATGTTTGAGTCTGTTTGTAACTTCATACCAGTTATCAATATCTCCGTCAAGCGGATGATGAGTGATAAGAATTATTTTTTCATAGCTTATAGCCGATTTTAATGCATTATCCAGCCAAACTAAATCTTCAGGCGTAATATGGCCTCCGCCGCCTCTTAAAAGAACGCCGCTGTTCAGACCAATAAATCTATAGCCGTTAACTCCAAAGTTAAATTTATCGCCGCCCCATAATTCGGTAAATTTGGTACAGCCGCTTTCAGACCATTTAGTATCGTGGTTGCCTGGAATTACATAGTATTTAATTCCAATACTGTCTAAAATGCCTTTTGCTTCTTCAAGCTCGCTGTTTCTGCCTTTTTCAGCAATATCTCCGGAAACAATTACAAAAGAATATTGTTTTTTGTTGATATCCGCAACTACCTTAGAAAGGTTTTCCGCCCCTCCGGCAGAACCTACATGAGTATCAGTAATCCAGGCAAATTTAAAACCCTGAGGGAACAGCTGAAGCGAGAAAAGGGAAAAGAACAAAAATGCAGTAAATATTTTTTTCATAACGTACTTCTTAAAATTTAGTTTGTTAAATTTAATAAATTTTTTCGTTGCTTTGTAGTATAAATAAAGTCGCTTGATTAAGACATGTAAACTTAGCCGAACTTTTTATATATTTACAGGTTAAATTTTAGGAACCAATGAACACAATAAGAAATTTTTGCATAATTGCACATATAGATCACGGTAAATCAACAATAGCCGATTGCCTGCTTGGCGCAACCGGAACGGTATCGCAGCGGGAAGCAAAATCGCAGCTTTTAGACGATATGGATTTGGAACGGGAAAGAGGCATTACGATAAAATCCCACGCCATCCAAATGAATTATAAAGCCAAAGACGGCATTACTTATACGCTAAATTTAATTGACACTCCCGGGCATGTGGATTTTTCTTACGAAGTTTCCCGCTCGCTTGCAGCCTGCGAAGGCGCTGTGCTTGTGGTAGACGCCGCTCAGGGCGTAGAGGCTCAAACAATCAGTAATCTTTATTTAGCCATAGACGCCGGATTAGAAATTATTCCCGTATTGAATAAAATTGATTTGCCCAGCGCAATGGTTGACGTCGTAAAAGGTCAGGTATTGGATCTTATTGGCTGTAAAGACGAAGACATTTTACTTGCTTCTGCAAAAGCGAACCTTGGCATAAACGAACTTTTAGAGGCTATTGTAAATAAAATCCCTCCTCCTAAAGGCGATCCCCAGGCTCCGCTTCAAGCCTTAGTATTCGATTCCGTCTTTGACGCATATCGAGGCGCGGTCGCTTATATAAGAATTTTTAATGGAACATTAAAGCCAAACGATAAACTCCGTTTCTTTTTTAACAATAAAGAGATTGAGGCCGAAGAAGTTGGCGTGCTTGGTTTAAAGAAAATTAAGCGGAATGAACTCTCTGCCGGAAACGTAGGCTACCTTATTTGCGGCGTAAAGGACGTACACGACACGAAAGTCGGCGATACTATTACGCATACGCATGGCGGCGCGGAACACCCTCTACCGGGTTATAAAGACGTTAAACCGATGGTATACAGCGGCTTGTATCCTACAAATTCAGATGAATTTGAAGACCTGCGCGACGCTTTAGAGAAATTCCGGTTAAACGACTCCGCTTTAATCTATCAGCCTGAAACATCTTTAGCGCTAGGATTTGGTTTCAGATGCGGCTTTCTTGGGCTGCTCCATATGGAAATTGTGCAGGAAAGATTATTCAGAGAATTTAATCAGTCGATTATTACAACGCTGCCGAACGTTGAATACATAGTTTATAAAAAAAATGGCGAAAAAATTATTGTAGATAACCCGGCTACTATGCCGGTCGTAGGCGATATTGAGTATGTTGAAGAGCCTTTTGTAAAAGCTCAGATTGTTACTCCAAGCGAATATGTAGGCAACATTATGAAGCTTGCCGTTGATAAACGGGGCATATACAAAAACACCACTTACATTGATCCTACGCGCGCCGATATACAATATGAGTTCCCATTGGCCGAAATTATTTTTGATTTTTATGATAAATTAAAATCGACTACCAGAGGCTACGCCTCTTTTGATTATGAATATATCGGTTATCAGGAAGCAGACCTTGTAAAGCTTGACATACTTCTGAATTCAGAGCCTGTAGATGCATTATCTATGATTGTGCATAGAAGCAAGTCTTATGACTGGGGCAGAAAGGTTTGCAGCAAACTTAAAGACCTGATTCCGCGTCAGTTATTTGAAATTAATATTCAGGCTGCAATTGGAACAAAAGTAATTTCAAAAGCGGTAGTAAAAGCATTACGGAAAAATGTGCTTGCAAAATGCTACGGCGGCGATATAAGCAGAAAGAGAAAATTACTTGAGAAACAGAAAGAGGGCAAAAAGAGAATGAAACAAGTTGGCAATGTTGAAATTCCTCAGGAAGCGTTTTTGGCCGTTCTGCAGATTGACGAATAAACCAGGATTATAATTGTCTGCCAAAAAAGATAAAGAAAGCAGTTTTCATTTTCCTATAAAGTTCCTGCTTTTTGTAGTTATTCTAACGGCATTGATAAAAACCTTTATCTTTGAGGCGTTTATTATTCCAAGCGAATCAATGGAAAATACTTTGCTTGCAGGCGATTGCATTGTGGTTTATAAATTAGCATACGGCATGTCCAACTATAATTTAATTCCGTTTTTAAATATAAAAATACCAAATTTTGTTTTGCCAGGGTTCCCGGATCCGCATAAAAACGACGTAATTGTATTTCAGTATCCGGGAGATAGAGACGAGCTGTTCCCTAAAAACGACGTAGACTATATTAAACGGGTTGTGGGCGAACCTGAAGATACTATCCTTATTAAGGATAAAGTTCTTTTTGTAAACGGCAAAGCGGTTCCTAACAGTAAAGACGCTTTTTTTTGCAGAAACTATATAAGAGCAAAAAGAGACGTTGAAAGTAAAATCTTCCCTATGAATAGCCGGTGGAATGAAGATAACTACGGTCCGTTAGTAATTCCCGCAAAAGGAATGACAATAAAACTTACGCCTGCTAATATTCGCAGCTGGAAAAATCTGATCGATAGAGAAGCCGGCGTCCAAACAGTTTCGGTTAATAATAATCAAATAATAATTAACGGACAAAAAACTGATAGTTATACTTTCTTAAAAGATTATTATTTTGTATTAGGCGATAATAGAGACAACAGCCTTGACAGCAGATTCTGGGGGTTTGTGCCCAAAGATTTAATTATTGGCAAGGCAAAGATGATTTACTGGTCCTATAATTATAGTTCGCTTTCTTTTAACTTGTTCGATATAAACAATAGATTCAGATTGAACCGGATATTTACAAAAATAAAATAAACATTACGGCAGAATAAAATAATGAAAACTTTATTTATTTCTCTTTTATTCTTTTTCTCTATACCTCTGTTTCCGCAAACTAAGTATTTTATCTATTTGACCGATAAAGGGATAAACAAAAACGTCTCCTTAAAAAAAAGCGCGCCAGAATATAAAAGCGCATTAAATCTTTTATCAGCCCGCAGCGTTGAAAGAAGAAGAAAAGTTCTTGGCGACGAGAATATTGTTTCCTATGACGATATCCCAGTTTACGACAACTATGTAAATAGAATTACAGACTTAGGAATAAAAATAGAAAATAAATTAAAATGGTTTAATGCAGTCACCGCTTATTTAACCCCGCAGCAGCTATCGCAACTAAACAGTTTAAGTTTTATCAGCAAGATAGAAGCCGTTAAAGCTCTTATTAACAAAGACGAATCGTACACAGAAAAAGTTCAGCCTTCAGTAAAAAAAACACAGACTTCTAATGTCGACTACGGTTACTCCTATGACCAGCTCGCTCTTTCCGGAATTCCGCTTGTACACGCAAAAGGGATTACAGGCAAAGGCGTAGTAATAGGACTTTTAGATTCCGGTTTTGATTGGGAAACTCCTCTTTGTTTTAAAAACGCAAAAATTCTTGGCGAATATGATTTTGTTTTTCACGATAGCGTTACGGCAAATCAATCGCAGGATAGATACGATCAGGACGATCACGGAACTTTGGTATTCTCTACAATTGCAGGCTATAAACCGGGAGAATTAATTGGCGGCGCTTACGATGCGCAGTTTTATTTAGCCAAAACCGAATATGTCCCAACGGAAAGAAAAGTTGAAGAAGATAACTATGCCGCGGGTTTGGAGTGGCTTGAAGCTAAAGGAGTCGATATTACAAGCAGCTCGCTTGGATATAATGAATTTGACAGCCCCGACGCTTCTTATACTTATAAAGATATGGACGGGAAAACTGCCATAATTACCAAGGCTTTAGAAAAGGCTTATTCTTTAGGCATTCTAACGCTTTCCGCAGCGGGCAACGAAGGCAATACCTCATGGAAGTATATTACTGCCCCGGCGGATGGAGCTAATGTGCTTGCAGTAGGCGCGGTAACTTCATCAAATTCATTGGCCTATTTCAGCTCCATTGGCCCCACATACGACGGTAGAATTAAACCGGATATAACAGCTATGGGAGTGAATGTTTATGCGGCTGTGGCCGGGACTAATAATTCATTCGCCTTTGACAATGGAACTTCATTATCTACGCCCATTGCATGCGGAGCGGCAGCCTTATTGCTTTCGGCATATCCCAAACTTACTAATGTTCAGGCTCGTAAAATTATCATTGCTACCGCAGGCAATACAAGCTCGCCTGACAACAAGATAGGCTACGGCTTAATATCAGCATCCAAAGCCGTTTCGTACCCAAATGTTGAAGCTACAAACAACGGTTACAAAATTAATAAAATATTTTTTAGCGATCATATTATTCCAACGTCTGTTAATGTTGTCATTTCTCAGACAAGCTCCAATTTTACGTCAAATGGTATGAACTCTGCAGACGGAATATATTACAGTTATCCGCTATCAGCATATTCCGCTAATAGCAAAGTTATTTTTTATTTTACTTACAAAGACAGCCTAGGCAATACAATACGCGAGCCTAATACGGCCAATTATGCATTTTACTCAGGCTCTACAGACGTTTTTTATGACTATACTAAAACTCCGGCGTATGACCCAATTACATTAACGCAAAATTATCCAAATCCTTTTAACAGCAAGACTGTAATTCCTTATACTGTATTAAACACAGGCTACATTATATTAAAAGTTTACAATATGCTCGGGCAGGAAGTAAAAACTTTGATAGACGGAAATGTACAGGCCGGCGAGTACTTTTTCCCTTTCAACCCAGTTGGGCTTGCAAGCGGAGCTTATATATACCGATTGAATTATAACGGTCAAATGATTTCAAAAAAAATGATCTATGTCAAATGACGCAGTTGTATTATCGTTAAATTAACTTGCGGAAATTTTCTATTAAAACATGAATATACCCAAAAATATAAATTCTTTTTTTATCGTAAAACGCTTTAAACTAAAAACCGCTTCTCTGGCTTTGTTTTTGTTTGTTATTATTTATTGTTGGTCGTCTTTAATCGATTCATTTCGTTTTAATCCAGATTTTTTTGCAAATAAGACATTGCAATTTGGAGCTTTGCTTATCCTTATTTTTATTATACAGCTATATGAATATATCCGAGACCTAAGAGGTTATAAGCAGCTGCATGAATCGGAACAGAGATTTTCTTTTATCCTTGACGTTACTAAGGACGTTCTATATTTCCTCGATTTACCAGAGAGGAAATACAGTTATGCAAGCTCAGATATAAAAGAGCTAACCGGTTATTCAAAAGAAGAATTGTCTGATATTGGTTTCACAAAAATCATGAAAAAAGTCGAAACCAGAGACAACGATAACGCTTCATACTCAGATTTTCCTAAATTGTTAAAAGCAAATGCATCCGAAATTTTTTCGGCAGAATATCTTATTCGAACAAAAGAAGGGAGTTTCAAATGGGTAGAAGACATTTCTCTTATGCGAAAAGACAAAAGCGGAAAAATCATTGGAACAGTCGGTATATTACGCGATATCACAGAACGAAAAAATTATTTATCGCTGATAAATGAAGAAAGGAATAATATTGAAAAATACCTCGAAATAGCCGAAGTAATTTTTCTGATATTAGACTCAAACTACACTGTAAAACTTATAAATAAAAAGGGATGCCGGGCGCTCGGTTATGACAAATCAGAAATTTTGGGGAAAAACTGGTTTGATAATTTTGTCCCAATAAAAAATCGAGAAAAAAGGAAAAGAAGACTTACTGATGTATTTTCAGATATTTCTCCTGCAAAAGAATATATCGAAAACAACATCGTCGATCGGTTTGGCGAAGAACATGTTATAGGATGGCGCACTGCAATAATAAGAGATAACCGCAATAATGTAGAGGCTCTTCTTTCTTCTGGAACCGATGTTACAGAACAAAAAAGAATTGAAGAATCTTTAGTATTCGAAAGACATCTGCTTCAAACATTAATGGATACAATTCCGGATTTCATTTATTTCAAAGATACATCCTGCAAATATATACGTATAGGCAAAGGAGCGCACTTTAATGGACTATCAGATATAAATGAAACTGTTGGTAAAACTGATTTTGATTTCTTCCAGACAGATTTCGCGCGCAACTCATATATTGAAGAACAGGAGATAATAAAAACAGGCGTTTCTGTAATTAATAAAGCGGTTAAAGAAGTTTTCAAAGACGGTTCGTATTTATGGGTTTCGACTACAAAAATCCCAGTGTATGATAACGATGGCAATATTACTGGTATTGCCGGAATATCGAGAGATATTACAGAGATTAAAAAAGTCGAAGCCGCGCTTCGCGATAATGAAAATAGATGGCGCAATCTTTTAGAAAATTCGCCTATGGGCATTGCTATCATTACTGACATGAAGATATTGTATGTTAATAACGAAGGAATTAAGCTGCTTGGAGCCAGTTCCTCCGATCCAATAGTTTATAAAAACGTGTTCGCATTTGTGCCCAGGAATTTTCGTAAAGATTTTTGCAATCTAGTGCGGGCGTTAAATTACGAATCGAAAAAATTGCTCCCTCATGCTGAATGCAAGCTTAAAAAAATTAACGATGAAATAATTGAAGTTGAAGGAGCGGCTATTCCTGTTAACTATTCCGGAGAAGAATCTGTTCAGATTGTTTTTAGGAATATAAGCGAACGTAAAAGACAGGAAAAAACTCAACAGATAATCAATGATATTCTTCAAACAGCAAACTCTGAACAGAATATTTTATATCTTTATAAATTTATACATAAATCTGTCGGCCTTGTTATGAAAGCTGATAACTTTTATATAGCGCTTTATGATTATGAATCCCAAACAATAAACTTTCCTTATTATGTAGATAAATTTGACGAAGGCCCCAGGGGAGTAAGATTTGGAAATGGTTTAACTGAGTACGTAATTAAAAGCGGTACTTCAGCATTGTTAGATAGAGAAAAGCTTGACGAGTTAATTGCTGAAGGAAAATTTAATTCGATTGGAACTCCAAGCAAAATCTGGTTAGGCGTTCCACTGAAAATTCAGGATAAAACTATTGGTATCATCTGCGTGCAGGACTATGATAATGAAACTACTTATGATGAAAACGAGAAGAAAATTTTAGAGACTATTGCGTTTGCCGTTTCGCGCGCAATTGAAAGAAAAACGCTTGAAGAAGAAAGGGAAGAATTAATTAATCAACTAAAAGAATCAAATCTTTCTAAGGATAGGCTGTTCTCGCTTATTTCGCACGACCTTAGAAGCCCTTTTAACGCGCTCCTCGGCTCTTCTGGAATTCTCTTAAATGATTACTCTAAAATGTCCCCGGCTGAATTGCATAGACACCTTACTGCAATAAACCAAACGACGGGAACATTGTATAACTTAGTAAACAATTTGCTTCAGTTCTCAAGATTCCAGGCTGGCTCAGTTAAAGTTAAACCTTCTAAAATTAATATAAGAGAATTAGCCGCAAGAAATATTTTGCTTTTGCAGGGGAACGCTGTAAAAAAAGATATTTCCATTATCTTAAATATTGATTCGCATTATGCTTTTGCCGATGAGGATATGATTAATTCTGTCGTTCAGAATTTAATATCAAACGCTATAAAATTTACAAATCCGGGCGGAGAAATTATAGTTTCAGGCAAACTACTTCAGAATGTCGACGTTAATATGATTGAAATTTCCGTAAAGGATAACGGAGTTGGTATGAATGAGAACGTGATAAAAAAATTATTTAATCCTAACTCTATCTATACTTCAAAAGGAACCCGAAAAGAAAGCGGAAGCGGGCTTGGTTTGCTTTTAACAAAGGAATTCGTAGAAAAAAACGGGGGAACTATTTTAATAAAAAGCGATGAAAATATCGGAACTGAATTTATATTTACTGTTCCGGGTTCCAAATAGATTTATAAAACTTATTTAACGAGGTTACTTTATGTCAAAGATTTTATTAGTAGACGACGAGCCGATGATAAGGTACTTGTGTAAATTTATTCTTAATCAGATGAAGGTTGACGTAGTTGAAACCAGTT
>WSSedL1CaDRAFT_10000662_pt1 | contig 23357 bp, 14 predicted proteins | sample WetSurSL1Cattail_FD_9464 | JGI IMG/M metagenome (IMG submission 9464)
GCAAAAGTACTTAATGCATTTGATGATGAAATGATAATTGAAGCTATCTCGAATGCAAACAAAAAGTAACTTTTTCTAAAGCCCTCTACTTATTTTTGTTGACCCCTTAAAAACGAAAGATAAAATCAAAAGAATACCAAAGATAAAACAAATAGGTAATACCTTGTTTATCTGGCATTCTTTTGATTTAAAAAATAAATTGATGCGTTTGTCCTAACCGATTATAAATCTTATTTCTTTTATAAATCCTTCTTTTTCAGACAACTTGTTTGGCATCAGATCTCTTCCCATAGGCCGCCTCACTCGATTGGCATTCCTTGGGCCGCCTCGTTCAACTGGCTTCCCTTGGGCCGGACATATCCATCTAAAAATCCAACCAGATTGATGGGTCAAACTGCAAATCGGAATAATCAATTCATGACTCCCGCATAGTATGAAAATCACTATAGATATATTTGGTATTTATGACGATAAAATATATAGGTTGCAAATGAAATATTTAAAAAGATGGAGGAATTGCCATGATTAATCCTGTTAACCAGACTGTAAGAACTACAGTAGCAAATTCCACGGGAAAAAATAAAGCAAAGGAAATCTATGAAGTCACTTCTGAAGTCACTAATGAAAACATTTCGGGCGTAACCCTTGAAATCGGCAGCAAAGTAACTAAATCGGCAACATATAGTAATATGAAAACAGTCAAGCCTGATTTAGAAGAGATTGATGAGCTGCAAAACCAAGCTGAAGAAGCGCTGGCGCCATTAAGGCAAATGGTTGAGGATCTTTTAAAACAGCAGGGACTCACTTTCAATAGAGCAAACGGGAAAGAGTCAAAGGAAAATCTTATTGAAATCACTCCAGAAATGAGAACTGAAGCCCAAAACTTAGTGGGTGATGGTGGTGAATACAGCGTTGAAAACACCTCAAACCGGTTAGTAGATTATGCCAAAGCAATATCAGGAGGAGATAAATCTAAAATTGATACTCTTCGAGACAGCATAAAGAAGGGGTTCGAAGAAGCTCAAAAAGCCTTTGGGGGTGAACTTCCTCAAATTTCAAAAGATACTTTGGATATGACATTGAAAAAACTGGATGAGTGGGAAAATTCTCAAGAATGACACTGATATTAGAATAGAATAACACTGCTTATTCCTTTTGTGAGTGCAATATAAAGAATATGCGCCAAATTAAGTACAATAATACCAGCACTGGAAGTTGTGGAAAACCTTACATTGCAATACGCCATACATAAAATCAGCATGGGAATAGTAAAAGTAAAAACATAATCATTATTACTGGTAAAAATCAGAAATATATAGTATATGGCAAATCCATAACCCAATGTATCCATAATCCATTTGCTGTTTTTATTACTGGAATATAAAAGAATTGATGCTGTGGGTGCCAGAGATAATAAAATGCTATAAATAATGAAATTCGTTATTCCGTAGTTTCCTCTAACCAACTCAAAAATAATAAATAACTCAAATCAAACGGCAAGAAAAGTATAACATTTGATAGCCATCCCATTTACTCTGCCAACATCCGTCAGTAAATTAGTATCGTTTCCCTTTTTCTTATGTATGTACTTGTCCATTAGAAGTTCCTCCCGTATAAATTCATTTTACTCACTATAGCATAATATCAGGATTTTTGATTTTTTCAGTAAATGGTCGTATATGTAATATGGCCTCAACAAACTTAAGGACGTTTATTCCTATGGCTCCGTCTTTGTCCATGTCTGCGCCATACACGCCCGGACATAGATTCCCCGGTTTCCTCGCGGACTCACTTGAGTATGTGCACTTAGTACATTTTTCTTACCACTCGTCCCCACTGGTTTGATTTCGTCCATAGATAGCAAAAAGGCCATGGCGTCTGCCATGATCTTTTTGCTTTGGAACTGGTGGAGCTGTTCAAGGGCGGAGTTGAAGAAAAATAGGTACTAAAAGCGTTAATCCTACCAAACTACCCCCGATATCATTATTGTCCAACTCAATTTCACAACCATCTTTGGCTGTATCCAACTAGTTGGTTGTAATATCACAGGGAACTTCTGCAAACTGCAGGGAAGGAATATTTTTGTCATCATATATATCCAGAGTCCCATATCCATGAACATATAATTTGTCTATAGACATGGAACCTTTTTGATTCTTCAGTGTTGCTAAAGATGAAGTTAAATCAATTTTTCCGATCTTAACATCAACGGTCCCGGTAAAGAGAACACCCTGTGTATCTTCCGGATCACCTTTTTTATGGTATCTCACCATAATGGAATCATAATTGCTTTCACTTACTTCCCCAGCCTTATTGCCATATTTGAAATTCAGATACGTCTTGCCCGATTCAAGTTGAAGGGAAGCTTCCGTCGGATAAAAATCATAATTGCCTGCATACATGATATCGGAACTAAGTGGTGAAACGGTAAATACGTAGGAATTTGGGGATGTACCTGTCTGTCCTTTCAGTAGTCCGATATTTGCCCTGTCTCCCAACATCATTTCATTTTCAAAAGGAAGCTTTGTAATCATATAATTGTTTTCAGGGGAAACGGATCCATAAACAATTTGCTTTACCTGCTCGTCCTTATTTTCATTCCGATCCTGCTCAAGATTCTCATTTAAATATTTTACTATATAGGTATCCTTCGACAGCCCGAAAAATTTTAAATCAGCAATATCCAGAGCAGAGTTGCCAAATTCCGCCTTTTTTTCTACCGTTGGGGCTTTCCCGCTTGTAACAATACTCCAGTTCACCGGGATGCTATAAACCTTTGATTTTATAACAGAATTAAACCAATGAACATAGTTTGCATTTTGGACTTCAATTTTATCAATCGTACCATTTTTTCCGATATTCTTTCCTATTGTATTAAGCAATTGGGGCATTAAGTCAAGGTTCCTATAAACATTCTCATAGAAATAACCATAGGAGGTTCCATTCTTTACGTGGATATTCACATACAAACCTTTTACAACATCCCGCTTATCTCTTTCAAAATTAAGCTTGATTGGCTGGACACCACTCAATGCGGCTCCATAGGAAATACTGGCGCTGCTGAGCGGCAAGGCTACTCTGGCATACTTTCCGCCATCTACAATTACAACTTCTTCCTGAGCATTTAATCGATCTTCCGTGGAATGTAAATCAGTATATAATGCGTTTTTCGTTTTTGAGGATACGGGTCTTACATCCGGATTCTCTTTAAACCACTTACCTCTAACTACATAATTGGAATTGTTTCCTAAAAAAATTGTGCGAAAATCATCAAATATAACTCCTTTTGGTACATAAAGGGTGGCATTATCCGGTACCGTCAGATTCGATGTCACTTTAACCAAGCAATCATCCTTTCCCCCATCCCATTCGTTTGCCGGATATTTAAAATAAGCATCATATAAGCTTTGCTGAACCTGCATATATAATGGATTTCCTTTTGGAATGGGGAGAAACTCAGGTTCATAAAATTTACTGGAGTCGAGGTTGATAACCCCTGTTGTTTTGTTCCTGATGACTCCGCAATCGACTAATGCCATTATGTCTTCCAGTTTATAGTAATCGTTTCCTTTAATTGTATAAGCTGTTAAATGAATTTCATGATTTTTAAAATATACTTTTGGCGTAATGGGTATTGCTTTTTTTGCTATCCCGTCCCCGTTTACCAAAGTACCGTCAGGTGGCTCTTCTGATGGTGTCACATCCAGGAGCCAGGTTTTATGAAGGGTATCATAACCAACGCCAAGTTGATTTCCTGTGCCCCATAGAGCTAACCCCAGGTCTTTTAGCTTATAATAATCACTGCCGTTGATGGTATAAGCCTCAAAGGTCTTTGGTACGCCGTTGACCGTCACTTTAGTCTTGCTGGGTGCAGCTGTGACAGCTTGCTCAGCAAAGGCAGCGAAGCTGCTGCCAATACAAACAGAAGTAAGCACTGCCAGTGTTAAAATTGTCCTTAAAATTGTCTTTTTCATTTTTTCCCTCCCAAAATATAAGCCAATGAGTAATTTGTATAAATTGATTACATTGTATATTAGATTTTACCAATATGTAAATATATTTTACTCTCTTAAGGCATTGAGAGCTAAAATCCAGGAGGTTATGAGTGAGTTGTTGCAATAAATTATTAACAACGATTCACAACTATTTGTAAATATTCCAAGCCCCTCTGCACTTGTTACTCAAAATAATCCTATCGTACTGAACGAAATACCGCTAATCTCAATTCCTGACACAGCATCAAATTGATCAGGTTGAATTAGTTTGTAATTATTCTTTTGACAATGAATAATTAAGCCATTTCCCAGTTTTTAATTGCGCCAAGCTTCCCATACAGGCTTATGGCTTCTGTACTTGAACCACCTATGTAAGCATATGGTATACCTTCATAGAATAAACGTTTAAAGCACTCCCTGATTACAGCTTCAGCCAGGCCCCTTCTCCGGTACTCATTATGTGAACAGACTTTTTCAATTTCTGCATAGTTGTTTTTATAATCAATAAAAGCAACACAGCTTGCTACATGCAGACCATTCCCATCTACTACAGATAAGTCAAACCATCCATTTTAAGCAAATACGTCAATATAATGTATCATTATAGTTATTCTTTACCATTAACAGCTCGGATAAACTTATAGTGACTTTGACCATGCCAACCATTCTATTGCTGTGGAGTGGTCACCTGTTCCGTCACATCCAGGCCATCCTTGTCGTAATACAAGGTTCTGATAAACTTTCCATTTGCATCGCATTCATTGACAATTCGCGCGAATCCAGCCGGTACGTTGTGGGGGGTGTTGTCTGCACCAAAAAAGCAGGTCTCAACCACAAAGCCAAGCTTGCCATAGCTCCAGGTGGCGCGGGCATAGTCTCCCACTACCATCAGTTGCCCAGTTGTGTCCAGAAACCGGATTTCCGTGGATGCATTGCGTCCGGCGAAGGATGCAACACGCGAATGAAAGCCTTCTTTTGAGGCAACCGGCTCACCTTTTGTACCAAAGTAGGCATTTTGCGTGACATTTCCCCATTTGTCATAAGCTCTTGTCTCGCAGGAATAACCACGCTCATTTATCACGGGGTTACCAGCCGTACCCAGATACTTGGAGGAAAGGCCGTTTCCATATCGGTCGTAGGTCAACGTCTCCTCATGACACCCATTGCTGGTCAGGCAAGGCTGATGCTGCGCATCGAAAAACCGCTGCGTTTTTAGGTTTCCCACCTCGTCAAATATGTACTCATTGATAGCATAACCCTTCTTGTTGATGAGCAACTGCCCATCAAGCCCATAGTATTCGATTCGGGAGAAGTTGCCGCGATCGTCAAAAAAGCGAGTAACATGCGAATATCCTTCTTTGTTCATGATCGGCTCACTGTTCAGTCCATAGTACCACCTGTCCGATTCTGTAAACGCGTCTTTATATGCTATTTCACGGGAGTGATAACCATTTTCACATAGAATGGCATTGCCGCTTGCGTCAAAGTAGGATTGTTTGATCATGGCACCATTCTCGTAGACAGATACAGTTTTTGAAACTCCTTGTAAATCCTTCATATGTTTGCCATTCCCGTCAAGGAATTGCCATTCCAGTATATTGCCATTTTTATCGAGCTTCATGTCGCATCGGATGATGCCACTTAAATCGGCAGACGGCTCGCCATCTCGTCCGTAGTTTTCATACGAAACCAGTTGCCCCTTTTTGTCGTAGGAATACTTGATGCCATAAATGCCCAGGATGCTTCGTGATCCGCAGTAATGAATTTGCGTGCGATTTCCTTTTTCGTCGTGATACAGCATACAGCCCGGGTAGCCATAATCGTTGAGAACGGTGCTCCCATAGCTGTTCAAAAAGTATTCCTGGGTTTCATTTCCGGTGCTTTGGTTGTAGGTCGCCTCGCAAATCATCCAGCCCTGCTCGTTGTTGGTCGGGGTTCCTTCTGGTGAAAAGAACTCTGTTCGTATTAGGTGTCCGGAGGCATCATAGGCATAGCGTTTGCCGCGTACATTCAGCTTGTTTTGGTGCAGAGCATCATTTTCGTCCAAATACTGCAACTCCATTACTCGTCCAAAATTGTCTCGGGTATATGCAATGCCAAATATGCCGCTGGTATCCGAAGCAGGTGTATTTCGGTTGTCGCGCATATACTGTTCACGTTTGATAAACCCATTCTCGTCATATTCCAGTCTGAACCGGGTGATATTGCTTTTCAATAAACCATTGTTGCCCAAGGTAAATGGAACCGCGGTGATGTTCGCCTGCAGTGCTTCTGCGGTACTGCTGTCATCTACCGTAGTAAAGTCGATCGCTTTCAAATTAGCCGAGTATCGAAAGGTGCGTATCACACGATCGTTGCGGTCCAAGTATTTGACAGTTGAAATTTGACCGTTCTCATAGCTAAATTGCGCGATCATGGGTCTGTCTGCAACTTCCGTGTTTTGAAGCGGCGTCGGGGTGAGCGCGGAATTGGTGTGCATCAGCCTGACGACACGCCTGAACTGCTTGGTAATGACATAGAGCTCATTCCGGGTCTTGATCTCCTTCTTACTCAGCTGAAAGATGCCCTCCGGCACACCGTACCGCAGCACATAGTCGGTATAGTATTTATCATGCGGAATAAGAAAGGACCAGACCAAGAGCAAAAGCGCCATGCCGAACACACTGAGGCTGCCGATGACCGCTTGTCGCTTTCGCATACGCGTTTTCTCCCGCTTGATCAGCTCGTCCGCACGGATCTCTAAAAGGCCTGCGATGACGCGCATCAAGGCAATATTCTTGCCTAGTTCCTTCACGGAAATTCCGAGAAGCTGCTCCTCAAGTGCGAGCAACGCCGGTGTGAAGCATTCCTTTTCGAGTGTCTCGGCGTTTGGCTCGCCGCTGGTGATGAACGGGATGATGTGTTTTTCGCGACCTTGCCGGATAAAGCTTTCGACCTCAAAATCCACCCATTTGGAGGCGGCGGAGCGGGGGGATGAGATGACGATCAGGAATTTGGAAGCGTTCAATTCGTTTTGGAGAGCACCCCTGACAGTGCCAACGGAGAGGTCTGTCTTATCCCGGAAAATAGGCGTAATTTTGTTGTCCTTCAGGTTGTACTGCTTTTGCAGCACAGACGGGAGGCGGTAGGATTCCAGCTTTTTCTGAAGCCATTTGGCCCAGTGTTCATCTTCATGCTTGTAGCTGATAAAAGCATAGTAGGTATATTCTTCCATACGCACACCCGTTATGAAAAAAAATCAATATCACTTCGTCCATAGTAGCAAACAGGTTGTAGAATGTCAATTGCAGGATATGCACAAGAAAGCCACCTCGAACCGGGATGATTTTCATTGTATCAATGATAGTTGATTGATTTGGAGCTGGTGGACGGAATCGAACCTCCGGCCTGCGGTTGTTCGTAAGGTAGTATGTTTATCATTTTACTGACCTCAGTAAAATGTTCAGGAATTCTGCAAGTGGTGCCTGCAGTTTTATCTTACTTTTGAGGCTGTTTGGAAGGAACGACGGCCAGTGTGTACCCTAATGGCTGCAGGATTTTGAATAATGTATCTATCTGCGGCGTTGCTTTCATACTTTCCAGCCGGGCGATAGCAGGCTGCTTTAGGCCGGCAAGATCAGCAAGCTCCTTTTGAGACAGTCCCTTGGATTCTCTGGCCTCAATCAGTTTCCCAATCAGCGCTACCTCAAAATCAATCTTAGCTTTCTGCGTTGGGTCAATGAATTTGGGGTCATTCCAGAGCTTATTAAAATTAGTTCCCATATCTATTTGCTCCTTTCAAGGTGGTCGGTTAAATTCCTTTTTGCCTGTTCAATCTCTCTATGCGGAGTCCTCTTTGTCTTCTTCAGAAAATGATGAAGCAGTACAAAAGTGTTATCTCTGAAGTAGAAGAAGAATATCCTGTCATTCAGCGGGCGTAGTTCCCATATGTCCTCTTCGATATGTTTGACATACGGTTCACCCGCTCTCGTTCCGTATTCCTGCAGCACTCTGATGCAGGTTAAAATCTTTTTGCTACGGATGCGGTCGTTTTTGCTTGTTTGCCCTTTTGCCTGCAATTCCACAATGAAGTCTTTAACAGGTTCGTTGCCACTTCGGTCTTCGTAAAATTCAACTTCGAACATTCTTTAGTGTTCCCCTCTACTGTAATATTATAATAACATATTCGTTATTATGTTACAATAACAAATTTGTTATTGTCGCCTCGAATTCGAGGCAATTCATGAAAGGAAGGTAAAAAACATTTTTTCCGGCTTCACAGATCATATTGTGAATAACCTTGTTTTTGGGGTTATTTTGCCCGTTTCACAACCTTTTTTCTAGTCGTTTTGAACAATCCATGTTAAACTGGAAAGCCGCCTATCCTTACGGACAAGCGGCTTTCCATTGGAGCTGGTGGACGGAATCGAACCCCCGACCTGCTGATTACAAGTCAGCTGCTCTACCTGCTGAGCTACACCAGCATATAAAAACATATGCACATTTGCTATTTATATACCAGTCAAGCATTTGATTCACTGTTGACTTAAATTATTTTAACAGGTAACGCATATGCAGTCAACACCTTTTTGGAGGAATTCACCCCAACATATGTATTCCTGATATACCTGTTTTTGTATTGTTTCAGACTCATATTTTTTACTTTCTATTCTTGTTTTTATATAACTTAACAGGAGTAGAATGTTGATCTTAAGAATACTCTAAAAATGATATTTTACATTGGTACATTGCCTTAAAATAGGAGGTGTTCAATACTTGAAGAAAATAGTTGCACTAACAGTTCTTATGTTTATCCTTTTTCCATGTATTTCATTTGCAGGAAACATAAGCAATCAAATAACTATTAGCCAGCATAACCCCTATCAAACATATTTTGAACCTGAAAGTCCACCTCAAGGCTCTTTAGAAGAGATTTATCAAGATATTTTTATGACGATGCTCTTACCCTATATTCATCAAGCAGTTGATGCTTATTATGAAAAATATACCGGGTATTCTCCTGCTATTGACCCATGTCAGCCAGATATTTTATTCATTGAAAGACCTAATGGCTATAGAACATTTCTAATTATCATCAAACTTGAAGTAATGCCATATTTAGGTGCTCATAATTCCATCGGAGTAGACCATATTACAATAAAGGTATCAGCAGGAGAAATCAAAGTAGAAAAATTTGAGCATATTAAAAGCTACCCAATTCCTCCATGGTTACAGCCACTGGAATAACTCCTTTATGTAAAATTTCAAAAGAAAATAGAGTGCCCAATAAATTGGAGGCACTCTATTTTTTTCTGGCGACCCGGAAGGGGCTCGAACCCTCGACCTCTAGCGTGACAGGCTAGCATTCTAACCAACTGAACTACCGGGCCAAATATAATATTTTACTTGCATAGAATTTTCGTTTCCAAAAACTCTCTGGTGACCCATAGGGGACTCGAACCCCTGTTATCGCCGTGAAAGGGCGGTGTCTTAACCACTTGACCAATGGGCCTTGTTATCGCCGGTTTGAACCGACAAAGTATATTCTAACGGCGCGGGGGTAAAAAGTCAAGTAAAATAGAACAAATACTTCAAACCTTATTTACCCTGTACCAGCATTTAAGCCACTGTGTCCCTTTTCTTAAGCTTGTTATAGGCTGCAAGCAACGATATAATTATCAGTAATATTACGATACTAAGAACATATATAAGTCTGGGTTCGTATCTATAGATACTTCCCGATACAAAACCGATCAGTGCCGTTATGATGCAGGTAACTGTATTGATCAACGAATAGATTCCGGCTCTTTCCCTGCCCTCGGATATCTCCGCGAACAAGGAATCGACAAATGGTCTGAATATGCCAAAACCAACCGCATAAGTCCCTATGCACAACACTGTCGCAGTCATACTCCCGGTAGGAATAATGATCAGCAGAGCCAGGGAAACGGCTTGCACCGCAAGACCAAACTGCATGTTTCTGTTATTGTTCAGCCTGCTGACTATCGGGATGATAAAAACAAAAATAACCAGCATCACCCCGGAATAAACGCCCCCCAATAATGATATGGAGGACCTGTCAAGGCCCAGCACCTCAGTCATGAATGGAGCGAAAAAAAGGCTGTTGAAGGTTCCAAGCGGCATATAGATGAAGAAGAGAGCATATACCAGCGCACCAATGATCGCTTTGGGATTGTCCCTGAACACGACTGCTGATTTGAACGGTAACATGCTCTTCAAACTTATTTTTACCGGACTCTTCCTTCTTTCATCCAGTATGTGCTGTCCCACGGATGTTTCCCTGTACAGGTGGTTTCTAAGGATGATCATTGTCGTCATACTGATCGCAGCATATGTGAGAAAAATCCTTTCCGAAATAACCACTCCGAACGCACTGACAAGCAATCCAGCCAGGGGAATGATAATACCTGTCGCGATATTGATAATGTTAAGAAGATTAAAGGCCGATACCCTTTGCTCATTATCCGCATCCTCAACCACCATGAGATTCCATGAGACATTGACGATCCTGGTGAAGCTGTTTAGTAATGTAGCAAGTGCAAACAGGATAAAACTGTTTGAGATCAAATAGATAATTACAGCTACAGGCCAGCTGATAAAGTCAAAAATCAGCGTGGTTTTTTTTCGTCCCAATCTGTCTGTTAAAGCGCCGCTGATTAATGACAGGAATACTCCGGCGACATAACCGATGGAAATAAGGTATCCCAACTGTTGATCCGTCACACCAAGTTCTTTCATATACAGGCTGAGATAGAAATTGAAAAGAACGAACGGAATACCCCACAACGGTTCACAAATAACCGAGGTACGCGTATTGCCTTTCAGCATTCTGAACGTACTGAAAATATTATTCGAAGCAGTTATTTTATCTCTCATTTGACCTATTTTAGCACGAGGAAGTGTCTTATGCAAGAGACATCTCCCCTCTCCTTACCATGTCCCGGTTGATGCGAATATCTATATTACTTCCGTTTCACTGATTTCAGACCGAGACATCTCCTCCGTATTCACAAGCAGTCTCTTCCATCTGTCCAAACTCTAGTTTGACAAGCTTCCTGCCCTTTTGTTATGAAGCAGCTTTGCAATCTCAACAATCGGTATGATAAGCAGTGAGGCACACAGAACGATTCCCCATTGAGGCAGGTTGAGCGGCTTCACTTTAAATATTTCACTCAAAGCCGGTACAACAATTACAATCAGCTGAAGAACTGCCGATAAGGCTATTGCCACAATAAGATACAGGTTTGAGAAGATCCCCAAAGAAAACAGTGACTTGGTATTTGACCGGACATTCAGGGAATGTGTCAGCTGTATCAGTCCGAGTGTGGCAAAGGCCATTGTCATTGCGATCTCCTGTGTATAAAGATTAAATCCCAGATAATAAACTGCAAGTGTAATAGATCCCTTGAACAACCCATGATAAATGATACTGAACCCTACTCCGTCGGAGAAAAAGCTGCTGTTCGCCTTTCTCGGCTTTTGCTTCATGACATCCCTTTCAGCCTTCTCGACACCAAGAGCCAATGCAGGCAGCGTATCAGTGACAAGATTGACCCAGAGAATATGAATCGGAAAAAGGATTGTCCAGTTCAACATTGTTGCAACAAATAAGGTTACCACTTCACCGAGATTGGAAGATAACAGAAATTGTATCGCCTTGCGAATATTGCTGTAGATTTTACGGCCTTCCTCAACAGCGATCACAATAGTCGCAAAATTGTCATCCGCCAGCACCATATTAGACACGCCCTTGGCTACATCCGTACCTGTGATTCCCATACCGATTCCAATATCGGCAGCTTTCAGTACCGGCGCATCATTGACACCATCACCCGTCATTGCAACTACCTTGCCTTGTTTCTTCCAGGCTTTCACTATCCTTACCTTATGCTCCGGTGATACTCTTGCGTATACGGAGAATTGCCTCACACTTGTTTCAAACGCCTCTTCACTCATTTTGTCAAGTTCGATACCGGTTATTACCTCATCTTCATTTTTTATAATACCCAGCTCTCTGGCAATAGCTGCCGCTGTATCCCTGTGATCCCCAGTAATCATCACAGGCCGTATTCCGGCCTCGGAGCAGATCCTGACAGCTTCTTTCACCTCAGGCCTTGGCGGGTCCATCATTCCTACAAGTCCAACAAACACCATATCTATTTCAATTTGATCACTGGTAACACTTTCGGGAATCTGGTCCATATCGTTTATTGCAACTGCCAGAACCCTTAGCGCTTTGGCTGCCATAGCCCTGTTACCCTCAATAATGTCTTCTTTTTGTTTTTGTGTCAGACTTTTTGTTTCTCCATTCAAAAGAATTCTGTTGCACCTTTCAAGAAGTACATCCGGCGCGCCTTTGGTAATTGCTCTGTGGATACCGTTTATCTGATGGATTGTTGTCATGAGTTTTCTTTCCGAATCAAACGGTATCTCGTCGACCCTTGGCGTGATAGTATCTATCATGTCCTTGTGTATCCCTTTTAAGGAAGCGAAATTGGTCAATGCGGTTTCCGTCGGGTCTCCAAGATAGCTGACAGTATCTTCGTCTGTTTTTGCAGTTTTTGAATCATTGCATAAAACAAGCGAATGTGTGAACACGGCAAAGCTCCTGTTATCCTCGTCAAATTCCTGAGCGCTGTGCAGTTTTCCATCCAGGTATACCTCTTTTACCGTCATTTTGTTCTGTGTAAGTGTTCCCGTCTTATCCGAACAGATGATTTCAGTACTTCCAAGTGTTTCGACTGCTGATAGTTTTCTCACAATGGAATTCTTTTTCGCCATTTTCTGAACACCCATGGCAAGCACAATTGTAACTACAGCTGGAAGACCTTCGGGAATAGCTGCCACGGCCAGACTGACAGCGGTAAGAAACATTTCAAAGTAGTTCCTGCCCTGTAAAACACCTGCAAGAAAGATGGCAACCGATATTGCGATAATACCTACAGTGAGATATTTGCTCATTTCCGCCAGTTTTTTTTGCAGAGGTGTTTGGCTGGACTCCGTATTGGAAATATGTCCAGCTATCTTTCCAACTTCTGTGTTCATTCCTGTCGCAGTGACTACTCCCATTCCTCTGCCATAGGTTACACTGCTTCCGGAGTATGCCATATTCCTTCTATCGCCTATGACAATTTCAGATTTATCAATTTTTGAGGTGATTTTCTCAGCGGGAACCGATTCACCCGTAAGGGCGGCTTCTTCGATTTTAAGGCTCGAAGACTGCAGCAATCTCATATCTGCAGGGATATAGTCTCCAGCTTCAATCAGCACGATATCTCCAGGGATGATATCCTCGGTATTTACTTGTTTCACATTACCGTCTCTTTTGACCATAACATGGGGAGAGGACATTTTTTTCAGCGCCGCCAATGCTTTCTCCGCCTTGCTTTCCTGTACAACGCCCAGCACCGCGTTAATGATAACGACTACCAATATAATGATTGTGTCAGTGATTTCATGCATGAATCCCGATATTGCTGCAGCTACTAAAAGAATGATTACCATAACATTTTTAAACTGTTCAAGGAATTTCTCAAATATAGATTTCGTTTTCCCTTCCTCCAGTTTGTTTTGTCCATAGCTCCCTAAACGATTAACAGCCTCGTCCTCCGATAGTCCATTATGGCTTGAGTGCAGATATAAAAGGACCTCCTGCTCTGATTTGGTATGAAAAAGAATTTCGACTTGCTCATTATTTGGCTTCAAAATGATTTCCCCCTTTAGTTATAATTCTTAATATGTCCAATCGGTTTCAGATTAGTATGGAGAAAACAAAAAGACCTTTAACATGATTCAGTACATACTGAATCATGTTAAAGGTCTTGCTCTCCAACAGGAGTATAAAACCAGGCGATCACTAATGCCGGTTGTTGGCTTTATAGCTTACAAGCTACTCCCCTTTATTGATATAAGTATATCATACTGCGTAATTGCACGTCAATCCGGAATTCCATTATTTTGTAAATTGTTAACAAACCGTTAACAAAACGGTTAACAAAACCAGCATATCCTGTTTTCTTTTTTAGTGATTTTCCTGTATAATATATTGACATACAATGCTGACAGGAAAGGACCTCTACATATGAAATTCGACAAAACACTATACACGGAAAAGCCAACCGATAGTACACGGCTGGCTAAGGAAATGGCAGCATATGATCTGCTTGCAAGGCTGGATATCCCTTTCTTAAGGATCGATCATGACCCGGCGGGTACAACAGGGGACTGCGTGGATATTGAGGCTGCCCTTGGGATTGAGATCTGCAAGAATCTTTTTCTGCGCAACCACTCAAAAACAGAATTTTACCTTTTGATTCTACCAGGCACGAAAAAATTCATTACAAGGGATGTTTCAAAACAAATAGGCACCTCCAGGCTTTCCTTTGCAGAAGCCGATTATATGGAAAAATATCTGAATATTACACCGGGCTCTGTTAGCGTGCTCGGGCTTATGAACGATAAGGAATGTAAAATTCACCTTCTGATAGATAAGGAGATCACCGAAGCGGAATACTTTGGCTGTCACCCCTGTATCAACACCTCCAGTCTCAGGATAAAAACACGGGATATACTCGATAAATTTCTGCCTTATACCGGTCACCAGCCGGTTATAGTGGAATTGTGCCAGCAGTCAGAATAAATAGATAAACAGGATATTGACTATTATAAATATAAAGTATAATTTAAATGAAAGGCTTCTAAAAGCACTATAAGCGCTAAAAGTATTAATGACGCAGCAAAAGAAGCTTTTAAAAGGAGTGGTACAAATGAACTGGCTCAGAAAATTCATGAACGGAAGATACGGTGTTGATCAGCTTTCCATGGCTCTGCTCGTGTTTTCGATATTATTGTCATTCATCTCGCAACTAAGCAGGTTGCCTGTCATTTCATATATAAGTCTGATTCCACTGGTATTCGTCATTTTCAGGCTTCAGTCAAAAAACCTGGAAAAGCGCAGAATGGAAAACTATAAGTTTGCTATGCTTATGAGCCCTGTCTATTCCTGGTTCAAAAAAACGCTGAGCCATACAAAAAAGTCAAGGACTCACAAATTATTCAAATGTCCCGATTGCAAGGCAGGTTTATGGGTCCCGAAAGGGAAAGGTGAAATTATCATCACCTGCTCCAAATGCAAAAAAGAGTTTAGGAAAAAAACATAGATTTCTACCGCACATGTGGCTTATGATAAAAGAATACGACCCCTGAGGGAGGCCGTATTCCTTCACTTTCTATTAAGAATTAAATTCCACACGCTTTTCATCATGAAAAATTCCGGGTTAAGCATACCGAAAATCATGGTTATATGTTGATTAACCTATGTTGAATCCCTTTAAGGTATCCAGCATAGCTCTGATATTCTCTTTTGGTGTTCCCGGCGAAGCTCCGCCACCAGCTGATAGAATGATGCCAGTCTGCTGGCCGTAATTTTTCAGGCAGTCAAGTGTTCTTTCCCTTACAAGCTCAGGTGTACCCATCGCCAAAACCTCCAGCGGAGGAATATTCCCAAGAAGACATACCTTTTCGCCTGCAAGTTTTCGAACCTTCGAAATCTCCTGCTTGTATGTAAAGTTGAAAATGTTTACATGCAGTTCCTCAAGATAGCTGTAACAAACCGGGTTGTCCGTATCATTATGATATATCCTGATACAATCCGGGAATGCGTGGAATATCTCCTTCATGTATGGATGTGCAAATTCCTTGTAGTCTTCATCCGACAAAAAGCCCACTACGTCATCAAGCACAAGGACTCCTTCGACTTCGCCAAGAACTCCCGCCTGCGCCTCCAGCCAGTTTTTAGTCAAAGCTGTTGTCATTTTAAGCAGTTTGTGGGTTTCATCCGGATAAATCTTCAGTGCAATGAGAAATTCCGTCAAACCCATCATATAGGATGCTATTGTCAATGGACCTCTTGCTGCCACGATCTTGATCGACTCATCGATACCCTTCACTTTTTTCTCAATATTCTTATACAAGTTCAGCATAATAGGCATGAGTCCGTCTTTTTGGGGATTGGGCTGCTTTATACTCAGCAACTGCTCTATATCATCCGCAGACGTGATGATATGGTTGATGCTCGGAGTTTTGTGCTCATAGAAACTGGTCAGGCAGCCAAAGCCTGACGGTTCAGCCGCCATACCGAATTCGATCCAGAAATCGGGAATGAGTATCATCTCAGGAAAGTCCTTTTTGATCCGGAGATTGGCATCAAACCATTGATCCGGCATGGTGAGATAATCCATGGTGGACATTCCGAGATAGCCGGGTATCCATGGACTGTCGACGATCAGCCCCGCAGGTATGTCACCGGCATACTCCATATTGGCACATTTTTTTAAAACATCCCATTGTTTTGAGTTCATCACTGCTTCCTCCAAAGTAAAATTTAACGAATCAAATTTTTACATCACCCAGTGCATTTCATTGGATTTATCCAACCATATTATATTCAATAAAGAACCAATAGTCAAAGCAACATGAAAATAATTCAGGATGCATGGGCGAGTAATTAATGAAGTCAACGACAAGCCCTGAATTAAAACAATCACGCCTAAAGGTTCGCAAGCAGCCTGCGGATCATTGTGATTCCTTCTGCTCTGGTTGCATTTGCTCCGGGTGCAAACAACTGGCCCGGCCTACCGGTGATGATGCCCAATTTCACAGCTTCGGCCACCGACTGCCGCATGGCTGTCTGAATCCTGTCGCCATCCTTAAATGCTTTCAATTGCTGGCTTATCTGCTTTTCATCCAGTCCGGCATTCTTGTTTTTATACTTTAATGCCGCCGCTGTCATATAGGCCATTTCTTCTCTGGTTATTAAGACATCAGGCCTGAAGGATACGCCTTCCTCTGCGATACCGCTTTGATATGCGAGGGATATTTCCGCTGAATACCATTTATTGCTCTGAACATCTTTGAATGGCATCGATGCGGCAGAGGATTTCATTTTCGTGCTTTGCCCTTCAGTTTTGCTTAATTCAAGTGCACGCACCAGCCATGAAATAAATTCTGCTCTGGTTACCGTACCTTCCGGATTGAACTTCCCGCCGCCGACTCCGTTCGTGATATTCTTTGCCGCCAGCTTTTCAATATCGGCTTTTGCCCAATGTGTTTTGATATCACTGAAAGTGATTTCATTTGTCATAACCGAGTATAGACTGAAATGAGCTGTTGTGAATGTAATACTGTGTGTCGCGGCATTGTAGATCCCGCCCATGTATTCCCACGTATCGGATGTCTCATTGTAATAATAAACCCCGAGCTTATCCGCATCTATAGTCCCCGGCTCGACATCCCTCAGGGAAATAGTCACAGAGACAGGTGCATTGAAACCTGCAATCGTCTGGGTTTTATTATCTGACACGAACTGAGCGCTGAATTCATATAAGCATCCTGCAACTGCAAACAAGCCTTTTCCGTCATTCTGAGCGGCATCACCAAGTTTTTTGGCCACACTGCCCGGCTCCACCTGTCCGACGCTGATTTTGAGCTTTGAGTCGGCGCCTGCAGATGCGAACAATAATGGACTGATTGCGTCTGCTGGAAATGTAATATCTACTTTCGGACTGTCTACCGTCAGGCTTTTCCCCTTCTTTACGATCTCTTCGAAGGTTGCCGTATCCAGCATAATATCCTGTATTGCACTGCTTGTTATCTTTGCAGTGACATTATTGGAATCCGGATCATCTATCTGCCCGGCAAGCTCATTATCCCCAAAAGTTATAGCCTCAATGGCAGAAGAAGTGGATATCACTGAAGTGGTTGTTGCGGCAGAGACTACAGTTGTTGTAGTTGTTGTGTCCGCGGTCGTTGATGTTCCGCCACCGCCACCACCACCGCCGCCGCCATCGCCGCTGGTAGTCGTGTCAACGGTTTCCGACGCTGTAAACGCTATCGTTGTGATGATGCCGGCCAATGTAGATCCGGTAGCCGCATACCGCACTTTCAATGAAATTTTGCCGGACAGGTCAGGTAAACTGCCACTGTATCTTATCCATGAGATCCCATTTGTACTATATTCCATCGTGGTCAACATTCCTGTTACCGTATTGGTGCTATCGTTACCGACGACATTTGTGGTGGATGTGTTGGCAAGTATATCAATAATTTGTACGGTACCCGCTGAAGTATCGGACGTTCCTGCATACCTTATTCTTATATCATTTTCAGCCGTTATTGAACTGATCTCGGCAGAGGTTAAGGTCTGGCCGGCGGAATTCGCCGCAGTATAGGAATTTCCTCCGTCCAGACTATATTCCATACTGCTTGTAATATTAATCAGTTTTCCTGCGTAATCTCCATCGAAGCTGAACAGGATTGCCGGGTCTGGAAAATTGTACTGAGGCTCGGCCGTATACATTTCAACTGTTTTTCCGATAGATCCGCCGGAACCATAACCGCCAAACAAATAGATATTGCCACTAGTCGCTGCCACGCCCGGATCGTTCATTACTTCAGGTACTGCTGCCACTTCCGATATGGAATGATCCGCAGTAATATATCTATATGACATATTACTATCACTATCACTACCGCAGTAAAGGATATAGAGATTCTTATTCAATACAGCTGTTTTATAATCATCTGTACCGTAAATATTAAATTCATAACCGGAATCCTCCCAGGAATTCGTTTCGGGATCAAAGACGGATATCTTCCCGTCTTCATCGATCGTATAGATCAATCCGTCGATTGAAGCGGCAAGTGTTATGCCTTTTGAATCGGATGTCCGGCTGGCAGAAACAGTCCAGCTGTCATTTTCCGGATCATATTCCCGGATACAATCGTGCCCATCTGTTCCGTTAATACCGCCAATCAGGTACATTTTCCCATTTGACGCACATAAAGACAGCTTGTCACCAAGGTCAGGCAATGGCTTTAATGTTGTCCATTCATCCTTGGAAGGATCGTATACCTCCAGCAGGGTATCATATGAAACTGTTGATGTACTGCCACCGGCAAGGTATATTTTATCATCAAGTACGGCAGCATTTTGGATTTGCCTTGGCACAGGCATGTTTGTTACGAATGTCCAGCTGTCATCCTGTGGATCAAATACATACACCTCGGCTGCATTCGTGGTGGACGCCGATTCCAAAGTAGTTCCGCCAAAAATATAAATTTCACCGTTAAATTCAACTGCTGCAAAATCCGCACGGGCAACCGGCATATTATCTTTCTGCTCCCAGATGTTGCCGGTAGCAAAACTGCGGATTTCACTCCATTGGGTATTTGCTTCAGTACTGGAATCATTTAATCCGGCAACCCTCCAATAATAGGTTTCAGGATATTCCAGTTCCTGAGCATCAGGCAGGGTATACGAATATTGGCCATTTTCATAAACCAGTTGCGCTGTATTCCTGTTCATGTAAATGTCCTTCAAATTCTTTGTAAATCCGCTATCAGCCGCAATTTGAAGCCTATAGCTTGTAGATTGCGGGACGATATTCCAAACGAATTGCGGCTTGGTATCAACAGTACCGGCATTTGCAGGGGCATCAAGCACCGGGCTTTCGGCAGGCTGCCTCTCCGAAATGTAGTAGTTCGCGGTCGCCGTACTGCCTGATACCTGAAAGTCACATACATCTACATAGGTAAACTGTGTATTATCCGCATTACAATAATTCATTCCATATGGTATATTGGTAAATGCGGTATTTTGCGAGGTGCCCGGGAATGGATCCCCCCCGTCTCCCGTATTCTTGTTCAGACACGTATATAAATCACGTTTTCCATCCGCCTGTTCAAGCTCTACTCCCAATCTGCTCTTATATGAATTCACATCGTCAGAATCAAAAACTGTTGTACCGGCTGAGAGTGACGTGTTGATCCATTTATCGTCAATATGCCAGATCAGTACCCCTTCCCCCGGCAAAGCAGCGTCATACCCATTCTTTCTCCGGTATTCAGCTAAATAGTATTCATCGCCATCCGTAACGCCATTCGTCCAAAAACGGTATGCTGAATTGTTAACCTCTGTATTTGTCAGTGTATATGTTCCATCGGAAGTAATATCCGTTACAGTACTCCAGCCCAGAAATTCCTTGCTCCACGCGGAAAGATTTGCCGGACAGGTGCCTGCTTCTTTCCCGGACAAATGGTTCCATGATCCGCTGCCCATGATGTCCCAATCACCGACGCCATATGTATATCCATTTTCGGAACCATCCGCATCATACAAATCCGGCAGTCCGATGTCATGGCCGAATTCATGGGCAAAAACCCCGAGCGTTCCTGTCTCGGGTACACAGATATAATTATCGGCAGCCACCCCGTCCAGTATCTCATCAGGGCTGATATTCCATTGATGCGACCAGATATTATCAGTTGATCCGCCTTCTTCCTGCCCCTTACCTGCATGTATAATGAATAAATGGTCTACGATACCGTCTGAATCCGTATCAAACTGGCTGAAGTCAATTGTTGGGTCTGCTAATTCCACTGCCTCTCTGGCAAGCTCATAAATCTTAACATACGCATCATCACTGCCCAGACCTGTTTTATCCTTGCCATAATAAGCCATTGTTTTAGTGCTGGTAACAATCGGCGCAACTGTATAATTTATCGACATGCCTTTTTTGGATGAAGCTACATACCCGGAATTTTCCTCATAATACTCCTTCATTTGTTTCATAATGCCTTCAAAATATACCTTGTCATGACCCGAATCAAATTTTTCATCTGTGAACTGTATCGGAATAACAAGCACCTTTTCAACGCTTCCGGCACTTGGAACGCTTTCTTTCGATGCCGCCGATTCTTTCTCTCCCGCAAATGTCAGGGACGGTTCCTGATCCGTCATCATTTTATCATCTGACTGACCGCTGCCGCTGCCTTGATTATAGAATTCAGGATACGCCTCCGGATTCGGAGAGACATTCTGCCTGCCGGGAATGGCGGCATCACTTGTGATTTTTGAAGTATTTTCAGAATATGTAACCGGTATCAGCCATTGAGTTAATATTATTACTACGCATAGAATCACAGCAATTCGTCTGCTTATAAAATTGGAAATCATTTTGCACCCCATTAAAACTGCTTTTTATGTAATTATATAATATAAAATGATTATTTTCCATTTAAAATGAATTGTAATTGAGGCAGGATTATCAGGTGTAACGGAGTTTAAGGAGTTTAAGAAAAAAATAAAAGGTAAATATAGTAATTCAAAGTAATTTAAGGTAATATAAGGGAAAACAAAAATAAAAGGAATGGACGTCAGCACAGGCCTTAATCCTTTCCTTTTATTTCATTTCATTTACATGCTGTATATTATTCAACTTTCAGCGTTGTACCAGTCATTGACTTCCCTCTTAATTAAGATTTTCAACAGCAGCTCTTTCGATAGCCAGCCCCTGGTTATACCGTTTCATGAATTCGTTAAAACCGGCAACATCCTTGGGGTCAGGACTAACTGAGGATCCGGTTTCTCCGGCAAAAACCCTTTGCTTGAGAAAATCTTCCAACGTCTGGCTCTCTGTGCGGTTCAGCATAAAGGAAGCTAAGAGCGCTATTCCCCAGGCACCGCCTTCACCGGCGGTTTCCATAACGGATACGGGAACATTTGTGGCCGCGGCCATGATCTTCTGTCCCACCTCTTTGGTTTTGAAAAAGCCGCCATGGCCCATGATTTTATCCAGACGAACAGCTTCCTTGTCAAAAAGAATGCTCAGGCCGGTTTTCAGCGCACCAAGGGATGTGAAGAGGTGAACCCGCATGAAATTGGAAAGATTTAAATTGCTGCCCGGTGAACGCACGAACATGGGTCGTCCCTCTGAGAAATGGGTAATATGTTCACCCGAAACGTACCCATAAGCCAATAATCCGCCGCAGTCCGGGTCACCCTGGCACGCCATGCCAAGCAAGGTATCATAAAGCGTCGGTTTGTCAATTTTCACGCCCAATGTTTTGATAACTTCGGTGAATAAGTCCATCCACGCATCATAATCAGAAGTACAATTGTTGGAATGCACCATAGCCACAGGTTTTCCTGCAGGCGTAGTCACGAGATCGATCTCGGGATATGCCCTGGAAAGCGCCTTTTCAAGAACAATCATTGCAAAGACTGAAGTCCCGGCCGATACGTTGCCGGTACGAACTTCCACGCTGTTCGTGGCTACCATGCCGGTTCCTGCATCCCCTTCGGGCGGGCACATGGGGATACCCGGCGATAACTGGCCCGAGACATCCAGGAGTTTGACACCGGCTTCTGTGAGTTGACCGGCTTTTTCACCTGCTACAAGGATCTCCGGCAATAGATTCTCCAAACGCCAGGGAAGGTTTTTCGAGCTGATCAGCTGATTGAACTGCTCCACCATTTTCGGGTCGAACTCCTTGCTCTCAGGGTCAATCGGGAAAACACCCGAAGCCTCTCCAATTCCAAGGACCTTGCGGCCGGTCAGCTGCCAATGGATATACCCGGCCAGGGTTGTCATGTGGTCAATGTCGGATACGTGTTCTTCCCCATTCAGAATGGCTTGATAAAGATGTGCGATACTCCATCTCTGCGGGATCGGATAATCGAACAGCCCGGTTAATTCCTTTGAGGACTGGTCGGTGATATTGTTTCGCCAGGTACGAAAAGGCACTAATTGTTTCCCGGCTTTATCGAACACCATGTATCCATGCATCATGGCACTGATCCCTATCGCTCCAGTTTTTTGGATGGTTATGCCGAATTGATTTTTGACATTGTCGGCCATTTTCTGATAACTGCCCTGCAATCCCTTCCATATATCTTCAAGGCTGTACGTCCAAATGTTGTTTATGCAGCTGTTTTCCCAGTCATAACTGCCGGAAGCGATCGGTGTGTTGTCTGAATCTATCAGGACAGTTTTGATCCTGGTGGATCCCAGTTCTATACCGATTGCCGTTTTGCCATTGATAATGGAATTTTTAATATCATTCAATTCAAGACTCATAAATTTCTCTCCTTTATATTATCAGGATAGAGTGTCTATATACCTAATTCTTTTTGCAATGCATTTAGTCTGGTATCCTCATCAATAGCGACAAGTTCTGTACCTGTGAGTTTGGCAAATATTCTCATATCATCCATGGTAAGGGCTGTGGATACGACAGTGTGATGTCCGCCGCCGGCATAAAGCCATGCTGCCGCTCCGGTTTCAAAATCCGGCTTCAACTTCCACATGATCCTTGCAACAGGGAGCTTTGGCATTTTCTTCGGCTGCTTTATCAGTTCGATCTTTGCTGCAATCAACCTGAATCTGTCGCCCATGTCCACCATGCAAACTGCGATTGCTTCCCCCTCAACTCCATCAAATACAAGCCGAGCCGGAGGTTCCTTATCTCCGATCCCGAGCGGATGGACCTCTATTGCGGGTTTGGTTGCTGCAAACTGCGGCG
>WSSedL1CaDRAFT_10000663_pt1 | contig 23357 bp, 20 predicted proteins | sample WetSurSL1Cattail_FD_9464 | JGI IMG/M metagenome (IMG submission 9464)
CTGGTATTCAAACAAATTATGATTACCCGGCCAGCCGTGAATAAACAGAATTGTTTTGTCGCCCCTCGGGTTAATGTCTTCTACAAAGATTTTAACATTGGGTTCAACGCATATATAAAATCCCATGGAAATACCTCCTATCAAAGAAATTACAATATGTAGGATATTCGCCCGGGAATTCGTTGGTGAAGATTGCGAATAACAATATACAAAGATAAAGGATTTTATGGAACAGTAGTGAAGATTAAAAACTTAGCCGTATTTTTAATAACAGTTGAACTAAAAAGACCATGATACTCGCGCAGAGGCGCGGAGACGCAGAGAAAAGATGAAATGTGTTTTAACTTTATATCTTTTTGCAAGATATTCTTTAAACAGATCGATCAAACCAATGAGTGAATTGCAAAGAGACGAGGAAGAGGGAGAAAAAGAATGAATTATCAGGACGTACTGAAAAATGCCCGGACTTGCATCGGTAACTATTGTAAGGCCTGCGATGTCTGCAACGGGGTTGCCTGTAAAAATCGCATCCCCGGACCGGGGGCCAAGGGCGTCGGTGACACAGCCATCCGTAACTATCAGAAATGGCAGGAGATTCGCCTCAATATGGATACGCTCTGTGAGAGCAGGCCGGTCGATACAACCTTGGAATTATTGGGTCGGAAGTTTCAATACCCGTTCTTTGCCGGGCCGGTTGGCGCTGTAAATATGCACTACAGTGATAAATTTAGCGATACGACTTATAATGATATTCTGGTTTCCGCCTGCATGGAAAATGGAATCGCCGCTTTTACCGGTGACGGTACCAACCCGGAAGTTATGGAAAGCGCGACGGTGGCGATAGCTAAAGCCAATGGTCTGGGTATTCCCACGATTAAACCATGGAATATGGATACCATCATAGCGAAAATGAATCTGGTGCATCAGGCGGGCGCTTTTGCGGTTGCCATGGATATCGATGCGGCTGGATTACCTTTCTTGAAAAATATGACCCCTCCGGCTGGCGGCAAATCAGTCGACGAACTTCGCCGTATTTCTGAAATCGCCGGAGTTCCGTTTGTTGTCAAAGGGATTATGAATGTAAAGGGCGCGCTCAAGGCAAAAGAAGCGGGAGCCAAAGCGATTGTCGTTTCCAATCACGGCGGCAGAGTGCTGGACCAATGCCCGTCAACTGCGGAAGTGCTTCCGGAAATTGCCGAGGCCGTTGGCAGCGGGATCAAAATTTTAATTGATGGCGGTATTCGTTTCGGCACCGATATTTTTAAGGCCTTGGCGTTTGGGGCGGACGGGGTGCTAATCTGCCGCCCGTTTGTAACGGCGGTTTACGGCGGCGAAAAGGAAGGCGTGAAGTTATATATCGAAAAATTGGCTGCAGAATTAAAAGATACGATGGCGATGTGCGGTGCATTTAGCTTGAGTGAAATTACTAAGGATATGGTTCGCCGATAATGAATTACCGAATGCGTAAATGGAAATGATGGATAATGGAAAGAAAGGGAATGAAATGGAAAATATGAACCTTAGCGAAGTGATTGAACGTTCCGAACAAATAAGAATATTGATATCAATGAAGCCTTGGATCAATTTTTATCCAAAACGGAGAACCAATTAAGAAATTGAGCTATTCGGCTTGCGTGTTGGCTATCCAATGAATATGAATACAGAAAATGCCCTTCCCATCGGTGGAAGGTTTTTTTTATTTTTTCTAATATAAAGATCATTCGATACTCTTGACTAATGAATTTTAGGGGAAGAGGGAAACCCTATTCGATTGTTGAAAATTACTATCTTTTAATTTTTTTGATCATTGAAATGGATTATAATATAATTAAACTTAAAATATCCAAAGGTAAATGTTTATTCAATTGCCATGATTAGCAATGAAGTCAAATGATGAATCAAACGTAATGCCACATTATTGTTCGATGTTCTATAATAATCAACTTTTATGATCATAAGGGAGGGAGCGCGTATACGTGACTAAAATGAAAAAAATTATTTTAAGTGCCGATAGTACTTGCGACCTTGATGATGCATTAAAAGAACGCTATAAAGTCAATTGTCATCCACTGCATATTATCTTAGGCGATAAGCAATATCAGGATGGAATCGATATAACCCCGGATAGCATTTACGATACCTATCAAAAGCAACGTATTTTACCGAAAACATCCGCTCCTAACCCTTTAGAATATATCGATTATTTTAAAAAGTGGACCGAAAAGGGCTATGAAGTTATCCATGTAAGCCTTGGTTCCGGGATTTCTTCTTCATATAAAAATTGCTGTATAGCAGCACAAGAGCTTGGGAATATTTATCCGATCGATTCGGGCAATCTCAGTACAGGAATTGGACTGTTGGTCATCGAAGCTGCTGAACGCATAGCCAAAGGAATGACAGCCGCCCGTATCGATCAAGAAGTCAACGAATTAAAGCCAAAAGTTCACGCAAGTTTTGTAATTGATAATCTTATTTATCTGTATGAGGGTGGGCGATGTTCGGCACTTGCCGCGTTAGGCGCTAATTTATTAAATATTAAACCCTGTATTGAAGTTGACAATTCCAGCGGGAAAATGAGAGTAGGGAAAAAATACAGGGGTGGTTTATCGAAGGTTTTGCAACAATATACCATGGATAAACTAAATGAATAGACTGATTTAAAACTGGACCGGATTTTTATAACCCACTCAGGGGTTTCTGCTGAGAATATTAACATGGTTCGAGAAACTATCGAGCAGATCTTTGATTTTAAAGAAATCTTAGTCACCCGGGCCGGGTGCACAATTTCCTCCCACTGTGGTCCCAACACGCTTGGTATATTATTTATTGCAAATGAATCGGGCAAAAAGGAGAACTGAATATGGTAAATTATGTTTTAACTTGTTGTTCGACGGCGGATCTGCCTTTGGATTACTTCCAAAAAAGGAATATTCCATTTGTGTGTTTTCATTACATTTTGGATGGCAAGGAATATCCGGATGATTTAGGTCAAACTATCCCCTTTGAGGAATTTTATGGTAGGATTGCGGCAGGAGCAATGCCTACAACCGCGCAAGTCAATGTGGGGCAATTTATAAATTTTTTCGAACCTTTTTTGAAAGCAGGGAAAGACATTCTCCACATTTCCTTTTCTTCCGGTTTATCAGGGGCCTACAATTCTGCTACTCTTGCCCGAGCGGAACTTTTAGTGCGATATCCGGAACGAAAAATTATGATTGTCGATTCCTTGGGCGCATCCTCAGGCTATGGACTGCTTGTGGACATGGCAGCGGATATGCGGGATAATGGAGCGACACTTGAAGAGGTATATCACTGGGTGGAGCAAAACAAGCTTGCCGTACATCATTGGTTTTTTTCCAGCGATCTTACCCATTATAAACGGGGCGGTCGTATATCAGCGACATCGGCGGCTGTGGGGGAATTGCTCAATATTTGCCCCCTGCTCAATATGAATGATGAGGGAAAACTCACTCCTCGCAAAAAGATTCGCGGCAAAAAGCATGTGATGGAGGAGATTGTGAATATGATGGAAGTCCATGCGAGAGACGGTATCAATTATTCCGGGAAATGTTTTATATCGAATTCAGTATGCTATGACGATGCCCGGAAGGTGGCGGATTTGGTCGAAGCAAAATTTCCTTTACTAAGCGGCACTGTCATGATCAATAGTGTCGGCACCGTAATTGGATCCCATACCGGACCCGGAACCGTGGCGCTTTTTTTCTTAGGGGACAAGCGGGAAGATTAATTTTGTACAAGGCTTATAGACTTTTAGAGAACATTCATAATTATCCAATCTGTTCGCCTAGATTGATGTCTGGGCGATTTTTTATTTTCGACATTTACTACTCTCTTTATATATTGCACCCGTTCTTCGTGGGACCGGTGGGGGCGGTAAATATGCATTACAGCGATAAATTTACCGATATGACTTATAAGGATATTCTGGTTTCCGCCTGGATGGAAAATAGAATCGTCGCGTTTACCGGTGACGGTACCAATCCGCAAGTCATGGAGAATGCAACAGCGGCGATAGCGAAAGAGAATGGCCAGGGTATTCCTACAATTAAACCGTGGAATAGGGAGACTATCAAAGCAAAAATGGATCTGGTGCATAAGGCGGGTGTTTTTGCGGTTGCCATGGATATCGATGGGCCGGATTGCCCTTTTTAAAAATATGATTTCTCCGGCCGGCGGCAAATCCGTTGATGAACTTCGGCGTATTTTCGAAATCGCCGGGGTTCCGTTTATTGTGAAAGGGATCATGAATGTAAAGGGCGCTCTGAAGGCAAAGGAAGCGGGAGCCCGAGCAATCGTTGTTTCCAATCACGGCGGCAGGGTGTTGGATCAATGTCCGTCCACTGCGGAGGTGCTTCCGGAAATTGCCGCGGCTGTTGGATGCGGGATAAAGGTTTTAGTTGATGGCGGGATCCGTTTCGGCACCGATATTTTCAAGGCTTTGGCGCTTGGGGCGGACGGTGTGTAACGGCGGTGAAAAGGAAGGTGTGAAGCTATATATTGAAAAATTGGTTGAAGAGTTAAAAGATACGATGATGATGTGCGGCGCTTTCAGCCTGAGTGAAATTACCAAGGATATGGTGCGCCGGTAATGAATCTTCCATCTTGTTTCAGTCGGAAAATGCCTTTTTTATATCGGGAAGGGCATTTTTATTTTTCCCAATTAGGAATCATTTGATATTTTTAGTCAATGAATTTCAGGGAAGGGGAAAAGTCCCTTTTATTGTTAAAGAATTACGATCATTTAATTTTTTTGATTATTAAAATGAATTATAATATAATTAAGTTCAAAATATCCAAAAGTAAATATTTATTTAGCAATTGAGTAAAACAATGAGCCAAATACCATCAACCAACCCCTCAAGATTATTAAATTAAACTTAGGAGAAAAAACCCTCGGCTTTGGCCGAAAGCTTTAGCAAGAGTTTTGCCAAGGGTTTTTTCCCCGTTTCTTGGGCCGGCCCCGGCGTGGAAGCTCATCGTCAATGTACATCCATATGCTAAAGTGAGGATTGGGTGAGATGGAATCCATGCTTCAAGCAAAGCTTTGCATGCCGTACATCGGCAGGAATATCGTCAAAAGAAAAAAGATTGCGGAAAAGCTCCGTCTGCTGCCCGACTATAAGCTGGCCTTGATATCCGCTCCCGCCGGTTACGGCAAGACTACGGCGGTTGTCGACTATCTGACGGGAGAAAATTTAAAATTTGCATGGCTTTCTATCGATAAGGCTGATAATGATCCTTTAAGGTTCTGGCGCTATCTTTTATCTTCGGTATCCCAGTGCGTCGGAAACGATGAAATTAACCGGATATCACTGGATCTGGATTTGGTTTTATCCAATATAACTGTTGATCTGTTAATCAGTACGCTCGAAACCCTTTCCGAAAAATTCGTCATGGTACTTGACGATTACCATTTGATCGATAACGGCATTGTTTTAAACAGTGTCGAGCATTTTGTCAGATTTATGCCGCAAAATGTCAATCAGATTATTTTGAGCCGGAAAGAACCGGAACATACACTTTCCGTTCTGCGTGCCAGGGGCATGGTGATTAGTCTGGGGATCAAAGATATCTCTTTCGATTACGATGAAACCACCGAATTCTTTGTTCAGCGAGGGATTCACCTGACGGAAGAGGAAGTCGATAAGATCGAAAAGTGCACGGAGGGGTGGGCTGCCGGCCTTGTTGCCGCGTCTTTCTCCCTGAGGGAATGCGAAGGTATTGCCAATACCGTAAGCGCATTTTCCGGGAAGAACAAAAATATCGGCTTGATTTTGGAAAATGAGATTCTTGCCCATTGGCCCGGCGAAGTCAGGGATTTTTTAATCCATACCTCTTTTTTGGACAAGCTTTCCGGCTCCCTCTGTAGTGCGGTGACAGGGAACGGGAACAGCGCCGGGTTGCTGAAGATGCTCTCCGACAACAATAGTTTCATCATCCCGCTGGATACGCAAAATCAATGGTTCCGATACCATCATTTGTTTCAGGAGTTTTTATTAAACCGGCTGGAGTTGGAGGGCGAAACGGTTTTGCGTCGCCTATACAGCCTGGCCGGAGAGTGGTATCTGGAGCAAGGGCTTCAGGCTGAGGGAATCAACTGGCTGCTTGAGGCCGGGGAATATGAAAAAGCCCTTCCTTTTATTCTGGATTACCGATTTCAAACCGTCCTCCAAGACTATGAATTTTTGCAGTGGAATCAGTGGATCGACCGAATACCGGAAATGCTTTATGAAAACGATGCCTCGGTATATACCAGCTATTCCTGGGTTGCGTCAATGGATAATAAGCTTGACGTTGCCCAGGCTTGGGCGGAGAAGGCGCGGGCTTGCTACAAGCGGGTTAACGGCAGTCTGGAAAAAATGGAAAGAAATCAGATGGAGGCTTATGTCATTTCCGCCGAACTGAATGTGGCTGTGCTTAAAATGGACATACCCCAGGCGTTGCTGCTTTTTTGCAAGTTATGTAATCTAAAGATCCATGTCCCGGTCCGGTTGGGCGAGATGAATTGGAACGAGCCGAGTTTGCTGAAAACGGTTTACGGCTTCAAGGGAAGGCTGGGAACAGTAAAGTTCTATTTGCCCGCCGTTAACTTATTGCCCGGTCTGTTCGGGGATTTTTCGGCATATTTTGCGGTGATTGTTGCGGAATTCTATTATGAACAGAACAAGCTGAGAGAGCTCAACGCGACACTGATGAACAATATCGCGACCATCACCGCAATGAAGAATCCGGGGCTGCTCGTCCCTTGCTTTACCGTTCTGGCCAAAGGGAAGTTGGCCAAGGGCGATATTGCGGGAGCCTTTAGGACCGTGGCGGAAGCGAAAAAGCTGCTTGACGGAGGGGCCGGAAGCGTATGGCGATATCATTTGGATATCTTTATGGCAAAGCTTTATCTGGGCACCGGCGATGCCATCGGCGATGCCGGCAGCGCTTTAAAGTTTTTGGATACGGGAAAAATGGGGATTTTTGATGCTTTATCTTGCATAAGAGAGTCGGAATATATCGTTTACACAAGATATCTGATGCGGATAAGCCGTCTGGATGATGCCCTGATCCTCTTAAGGCGTCTCGAGAATTTTGCCGCTAAGGAAAGCCGGCTGGGCAGTAAAATTGAGCTCCTTTGCCTGATGGCGGTAGGCTACGGGATGAAAGGAGATTATCAAAGCGCATTGGAGATCCTGGAACAGGCCCTTGCCCTCGGGAGCAAGGAGGGCTATGCCAGGACCTTTATTGACGAGCTGGAACCGATGGCCGTCCTGCTCGAAAGATATGTCACCGTGAACCGGAACGGTTATAAAAATAAGCACCTTACTTATGCCAAAAGCTTGCTCAGGAGCACCAATGAATACATCACCATATTAAAAAGCGCGGCCCATTCCAAGCATGCGGAGCAGCCCAAGGAGGACTTTACCGGCAGCCTATTAAGCAAGCGGGAAGTGGAGATCTTGAAACAGCTGGCGGAAAAACGATCGAATTCGGAAATCGCCGTGGAGCTTTTTGTATCTCTAAGCACTATTAAGCAGCACAATTCAAGGATATTTGACAAACTGGGCGTAAAAGACCGGCATGAAGCCATTGCCCGAGCCAAGGAACTGGGAATCATCAAATAATCACCGGCAAAACATAATCTAGCGATTTGCGTCAAAGCAGCCCCGCCAGGCAGTGTGGCAGGAGTTGCTTTTCTGTTTGAAAACTGTACTTTTGTCTGTACTCCGGTATCATTCCGGAGGCCGGAAACGGGTGTAAAATATCTATAAAATGATGGTTTCGTGGTGAACAGCTTGATGAATCAAACAAAACAAATTAATCCTAAACAGTTATTTTTTTCGAACCGAATGGTTAAAGCGCTGGATGGAATCTTCGAATATTCGCTGACTGTTGTTGAAGCACCGATGGGTTATGGGAAAACAACAGCGGTCCGGGAGTACTTAAACCGGGCCGGAGTTCAGGTGTTGTGGCATTCAATCTATGACGGCGCGACGGCTATTTTCTGGAGCGGTTTATCTAAACTTTTCGCCGAGCTGGATGGAACATGCTTTCTTAACTTTGCTCATTTGAGTTTGCCGGATGATAGCGTATCGCGGCAGGAAGCATTGGAGCTGATCAAGGGAATACCCCTGCCCGGCAAGAGCGTTCTAGTGCTCGACGATTATCATCTGATCCAAAATCCCGATATTCATGACTTTATCATTTTTTTAGTGAGAAATCGGATCACCAACCTGCATATTGTGCTCATTACTCGAATGGCCTCTTTGGAGCCGCTGGACGAACTCAAGCTTAAAGGGTATGCCCACCATATAACGAAAGAGACATTTGAATTGACCCCTGATGAAATTGTAACTTATTACAAACTGTGCGGCATCGTCCTGAAATCCGGCCAAACTGATATGCTTTACGAGTATACCGAAGGATGGATCAGCGCTCTTTATTTACTGATGCTGAATTTCATCAAGGAAGGAAGTTTTGAACCAAACGAGCCGATCCTGTCGGACTCGCTGATACCGAATATATACAGCCTGGTTGAGAAGGCAATCTATGCGCCGTTATCCGAAGAACAAAAAGAGTTCTTGCTTCAGGCAAGTATTTTTGACAGTTTTTCCTTGGAGCAGGCTGAGTATATCCGGCAAGAACCAGATACCGCCCAACTTTTGGCCAAAATTCTCGCCAGAAACGCTTTTCTTACCTATGACCCCAAAATTAAAATTTATCATCTCCATAATATACTGATAAATTATCTTCGGGATCAGTTTGCCAAAACCAATACCCCGTATCAGTATGATCTGTACCGAAAAGCCGGTGAGTGGTATTTACGAACCGGCGCTTATCTGGAGGCCATGGAGTGTTTTTATCGCTGCCGGGATTTTGGCCGTTTGCTGGAAGCATTGGAGATCAATAAAGCGGAAAGCGTTGACGGCGAACATAAAGAGATGCTGATGAAGTATTTTGACGATTGCTCCCGGGAAATGCTTGCCAATCATCCGGCGGCGTTGGGATTTATCGGCCGGCGCATGTTTTTATTTAATGACCGGGAACAGTATGCCAGGGTCTGCAGGGAGTTTCAAAACTGCATCGTGACGGGCGAAAAAAGTCTGGACGGGCGTCAAAAAAACAAGTTGCTGGGGGAATATGAGCGGATGATGTCCCAGACGACTTTTAATGACATCGCGGAGATGGCCCGTCACCACCGTATAGCCTGTGAACTGTTAAAGGGGATAGACTCCGCTGTGGACCTTACCGAAACTTGGTCATTGCATGGCGCGCCGTCGGGTGTTTATTTGTTTTACCGCGAGAGCGGCCAACTGGAACAGGCTGTCGCCGATGGAATGGCGGCCATGTCGTATTATGGAGATGTAACTGGCGATGCCAAACAGGCGGGAGGATACATTTTAGCAGCGGAACGTCATTTTCAAATGGGTGAGTTCGAGAATGCCGAAATAATCATTCATCAAGTCTTTCATGCGGGGAATCCGCAATATCACCCGGGAATGATGGTGCGCGGCTTGTTTTTACAAGCATGGCTGGCATTCATCAAGGGGGATTTTGCGACGGTATTGTCCATACTCGGACGATTGCAGAAAAACATCCGCGCCCGGAAATCCTATTCTTTTATGCATACCCTGGATCTATGCGAGGCGTATTTTTACGCGCTACTGGGACGAAAGGATGAAATCCCGGCTTGGATCAGCGCAGGCGAGTTCAAACGGACCCGGCTCTTTTTCCCCTTGATGGGATTTGTCAATCTTGTTTACGGCAGAGTCTTGTTGATTCATGGCGAATACGCAAAGCTGATTGGCAATGCGGACCATTTTAACAAAGTCGCTTCGTTTTATCCCAATATGTTGGCTCTGATTCATACCCAAATCCAGCTGGCGGCGGCTTACTGGCAGGTAAACCGCAAGGATGAGGCGCTCTCCCTTTTGCAGCAGGCACTGGATCTCGCCATGCCGGACCGGGTGGTGATGCCGTTTGTAGAGAACTGCGATTATATCCAAACCATTTTGGAAGAAATTTATAAGAACGGTTTGTATCGGGAGGATATCCCCAAAATATTGGCGATTAACGGAACCTGGCGGAGGGCGAATCAGCAAATTCTCGAAGAATATTTTCCCCCTGAAAAACCGAAGTTGACCGGGAGGGAATTGGAGATCGCCCGCTTGGCGGCGGCGGGGCTTACGAACAAGGAAATCGGGGAACAGTTATTCATTTCCGAAAACACGGTAAAAGCCGCGCTAAAGGGTATCTATAGCAAGTTTTCCATCAATAACCGAACGCTTTTGGGACGCTGTTTGGACAACCTCCACTCCTAAAAACCGCCTGCCAAACCACACGAACGGGTAGTATTTTTCCAAAAATTTACTGTACAATTCTTACAATATATTTTTTAGAGGGAGGTTTTATCATTGAAAAAACATTGTTATTTGGGGATGATGATGGTTTTAATCCTCGTATTTGCCGGTATGTTGACTGGTTGCGGCGGATCCAGCAGATCGGGCGGTCCGGTCCCAACGGTTTACGCGGCAACAGCGAACGGATTGGCTATCTCCAGAGACGGCGGGATGACTTTTACCATAGTCGGCGGCTTGAAGGACAAGGTGATCATGGGTCTTTGTGCCTGCGGTTCCACCATTTATGCGGCGACACAGTCCGACGGGTTGGCGGTTTCCACCGATGGCGGGAGTAATTTTACCTATTATAACACCAGTAATAGTGATTTGGTGAGCAATGCCACCCGAGGCGTGTATGTATCCGGTTCCACTCTTTACGTGGCTACTGCCGGCGGGTTATCGATCTCACCCACCGGCAGCCTATCGTTTAGTAATTGCTTAGCGGGTACTTCGTTAAACGGCGTTTATGTTTCAGGCTCCAAAATTTATGCAGCGACCGATGGCGGGCTAGAGATTTCCCCCACGGGCTCGCTATCATTTACCAATTTCTTATCGGACGCTTCAGTAAAAGGCGTTTATGTTTCAGGTTCCAAAATTTATGAAGCCACCAATAAAGGGCTAGCGATTTCCCCCATGGACTCGGTAGCATTTGACTACTCTTCATTGGATGCTGTGCCAAGAGGCGTTTATGTTTATAATTTTACAATATATGCCGGGACCGGTAATGGGTTACAAATCTCCACGAATGGCGGAGCATCATTTGATACGATTAAAACGAAATGGGGGAGCGATGGAATATTATGTGTTTTCGGTTCCGGTTCCTCCGTTTGCGCGGGATTTTGCGGTACGGACGGTTTTGGAGTGGCGGTTTCCACTGATGGCGGGACGACCTTTAAAACTTATAATTTTGGCAGTGACGACGTGGTGTATTCAGTTTTTGTTCAATAACCGGTTATGGCCGCACCCGGATCAGCGACGTTGTAAGTGTTACTGGTAATACGATTCCTATTTCAAGATTTCAAAACCACCCGAACGGGTAGTGTTCTTTTCCAAAAATCCACTGTACAATTTGTACAGTGGATTTCACGTTGTCCGGGGTGAGCGGCTTTGAGTCATATTCAGCGTATTTGCGTCAAAGAAAATTATCGGTTGGAAGTGTTTTTGGATAATGGCAGCAGCTTTATTATCAATTTATCAAACCGGCTAAAGACGATCCGCTTTAGCCCGCTGGCAAATCCCGATTTTTTTAAGAGTGCGGTTCACGAAGGCGACTTTGTCCGCTGGGGCGGTCAGGTCGAGATTTCCCTCGGCGAACTTTTGGAGTGGGCCGGAAAGTAAAAAACTGGCACAAATTAAGGAGGTTTTATCATTGAAAAAACATTTATTTCTAGGGATGATGATGACGGCAGCCATCGCACTGGCCGTTACGCTGGCCGGATGCGGCGGGGGAGAGCCCAACGGCCCTAGTACCAACCCATTTAAAATCGTGTTCGCTTCCAACCGGGACGGTGGAATGAATATTTACTCCATGAATCTCAACGGGTCCAGCCGAACACCGCTGACGACGGACTCGACCGACTCTAACGGGACTACTAACAGCTGCCCGGAGCTTTCTCCGAATTACACCAAAGTGCTTTATATCAAAAACACTTCAATTAACATCGAGGTCCGTGTGGTGAACATTGGCGGTTCAAACGATATTTGTGTAACATCAGTATCCGACTCAGCGTATAATTATATAGCAACCTGGACTCCGGCGGGTCAAATTCTTCTTTGGGTATACGATGGAACAACTGTCTCTCTTAAAACCTTTGATCCGACCGCCAATGCAATCGGGAATACATGGTCAACATCAGGGATAACTTCTTTATCTCAAACGAATATCTATGCTATCTGGATGTCGTCGAAAGACAATACAATCTTAGTTAGTTCCGCTTCCGGAATTTATGAGCTTAATGTTACCGGCACTACGGTTTCCAAACAAAATCAAATAACTATTGCTGACGTAAACAGTCCGGGTCTCGCATCATGGTCGCCCGATGGCAATATGATTATTTTTACAGACTCTGATGGTACTATTTATTCAGCCGCTGCTGACGGCAGCAAAGTTACCACTCTTGCTTCAGGTTATCATGGTGCGTATCCCTTCTATACGCCCGACAAGACTAAAATTATTTTTGCGGGATATGATTCACACGGTAGCAGCACCAGTTATCAGATTTTTTCGATGAGCGCTGGCGGCACCAATATTAACAACTTGACCAACGATGGTTCTAATAACGTGTTTGGGGACTGATAAACGGCGGACCCTATAAGTAAATTGGGACGGGGTTAAGCTCATGGATTTCCGTCAAGGTATTCATAAAAAGATTGGGTAAGGTTGATTTCCTTTTGTCCGGGATGGGTCTCAGGGAAGGCCCTATCCCGGGTTTTATCTTAAAAACTATCCTCCTGCTTTGATAGCGTTTCCAATCAACGAACGGCCTGATATTCTAAAGATATGAAAGGCGGTTCGTTTTTTGATCGATCGACTTATATGATTGGTAAATAAGCGGCGCACATTCTCTGGCTGTGCAATGGTTTAAATTATGAGCCCGATCCGGTCAATTTTTCCACTCCAGCGCAGAAAATTGTCATTTCCTTGCCGGAACCTGGTTTTGAACTCTGCATATCGGTTAAAGCCAATTTGTTTAAAAATGATACGTAAGGCTCAATTGGGCCGGACAGTAATATCCCGATGTCTGATTGGCGATTCCCAGGCGGTACTGGCGGTCGGACAGCAGCGGCGGCCGTTTTTTGGCGATTCCGCCTTTGACGACGATCTCTTTCTGGTCATCCCCATCCCACCAGATGGGTCTGAGAGAGAGGTCGCCCTTTTCCATCAATTGGATTAAATGCCCGTCCGCACTATAGGGATGAGCCGCAAGTATCGCTCCATCGCGGGTTTTTTTTATTCTCTGCGTTTAGGCAGAGAATTCAATTGGTAATCCTATCCGATATAATGGAGAATCGCTTCTATGAAAAGATCGAAATCGCCCAAGTTTTCCTGAAGGATTTGGTAGACTTCTTCATCCTTGATTTCAAAATAAAGATGCACAGCTTTATTTCTAAATTTAACCATGGCGATAAAAGTATTTTGATATTCAGAAGGCAGGATGCCGTTTTTGGTTAAAATTTTAATGGAATCGCTGCTTGTGGCGGGAATTTCCAAATTTTGGCGGGAAATAATATGATTGCAGATATCAATCATGGCTTCCACAGCGACGATTAAATTATATTTCGCCGAATCAAAGTTAGCGAATTTGGTCAAGAATTCTTCGGGTTCGAGTTTTTTCAACTCCTGTAACCGGGCCAAACTCACTTTTAAGGAATGGACTTTTGCCTGTATTTTTTGTTTATCAACCATCCAAGTATTCCTCCATTAGCCCAAGCCGGCAATCATCTTGAAATTTTCTGTATATGAACTCGTAATCATGATATTCTTCCAATACATTTTCAATAAAGTCTTGGGTTTTTTCAGGCGTTTTTTCGTAAATTCTGGAGCCGGAATAAATCGCCCGGTGCTGAATGTAAACCGGGGCTTTATTTAAATTGATAACATCAACATCATCCCTGCCAAGAACCGAAGATACTTCCGCAGCGAAGCGCAACTCATCCAATAAAGAAAGGTTGGAATCAAATAAAACAGCGAGATCGATATCGCTCAAAGGGCTTTGCTCGCTGGTGCCGAAAGAACCGAAAATATAAACTGTCATAACCTGTCTTTGCTGGTGGAAAAAAGTCTGAAGGTGTCCGATTTTTTCTTTGATTTGGGATAAGTCACGCATTTTTTATCACCCCAGAGTTATTATAATATACTTTTAATCGGTTATAAAGTTTATATCGAAAAGAATAAACTAAGGGATATATCGGACAGGGGCTGTAATCCGAGGTAAAGTCGTCGAGTTTGAATTAGCGTTCTATCTATACATCATCATCATTACCTGCCAATATGGCGGGTATATTTATAATGATAAGATTAGAAGAATTACTTTGTAAACAATTTGAAAACTGGAGGATGATATTGTATAATTCAGGCATAAATCTTTGGCGTCGATGGGAGGTTATGATCATGAAAGATCAATTATTTTTACTGAAACCGGATTTCAAAGATCAAGGGTCTGGCCCATTTTTTTGTCCGGAAAGCGCTTTGGTGGAGGGGATGCTTTCCTTTTACCCGGTTTTGCGGGAAAAAGTCGATGTTCACTATATCAATTTTGAGAAACCAAGGCAGGAGATCGTCTCACTGCTCGGCGAGGAGAAGTATTGGGGGAAGGAATCCGGCGTATTCCTCCGGAAGTAAGCGTGGATACCGCCAATGGTAGAAAATTTATCTCGAAGGATATCGAAATCTGCAGGTACTTGGCAAGTACCTATGGAGTTGGAACGCCCCATTAAAAGACAATTTAATAAAATCCAGGCGATGTTCTCAAGAATGTTTGGTGTAATTATCTGTTTGATAAAATAGCTACCAAAAACAGATCTCGCGCAGAGGCGTCGGCACAAGAATGTGCCGCAGACGCAGAGGAACCCCGAATTCCTATTTATATTTTTCAGTCGTTGGCCTTTGCATGAGTTCATGATTTCAGATATTTCAAACTCAAGCCATTTTATATATTGATTGATGTAACAGACCTTTCCAAAATCCGGAAGGGTATTTTTTTATTTGCACGAATATTTAGTTTGGATTTATTTTGTTTGAGGAAAAATCAGGGAGGTGTTGTTTATATGGAGCTCAAATCCGGAGTCTATCTGCTGGAAGGGATCAAGGGAGCCAATTGTTATTTGATAGCCGATAAGGAAGGGGCCTATCTCATTGATACGGGGATGCCGGGAAATGCTGATCGGATTATTCAGGAGATACGAAGTATCGGCCATAAACCGGAAGAAATCCGCGATATTCTTCTTACCCATCCCGATATTGATCACGCCGGCAGTGCGGCGGCCTTGCAATTCATAACCAAAGCAAAAATAGCAATTCATGAAAATGACGCCCCGAGTCTCACCGGGGAACGGGAAGGCAAAAAGGTGAAAGGCTTTCTGGGTTTGATTTTCCGGTTAATGCTCAACAACATCAAATTTGAATCGCTCCGACCGGACCTGATCCTGAAAGACGGTGAAACGGTAGGCCCGTTCAAGGTTGTTCATGTGCCCGGGCACACCCAAGGAAGCATTTGTTTTTACGATGCCGCAAAGAGTGTTTTATTGGTGGGAGATGCATTACGTACCGATAAAAAGGGGCTCCCTTGTCTTTCCCCGGATATTATGAATGATAATAGCCTATTGGCGAAGGAGTCGCTGCAGAAACTGGCTGGATTGGATTTTCAAATCATGTTGCCCGGCCATGGGAAACCAATACTAGAGAATGCAGCTAAAAAGGTAGCTTTACTTTAGGAATTGATAATTTAAATTTAAATACGCAGTATGGCTGGAGGAAGCCACGCTCCATTCAATACTTGATCTTTAGGCCAATACATTCTTAATATTAAATTAAAAGGGCCTTCGGGCGCCGGCAGCCAATTGGAGGCGGCAATTTTTGACGGTACGCTGGTTCCGATCAAAATATCCAGCGAACCATCGCTATTGTAATTGAGTTCATCAAGATGGGGACTGATGGCATAGCGGTGGGCCGGGTTCTCAGCCAAGTAGCCTCGCTCATTATAAACGGTTATCGACCAGAAGGCATCAACCGGCGGTAACTCCCCCTTATTAAAATGCAGTAGATAATCATGAGCGCCGGTTAAGAGCCTTTCCCCAGAGTCGACGAAAGCGGGAGCATAGATTGAATCTTTAGGAAGATTGGCTCCGGTGCCGGTCATTGCAATAATTGCCCGCCGCCGGTAATCCGCTCCGTAAAATCCCATATTCTTAATGAATAGCGCCCAACCGTTGCTATTGTCCCGGATATAACTTGCATAGGCCGCGGCTTTGATAAGCCTTGGACCCTGGCTAACCGCATACTGGAGTACCTGTTACACCGGCGGACTTAAACGCTGGAAATCAAAACGGCTATCCGGGCTTAAACCCAGCACCGCAAGAGTTCTATTCATTTTAGGGTCCGCAATCCAGGGTGGGTTGATAGCCATTGCCTTGACCATCGTTTGAAAGAATACAACCGCGCTCATATTAGTAACTTGAGCCACGGGATTACCATTCGACTTTTCTTTTTCATCAGGATTTTGATTTTGGATGTCCGGATTTCCCCAGTTACTTAGGGGTATTAAGGCGTATTGATTCTGGATTGCATGAACCGCCGCGAAGTCAGTGGAACCGTTGGTTTGAGTACGACCGCCGATAAAGACGGTATAGTTGGGAGAGTCTATTCGGACGAGGTCTTCCGGAAGCTTGCCATTCCAATTGGGTCCGCAAATTGCATAGGCTCCCGCCCGGGTGCCGGTGGTCCTCGCGCCAAGGGAAGCGAACACATTCGTCCAGGCATCCAATAATTCCATCAGGTAATAACGCTGATGCGTATCAGGGACGGATAAAACGACGGGTTCTTTGTTTAGATCCAAACAGGCAAAGGAATAGAGAGTATCCACATTGGCTCTGACGATTGTTTTATATGCCGGAGTCGGGAAAGTCCGCTCATGGATAAATTGGTTTAATTGGGTCCCTGCTGCAGCTTTCTTTGTAGTATTCATCAATACCAAGGGATATCCATAGATATAAGCATTTTTCGCCATATACTCAAGCCGGGATTGGTTTTTATCAAAACGCACCTGTCTTACGAGTGGCAAACGATTAGAATTCATTTGGGGCGGAGGATATAATGGGTTTCCGTTCATAATGTTGCCTTTTTTCTAAAGAATAATTGTTAATTTGAAAAGGGACACTTCATTATTTATTGTATGTCGCGGTGCTAAAATCCGGTATAGGCCTTGATCTTAAAAATGGTCATGGATGAAAGAAAATTGAAGGAAAAAAAAGGAACGCCTCAAAAGGCGGTTTTGCTGATTTATGAGAAGGCCAGAGCCTATAATAATAACCGGGAGATGCTGAAGATTAGGCATCAAAGTATCAACAACCGCGATAAGGGTGAATGATTTGGACCAACGGATAAGGGTGTTGAAAGATTATCCGGTATTTGCCGGGCCGGTGGTATATTGGATGAGTCGGGATCAAAGAGCGGAGGACAACTGGGCGCTTCTTTATGCCCAAGCGCAGGCAATCGAGATGAAACAGCCATTTATTGTCATATTTTGCCTGAGTCAAAGTTTTCTGGGTGCCGGTGAACGACACTATGGCTTTATGATGCAGGGTTTGGCGGAAGTTTTTCGGACATTGCAGCAACGGGATATTCCGTTTTTGATTTTAAAAGGGGATCCGGCCGAAAATGTAATCCGGTTTATTGCAAAATTCCAGGCCGGATTGTTAATTGCCGATTTCAGCCCGTTAAAGATCAGCCGGACTTGGAAACAAATTGTCGCCCAAAAGAGCGCCATCCGGTTTATCGAGGTAGATGCACATAACCTGGTTCCCTGCTATCTCGCATCCGTAAAGCAGGAGTTTTCCGCCTATACGTTCAGACATAAGTATTATTCAAAGCTCAATACTTATTTGAACGATTTTCGCCCAGTCGTCCGACATCCGGTTTTATACACGGCAATTGATAATTTCCAGGAGTTGGGGGATTTGTGGCAGTCATCAAGGGACCAACTTGCAGAAAGTTCAAATGCTTTTGCAGTTCAATCCGGCGCTAGAGCTGCAAAATTACAATTAGTAAATTTCCTGCGCCTACGACTAGCCAACTATGCTCGACGAAACGATCCGAATGCGGAGGCATGTTCAGGGCTCTCGCCATACCTGCATTTTGGACAGATCAGCGCCCAGAGGATCGTACTGGAAATCACGAAAAGAGGTATGGATGGATTGGAATTTTTGGAAGAGCTCGTTATCCGCAGGGAACTCGCGGATAATTTTTGCTACTATAATGAAAACTACGATAATCCCGCCGGTTTTCCATCCTGGGCCAGGCAGACTCTGGAGACTCACCGAAATGATATGCGCGGCCATATTTACCGGCTTGAAGAATTGGAAAACGCGAGGACTCACGATAGGCTGTGGAATGCGGCACAGCGGCAAATGGTAACGAGCGGACGGATTCACGGCTATTTGCGTATGTATTGGGCGAAAAAAATCCTGGAGTGGAGTGAGAATGCAACCGTGGCTATGGCCCATGCCATTTATCTTAATGACAAATATCAATTGGACGGCAGGGATCCTAACGGTTATACGGGAATTGCCTGGAGTATAGGGGGTGTTCATGACCGAGCCTGGGGAGAACGGAACATTTTCGGTAAGATCCGTTATATGTCCTATGAGGGTTGTAAAAGAAAATTCGATATTGAAAGATATATTCGCTCCATTGATTCACTTTAGAAAAAGGGTATCGACGGACCGATAGAATGACTTGACAAATGAGTTAAAGCAATTCGATATTATCATACCATTCCGTTAATTGACGGAGGAGTGGTTCAAAGGTTTCTTCCAATACCAATTTCAGCTATTCTCCAGGCCAAACCCAATTGTTCTTCTTTGGATCCACCATAACCATGAATAATGACGGCTGCTCCCCGGGGATGGTCGGGAGTTATTACAACATTCGGGATTTTAATTTTGTTGTTATCAATTAAATGTCGCTCAATATACATTTCGAAGCTCCTTATTTGTATTATTTGCATTATGCCATTGATTTGGTAAGTTATTACTAATACAATAGTATAAAATAAGGTTTATTTATACAAGTACGCATAATCTTATGACATAGTCTTATGAAACAGACTATTAAAGTCAGGAGTGGATTTGCATGTCAAAGATTAAAGTTGGAGGGAAACTTTAATGCATGAATATGAGGACATTATCGATTTTGTGAGGGAACTTGAGCGGTTAAAGGACACCACTAGGACCGCATGGACCAAAGAAAGCAGACCAGAAAGCGTGGCTGAACATTCGTGGCGGTTAGCCCTGTTTGCTTTAAGCCTGGAAGATTATTTTGAAGATATCGATTTAAACAAAGTCATGCGCATGTGCCTGGTCCATGATATGGGAGAAGCCTATGAGGGAGATATCTCCGCCAAAATTGAAGAAAATAAACAGGATAAGTTTAAGAGAGAGGAAGCGGCGTTGTTCAGATTGACGACCGCTTTGCCGGAGAATATTCGTCAGCGGTTTTTGGCAGTATGGCGGGAATATAACGATGGCGAGACCATGGAAGCAAAGCTAGCGAAGGCCTTGGACAAAATGGAAACAATCATTCAGCATAATCAGGGCAATAATCCGGGTGGTTTCGATTATGAATTTAACCTTGAATATGGCAAAGAATATGCATTTTTCAACCCGGTGGTCCGGACGCTACGGGAAATCATTGATCAAGAAACTCGCAGTAAAGTGAAATCGAGTGGCGATGAGCGGTGAAGAATTACTCGAGTCATTGTATTTTTATACGTTCGATGATATGATAACTAATGTTGAAAAGCTTTAGGGGGCGATAAAAGAACCTTTACCAGTATAACCAGGCAATGGTTCTTTATTTTGAGTGAGATGCGTTTTTATTGAGTCAGTAATGATAGGACACGATAAGGTTCGTTATTGGACTGGGCGGTGATCAAAGTTCCACTTTGACCGGCTGATTTAATTTTCTCCGGGAAAACACTGACGGTTGCCGCGGCTTTATCGGCAGTCCGCTGCAGAAGAGCTGCACTCAATTGCTTTTGGAAGGAATCCAATTGATTTCGCTCTTTAGTGACCCGCGACAGGGCGGCGTCAAAGGTTTTACCAGCTTCATTAGGCCGGTTGACCATATCTAAATTTTTGGTACCGAGTGTTCCACTATCAAATTGAGCCGGAGCAAAACCTAATTGGCCACTGGCTGCAGCACCGGTAACTGAAAATGGTTGGGCATCCTCCGGCCATATCGTCTTAAAGTGCTTGAGTGGTTGCTCCGTATAATGATTAATATCCGAAATAACTGTCTCCGGGGTTCGAACAGGCCCGCCATCAACATCGGCGCCTCCGATACCGCCGGTATCGGCATTATTAAATTCGTTGGCTTGATCCAACCGGTAAATATATTCCGCGCCTGCTTTGTTTTTTACAAAATTATTGGTAAAATCCTCCACGTTTTGATAACTGGAGAGGTGAGCCAGTGCGTCATCAAGATTTTCGGTTGGGTTTGCCTGTAAATCGGCTAATAAATCTTTGATGCCGCCGCCATGACCATTGGCCTTGATATCGTCATGCAGGAAGCGGACAGCGATGGTAGCCGCCGCATAATTAATGCTTTTATTTTTCCAAGTCTTATCAGTCCCATCGCCAAATGCTTTTTCAATGGCAGTTGCTCCCGCCATCCCGCCACCTTTGTTCTGAATATGATATTCAATCCTTTCGTCAGCGCCGGGAAGAAATTCGGCGGTGCCTTCTTTGAACCAAATGGGTAAGGAAGCGTAATTCATGGTCCTCCCCATGATCGCATGAACCATTTCATGAGAAATAACCCGATCGTCATAGTAAGGACCAATGCCCCCATTGGGTAAGGTGGGCGGAATGGATGCTTGGACATTAACATGCAGGAGTTGAATAACTGATTTACCCGTTTGATCCGGAATGTATTCAACGGCGGCCAGATATACCGGATCATTCTCATCGAGTACAATACCGATGGGATGCCCGTCCGCATTCAGACCGTAACGTTGGGTGATTGTAGTTTCGGCCGATTCCAGCCAGGAACTTTTTAACGAATGGATCAGATTGACCTCATCTAGGTTAAGTTTGGTCGAAGATGGACCGGGTTTTTCTTGATCGATTGAAAAGGATTGACTGATTCGGTCAATCTCTTGATTGAGTTGACCCAGCTGATCTTGATAGATTTTTTTATCACGGGGGCTGGCTGTCGGTTTATCCGCTTTGAGCGCTAAATCTTTTCCGTGTTGCAATATTTTTTGTAATTGGCTCATGGCCTGATCGGCTATCTGAGCTTTCGAGATAGTGCCTTGAATATTTCTGGCAGCTTGAGTACGGGTATATTCCCTGATTGGCACTTGTTCATGCGAACATTTATCAGACGTAAAGGCATAATTATCGGTTGGCTGCGCTGCTTTTTTAATTAGGTCCGGTGTCGCCGTAGCGGAATTTGCCGCTGAATTGTTTTGATTGGTAATATAATCCGGATTTTTAGTCAAAAAGTTATCGACTTTCATCATCGATCACCCCCATTTTGGTGACGATCCAATTTATAATTGAATGGCCAGATATAAAATTAAACTTCTAAATTTACTATCGGCTCTTTGAGAAAAAAATTTGAATCCCCAAAAAGGGAATTATCAATGAATAGGATTAAATAACATGCGTTTTTGGTAGATTTTCTCAAGAAGTTAACTGCTTAAGAAGTTTGAGTCGTTATTTATTATATATTATCATATCATGATGATAAAATCATCCGCGAGAGTAATCAGAAGTTTATTAGCCAAGCTAATAGCCAAAAGCCAAAAGCTAGTAGATTAGCTCTCGATAAATCTTATTTAATAACGTACCATCCATATCGTGGGAATATTCCCAGATCATTAAACCGCCCAATTGGTTGGCCCGGATAAATATTGTCCGGTAGCCTAAGGATTCTTCATCTTCATAGGTTATAAAGGTATCGCCGTTCCATAGATAGGGGGCCTTGGCCAGTTCGTCCCAGTAACGTAAAAAGCCGTTGCGATTGATGTAATTTTGGGCTAGATTTTGGTAACTGTAGCTTTTGCAGTCTCCGGTAGCAGCTTGGTAACGGCCGTTATTGACATTGGTTACTCCGCTCCAGCCATAACCGTAGAAGGCGGTTCCCAATATTAACTTTTCGGGGGGCACACCGGCCTGAATATATCGTTTGACACCGTAGTCCGCACTTAAAAAGGTGGGGTCCTCCGTAGTAGAGTATAGATTGGTATGCAGCCCGGTTTTATGTTCCCAAGCTCCATGAAAATCATAGGTCATTAAATTGATATAATCAACCACCGAAGTCAGCTTGACTAGCTCAACCGAGTTAATGTAAAACAAACTGATATTGGCGGCAAAGGATAAAAGATACGGTTTTCGTTCCTTGGCTGCAGCCAGGTCCAATTTATCGCGCAATACCTGCATCATTAATGTAAAGTTTTCCTTATCTTCAGGTCGGGCTTTAATTCCGCCGCCGCCGTTTACCGGGAACTCCCAATCGATGTCAACTCCGTCCAGTTTATACTTTTCAAGATAAGTGACCACACTGGCGGCAAATTTATGACGCGATTCATCGGTTAAGGCCACGTCCGAAAAGCCGTCCGCCCCCCAACCGCCAATGGAGATTAATACCTTTAGCCGGTGGTTTCTCTGTTTGAGATTTCTGATAGCCTTAAATTGTTCCGGTTTGAGGCTATCTACAATCACTCCATCGGCGATACCGGCAAATGCCAGATTGAGATGGGTAAGTTTGTCCACATCAATCTCACTGGCCTGCCATTTTTTCCAAAAGGGAAGATAACTGATAATTTTATACGACTTGGTATTATTCGCAGCACAAATAGTATTCCCGGATGAAATCTCCAGGATGATAAGCAGGACCAGGGCGGCAATAACCCAAGGATACAAGCGAAAATGTAATTTGGTCATGATATCGTTTACCACCTTAGAAGTTAGATTATGAATGAGCATGAAAACAATAGCTTCATCCTTTTCCACTTTCTTGATCTTTAGGAAAATTCCTTTAAGAAATAGGATGGGAAGAGCAGGCAAATATCTCCAAAATATTTATTACGAATTAGTGATTATAGACCGATATTTAAGTTGAGGGGATATTTTATTAGTTGACTAATACTTTAACTCAGGTAAAAATCAAGCGGCTTTAGGACTCAAATTTTTAGGATGAGGGGCCTTGCCAATAACATCCCAGTAAGT
>WSSedL1CaDRAFT_10000664_pt1 | contig 23338 bp, 22 predicted proteins | sample WetSurSL1Cattail_FD_9464 | JGI IMG/M metagenome (IMG submission 9464)
TTGATGTCCGATGCTGAGGGAAGCAAGATAGCACAGCGGTATGAGGAAGTGGATGCTATGGCTAAAGAGCTTGGCTCGACATTACATGCTCCGTTTATGACCGTGGCATTTATGTCGTTGTTGGTTATTCCTGAACTTAAACTAGGTGATAAAGGATTGTTCGACGGAAAGAATTTCAGATTTGTTGAGTTGATGGAATAATGGTTTTACAAGTACATGGTATAAAAAAGGCCTTGCAATAAATATTGCAAGGCCTTTTTTATATTTATGTGTCCTCTTATTTGTTAACAGTATTCATGTGAGCAATTAAGTCACAAACTTTGTTTGAGTAACCGATTTCGTTATCATACCAAGATACAACTTTAACGAAAGTATCGTTCAAAGCGATACCTGCTTTTGCATCAAAGATAGAAGTGCGAACGTCACCTAAGAAGTCAGAAGAAACAACTGCATCTTCAGTATATCCAAGGATACCTTTTAATTCACCTTCAGAAGCTTCTTTCATTGCAGCGCAGATTTCTGCGTAAGTAGCAGGTTTAGCTAAGTTAACTGTTAAGTCTACTACAGACACGTCCAATGTAGGGACGCGCATAGACATACCAGTCAATTTACCATTCAATTCAGGAATAACTTTACCTACAGCTTTAGCAGCACCAGTAGAAGAAGGTATAATGTTACCGGAAGCAGCGCGGCCACCTCTCCAGTCTTTCATAGAAGGACCGTCAACTGTTTTTTGAGTAGCAGTTGTAGAGTGAACAGTTGTCATTAAACCGTCTGTAATACCCCATTTGTCATTCAATACTTTAGCTATAGGAGCCAAGCAGTTTGTAGTACAAGATGCATTAGAAACAAATTGAGTTCCTTTTACATAAGTTTTTTCGTTTACACCACAAACGAACATTGGGGTGTCATCTTTAGAAGGAGCTGACATAACTACATATTTAGCACCAGCTTTGACGTGAGCAGCAGCTTTGTCTTTAGAAAGGAACAAACCTGTAGATTCAACTACATATTCTGCACCAACTGCATCCCATTTCAAATCTTCCGGATTACGTTCTGCAGTAACGCGGATAGCCTGACCATTAACGATCAATTGGTTTTTTTCAACATCAAATTCAATAGTTCCATCGAATTGTCCATGCATGGTGTCGTATTTCAACATATATGCCAAGTAATCTACAGGGCAAAGGTCGTTAATACCTACGATCTGAATGTCGTTTCTTGTCATAGCGGCACGGAAAACAAAACGTCCGATGCGACCAAATCCATTAATACCTACTTTAATCATTTTATTTATAGTTTAAAATTGAGTTTTTAAATTCGGAACAAAAGTACAAAATTCTGTCCGATTGACAAAATACAGCAAGTATTAATTACACTTTTTTTCTTATTGTAAAGTAGAGATAGCAGAGTGTAAGATATATGCTGATTTTTAGTTGTATAATTACGAGAGAAAGGTAGTTGAAACAAATTATTGATGTACTATATAAGTAAAAAGAACGAAGCTTTTCGGATCGGATAAAAAAATGACTTTTGTGATCAAACTAAATCAGACATCTGGAATAGCTTGATAGATTAATTTATTGACACAAGGTTATTTCTTTTTGCAGGTGTTCAACCCAAACAAAGTATAAAGCGGGCAAAAACTCATCAGACTGGTAAGTGTAAGAATAAATGCTACTACAAGCACTACAATTCCAAATGCGCTGCTGAACATTCCTCTGTAGTAAAGAATAATTAGTACGATGGCTACCACAAGGCGGATTAGCTTATCGTAAGAACCCATGTTTTTCTTCATAATGATTTATTTTAAAGGTTATTTATTTTGTTTATAAAACAAGAAATCGGATGTTTATGTTCAGCAAGATTTTTTGTAGAATAAAGGACTTAATTTAAAGTGTTGATAAATAGTTATTCAGACAAAACAATGATATTATATTAAATTGTGAGAGTATAAATTCAGTCTAGTTCTTTGTGCTTCATTTTTTCTTCATTATCTTTGTCCAGCTAAAAAATTACTCAAATAAAGAACTAGAAGAATGGAAATTTCAGGAAAAATTATTGCTGTTTTGCCTTTGGCAAGCGGACAAGGAAAAAACGGAACTTGGCGCTCACAGGATTATGTGTTAGAAACAGCCGACCAATACCCCAAAAAAGTATGTTTCAATTTGTTCAACGATAAAATTGATCAATTTCCATTGGCTATCGACGATCAGGTTAATGTTAGTTTCGATGTAGAAAGCCGCGAATATAACGGTCGTTGGTACACAACGATTCGTGCATGGAAAATAGAAAAAGGTGCTGTAAGTGCTGCTCCTGCTGCATCTGCACCAGTATCTTCGTTTGATGCTGCTCCAGGAGCAGGCGAAGGAAGTGATTTGCCTTTCTAATCAAACTAAGCTTTTCCAAAGTTCAAAACTTTGGAAAAGTTGACTGAAATATGAAACAACGTATATTGCTAGGTATGAGTGGCGGCACCGATAGTTCGGTTGCTGCCATTCTTTTGTTAGAACAGGGCTATGAGGTCATCGGGATAACGTTTCGCTTCTGGGAAGAAGGTGAAAATTTCCATTTGCAGGATGCGGCTCGGCTGGCAGAGCAACTTGGTATACAACACGTGACTTATGACGCCCGTGAAGTTTTCCGGCAAAACGTTGTTCAATATTTCATGGACGAATATTTGGCGGGGCGTACGCCTTTTCCGTGTGTAAAATGCAACAATGAGCTGAAATGGAAACTGATTTTGGAAGAAGCCGATCGCCTTGGGTGCGACAAAGTGGCGATGGGCCATTATGTAAACATTGTGTGCGAGGATAATCGTTATTTTGTCACCGAAGGTAAAGATCCGGATAAAGATCAGTCTTTCTTCTTGTGGGGACTGACGCAGACACAGCTTTCGCGCATTATTTTCCCGCTTGGGCAGTTTTATAAAACCGAAGTACGTGCCATGGCTGCTGTGCGGGGATATAAAAAGGTGTCGGAGAAAAAGGACAGTTTAGGTGCTTGTTTTTGCTCGGGCGACTATCGCCCTTTTCTGAAAAAACAATTGGCTGATCCCGATAAGTATATTTATTCCGGTAATTTTGTGGATGAAACGGGCAAAGTTCTGGGGCAGCACGAAGGCTTTCCGCTCTATACGGTAGGACAGCGGCGTGGATTGATTCATCTGAATCGGAAAGTATTTGTAAGGGAAATTCGTCCGGACACGAATGAAGTGGTGCTGGCTTCGCTGGAGAGCATGTACAAAACCGAGTTTCTGATACGTGATGTGAATGTGGTGGATCAGGCTTTATTCTCAACAGACTTTGATGTGATGTGTCGCATTCGCTACCGGAAGCAAAATACTTTGAGTCGTGTTGTTTTTCTGGAAAACCGAACTGCCCGGGTAGAACTGTCGGAACCGCTGGAATCTATCGCTCCCGGACAAACTGCTGTTTTTTATCGGGATGGAAGAATCTTGGGAGGGGGATTTATTGAATAGCGGCAAGCAGTAAGCGGCAAGCAGTAAGCGGTAAGCAGTAAGCAGTAAGCGGTAAGTTGCAAGCTGATAATTATTTTTTCATCTTGTTTTTGGTTGCAGTAAAGATTTTGATAAGTTCATCCGCTTCGTTTTTTATGGTATTATAGAGTGATTTGTCTAAAAGATTAGCTTCCTCAATTAACTCAAACCAGAATTGTGTTTCATCTGTTTCTTCAACTACAATACAAAGTTTTGAAAACTTTTCGGCTTCGGATCGACCGCGCGTAAATGCTCTGAAATTAGCTGCAACGGAAGCACCGGAACGTAATAATTGTTTCCCGATTACTCTTAACTCTTCTGTTTGTTTGCAGTGTTTAGCATAGAATAGTATTACTGAAACTGCAAATTTTTTTGTTCTGGTTCTGTATTTCTCATTAAAATCAGAATATTCTGCCATATAAATAAAGTTTTATGTTTAGTTCTTACCACTTACCGCTTACTGCTTACCGCTTGCCGCTTAATATTTGCCGCTATATTTTAATGTTGTATATGGCAATAAAATGACACACGCTGCCGCCCAGTACAAACAGGTGCCAGATGGCATGCATGTATTCAATGCGTTTGAAGGAGTACAAAACAGCTCCAACAGTATAGAAGACCCCACCGCCTACGAGCCACCAGAATACATTCATCGAATTTGTGAGTGTAAGCGAATCTATCAAAGGCTTGAAAGCAATAACAACCACCCAACCCATGGCCACATAACAGATGGTTTCAAGTTTGCTACCTTTTTTCAGGTTCATAAAACTCAACACAATTCCAAGTAGTGCCGCCGCCCAGATTACTCCAAAGAGCGACCAGCCCCATACTCCATTTTGACGTAAAACCACCAAGGTAAATGGGGTATAACTCCCGGCTATTTGTGCATATATGGCGGCGTGGTCGAACTTCCGGCGAAGCAGTTTGTTTGTTTCATTTTTTTCGGCATGGTAGAAGGTGGAGGAGTTGTACATCACTATCATGAAAAAAATGAAGACAATGTCGCTCGCTATTGCCCAATGATTGCCCGAAGCAATGGCTTTGTGAATTAAAAGAATGCCGGCAACAACTGCAAACGCAATGCCGATGGCGTGTGTATAAGTGTTGGCTAGTTCTTCTTTGGCAGAGTATCTTGATGCAGTAGAACTCTTGATTTTTGAAGAGCGCTGATTTGTTTTTTTCATAAGTAATATTTAACGATCTGTTTTCCGAAAATAAAACACAGATAAAAAATCTTGTAACTCGTAACTAATTACTTGTAACTGATTATTGTTTTACTGTCTGGGGCAGGTTGCGCAGTACTTTTTCTATCACATTGCTTTCGAATCCGCGACTTTGGGCGAAGCGAAACAGTTTGCCCTGCTTTTCGTATTCGTATTCATATTTGAGTCCAACCAATTTGGTTTTCAGAATGGCTGCCAGCATTTCCTCGTATTCGCCTTCGTCGATAGTGCCAAGTGCCATGCCGATCAAATCGTTGCTTAGTCCTTTTTGCTTAAGAGCATACGAAATCTTTATTTTCCCCCATTTGTTGAAGCGAAATTTATCTTTGACAAAGAAGATGCAAAAGCGTTTCTCGTTGATAAAATCTTCGGCAATGAGGCGGTCGATAATTTTGGCTTTGTGGTCGGGCTCAATAGACCAGGCGTTGAGCTTTTCCTCTACTTCCGATACGCAATGTTCGGAGATGGAACAATAAGAAGCTGCTTTGTGCAACAATTCATCCAGGCTATATTCTTTTTTCATGGGTTTATAGAATAAATGGGAAACGGCTGTAAATTCAGGTTACAAATGTAGTTATTTTTCTGTTTTTATAGTTGTTTTTAGCTCTAGCGCTTCTACTATTGGGTCTTCTTTTTGCAATGAACCAAAACATTGTTACTTTAAAGTTTGACAAAAATAGTAATTTGGCAACAGGATTAACTGCAACTGATGTGTTTTTTTTTCATTTTTTTGTGGAAAAAGTTGGAAATAAAAAAACAACTTTGTATATTTGCTCCATAATATTGAGGATTAGTTATCTATGATAGCTTCTGTAAACTCAGAATTCTGATAAATGAGGATGCCGGTGATGGAGATCAATCCTAAATCATCAGAGTTTCGTTGTAATGTTTCGTCGTTTACAAATGAGCGAAAGAGCCTCAAAATAATAAAAAATTCACTCTCACTACTGAGAATCTTGTGCCGGTCCCTCCGCCCTCCATTCTCGGTACTGAGAAAACCTGTTTGAGGTCTCGGCGACCCGTTCTCAGTGTTGAGAATGCTTGTCCGACCCCTCGGCGCTCCGTTCTCACAACTGAGAATGTTCTTTCGAGAGGTCGGAAGTACTTTCTCAGTACTGAGAACCATTAATTACCTTAGTCTCCGCATTTTTTGTTTTTAGAATTAAATAAAATGAGATGTTTAATTGATTAAAAATGTTTGCCTATGAAAATAGCAAATTTGAATTTGAATATTCAACGTAATGCAGCGCATTACCAGTTTCAAACCGATTTCAACAGTATTATTATCAAGTACACACCCCAGGCGCTTGGTATTGTTGATGATTATGCAGCCTATACGCCTTTGTTGAAAGATGAAGGTGTGGCCTTGGTGGCTATTACCAGAAGTGCTACCACCGACGAGATAGATGCAGCCGACAAAGACCGTGATTCTACATTTCGTGGAGTTGCTGACAAAGTGAAGAACGATCTGAACCACTTCAACCCCGAAGTGCGTGAAGCTGCCAGACGAGTGAAGGTGATCTTTGATGCCTACGGTAATTTAGCTCCGGAGCCGGATGACGAAGAATCGGGTCTGTTGACAAGTTTAATTGCAGACTTGAGAACGAAAGCTACTGATATAGTTTTGTTGACTATGGTAGACTGGATTGCTGAGCTGGAACGAAGAAATAATGTAGTTATAACTCTGCAGGCATCACGTAATTCCGAAAAAGCTAATCGTACAGAGCTAAGAATGAAAAAGGTGCGCATACAGGTGGATGCTGTCTACCGTAAAATAGTGGAACGTATAAATGCGCTTATTATCGTAAACGGCGAAGCTCCTTACGCAGAGTTTGTAAATGAAGTGAATGCCCGCATTGGTCGTGCAACAGACGTAATTGCTAAGCGAAAAGGACGCTCAGATAAAGATTCTGATACCGAAGCAGCTAAAGCATAAAATTATTCTATTTTTTCATCCTCTTTCGCACTTTGTGGGGTAAGGTGTGGGAGAGGATGAATTATAATCTCTCCATTCGCTTTTTTATTTCCGGTTTACCAGATAAATTCCGGCCAACACCACCACTGCGCCGCCTATTTCGTGCAATGTAAGTACTTCGTTCAGGATAAATACAGAAAAAATAGCCGTAAAAACCGTTTGACTCAATAAACTTACCGAGGCAACCGTAGGGCTGATGTGTCCCAAAGCCTGATTGATGGCCAACCAACCAAGGAGCTGAGGTACGAGTCCTAATGCAACTAACAATAGCCAGGTATCAGTACTGTAACCCGTAAGTGGAGTAGCGGTAAAAAGGCAAATCAGTCCTAAAACAGCGGTGCTGGATATCATGGAAATGGCAGTGAACGAAAAGGTATCCAGGCTTACACGCCCCTTGCGTGTAATAAGCAGGTACGAGCCGTAAAACATGCTTGCCACAATAGCCAGCAGGTTTCCGGCATTCAGGTTTGCGTTCAGCACTTCATTCAACCCGATGATGATTGTAACTCCGAAAATAGAAATAGCCGTGCCCACCCAAAATACCCTGGTAGGTTTCTCTTTCAGAAAAAGAAGGGCTCCGAATCCGACCCACACCGGAGCCAGGTTGGCCAGTAAGGTGGAAATGGTGGCTTTCGATATCATGATGGAGGTATTCCACAGGGCAATGTCGCAGGCAAAGATAGCTCCGCAGAGGATGGCAATTTTCACTCCTTTCAGGCTGTGTATTGGCTTTTTAAAATAAAGCCAAATGGGAATAATACCCATAGTGCCAAAAAGCATGCGGTAAAAAGCCGAGCCAAACCCGCTAATGTCGGCCAGTTTAACCAATATGGCCGACCACGAAATGCAGAATATGCCAAATACGAGCAGCAAGTAATGAATCCAGCGATGATCTTTAGAAAGTTTAATCATTATGATATGAAGGGTTTGAGTGAAGAACAAAGAGCAAAGAGCAAAGAACAAAGAACAAAGACAAAAGAACAAAGACAAAAGAACAAAGACGAGAGATAATAATTAAACGGTCAACGTCATTCATGCATCAACAACTGCCTACCGCTTACTGCTTACCGCTTACCGCTTACCGCTTACTGCTACCAACTACTAACTACCAACTGCTTACCGCTTCCCATAAACAGCTCTTACCATCCGGTCGTTGCCCGAAATGTCTTTGCGCACTTCCACCTCGGTATATCCAAGTTCGGTGAGCAGATTCATGGTTGCTTGTCCGAATTCGCGGTTTATTTCGAAGTAAAGTTTTCCCTGTGGTTTCAGGTGTTTCTGGGCAAAAAGGGCGATGTGGCGATAAAAAAGCAGCGGATCGTTGTCCGGTACGAACAAAGCCAGATGTGGTTCGTTATTTAATACGTTCGGTTGCATGTCAGCCTTTTCGAGTTCGGTTACGTAAGGCGGATTGCTGACAATGACATCCCATTTGGTTTCAAATTCAGGACTGCCAAGTATGTCCACTTTGCTGAAAGTAACATCCAGTTTGTTGAGCTCCGCATTGGTTTTCGCAGTTTTCAGCGCTTTTTCCGAAATATCAAATGCCTCAACGGTGGCATGCTTAAATTCATGCTTCAGACTGATAGCGATACATCCGCTTCCGGTACCGATGTCGAGCATTTGTAGGTTCGCGTTCCGATCGTTATCACTTTGTATCCAGTCCACCAGCTCTTCTGTTTCGGGACGGGGAATAAGTACCGATTCGCTTACATTAAACGGTAGTCCGTAGAACTCCGTTTCGCCTAAAATGTATTGAATTGGAACAAAATTCCTCAATTTTAGGATAAAACTATCAACTGTATGATGTTGTTCTTTAGAAAAAAGTGTATTTTTGTTAACTATTATTTCGGTGCGTGAAAATCCTGTAAGTTTTTCCACTATTAAATAACAGAAACTTCTGATTTCCGTTTCCGGATAAAGGCCCTGAAGCTCGTGTTGAATATGTTGAATGGCAATTTGCATGCTGCAAAGATAGAAAAATTAGTTACGAGCTACAAGTTTAGGGCTACAGGATAAAACCGAGTTTATGGTTTGAGAATAAAACGAGCGAATATCTCCATTTCCAACTAAAAGCAATAGAATTTTAAATGAACGATTCCACAATTCCACAGTCTGGCAACGATACATTGGCAATTAAATACATGCATCGCTGTTTGCAGTTGGCGCAATATGGTGTTAGTTATGTCGCCCCCAATCCTATGGTAGGAGCGGTGGTGGTGTGCAACGATGTGATTATAGGCGAAGGTTATCACCGTCATTACGGTCAGGCACACGCAGAGCCGAATGCCATTCACGCGGTAAAAAATCCTGAATTGTTGAAACAATCTACGCTTTATGTAAGTCTGGAACCTTGTTCGCATTATGGCAAAACACCGCCTTGCGCCGATCTTATTGTTTCGTGTGGCATTCCGCGGGTGGTTATCGGTACGCTCGACCCCAATCCGAAAGTGTCGGGTAGGGGCGTGGAGATACTTCGTAAAGCGGGTGTTGAAGTAACGGTAGGGGTGCTGACCGACGAATGCAGGGAACTGAATAATCGCTTTTTTATTTTTCAGGAGCAGAAACGTCCCTATGTATTACTCAAGTGGGCACAAACAAAGGATGGGTTTATGGACCGGAAGCGTACGGATCGTACCGAATTACCTCTGATTATCTCCAATAATATTACCAAACAGCTGACGCATAAAATGCGTGCCGAGAATCAGGCCATTTTGGTTGGAGCCAACACGGTTTTGCTTGACAACCCTTCGCTCACGGTACGTAACTGGTCGGGCAAATCGCCTGTTCGCGTAGCCATCGACCGGCAGGGGCGGATACCCGCAGACTTTCATTTACTTGATGGAAGCATTCGAACGATCGTTTTTACCGAAACGGATCAGGCCGATAAAGAAAATATAGAATTTGTAAAGGTTGACTTTAGCACAAACTGTATTCCTGAGGTTTTAAAGAAAATATACGAACGTAATATAAACTCGGTGTTGGTAGAAGGCGGTGCCAGTATCCTGAACAGCTTTATTGAAGCCGGATTGTGGGATGAAGCCAATATTGAAATTTCCGATCAACGTATAACTGATGGAGTTCTGGCTCCCGTTTTAAATGCGCAGCCCGTTTCGAATGATATGTTTTGTGGACACAAATGGCTTTTCTTTAAAAAATAAAACTAATTCGATTGTGGTATGACTCATTTTTTTACTGTTCTGGTCATTATACTTTATGGTTACACCTTACTGAGTACTATCTCCGTATTATTACTGGAAAATCGTAATCCGGCAAAATCCCTTTCGTGGATGATGGTGCTGCTCTTTATTCCGGTTATCGGGATGTTTTTTTATTTACTTCTGGGGCAGGACTACCGGAAGAAAAAAATCATATCCAAAAAGAGTATTCGCCGGGTGACCGACCGACCGGTTGCCTCATTTGACATTATGACATTGGATCGGGGACTGATAGCCGACAATCATTTGAACCTGATAAAACTGCTGTATAAAAACAGTGAAGCTGCAGGTTATGCGTTTAATAAAATTGATGTGTTATCGGATGGCGAAAGTACATTCAAAGCTATTTTTGACGCTATTGCCAATGCAAAAGATCATGTTCACATAGAGTTTTTTATTTTCGATGATGATAAAATCTCTAACCAGTTGCGTGAATTATTGATCCGAAAAGTAAAAGAAGGCGTTCGGGTACGCATGATTTACGATTATTGGGGTAGTTTCGATTTATCGAAGAAGTACCTGAAATCCCTGCTTGAAGCTGGTGTTTTTGTTCGTTCGTTTCTTCCTTTTCGCTGGCGAATATCCCGGAGTAATAAAATCAATTACCGGAATCATCGCAAGTTGATTGTGGTAGATGGAAAAATCGGGTTTACCGGTGGGCTCAACGTGGCCGACCGATATGTTTATGGCAGTGCGCTGGGAAGTTGGCGCGATACTTTTATTCGTGTCGAAGGTGCCGCGGTACATGGATTTCAGCTTTTGTTTATGGTCGACTGGTATTTTGTCGACCGAAAGCTAATCGAGGGTTCCGAATATTTTCCTGTGCCGAAGATCTATGAACCAAATCTGATACAATTGGTCAATAGCGGACCCGACACAGACTGGGAGGCTATTATGCAGGGAATAGCTTCGGCTATTATGACTGCAACAAAATATGTCTACATCCATTCTCCTTATTTTATGCCTACCGAAGTGATTGCTACCTGCATTCAGATGGCTGCACTGAGTGGTGTTGATGTCAGATTGATGATTCCACTCAAGTCGGATGCACGGCTGTCTGATGCCAGTACATTCAGTTATCTTGGTCAGGCGCTTGAAGCTGGTGTTCGGGTATTTCAGTATAAAAACGGTTTTTTACACAGCAAAGCCATCGTTATTGATGATTTTATATCCATTGTGGGCTCTTGCAATCTGGATGAACGGAGTTTCTTTCAAAACTTCGAAGCCAATGCTTTTATTTACGATCCTAAAACTGCAATAAAATTGAATAGTTTGTATTTGAAGGATATGGAGAATTGCGAAGAATTAACTCTGGAAGCATGGACAAACAGAAAACATAGACAAAAACTGAAAGAATCGTTTGCACGGCTTTTCAGCCCGCTGATGTAATAAACCTTCAAAACAGACTGAAAAAGCAGGATGAAAATTTTTGCTGAATGGATTTTTTGATTACTTTTGTGCCACTAAAAAATCAACGGGATGTAGCTCAGCCCGGTTTAGAGTACTGGTCTGGGGGACCAGTGGTCGCAAGTTCGAATCTTGTCATCCCGACTGCTGAATAAAAGAGGCTTACATGAAAATGTAAGCCTCTTTTTGTTTAGCTGCATTACACAAAATGACACTTCAAAAACTCGCAGGACATGATCAATACCCACATCAAAGGCCACTTATGCCGTACCATAGCTTATCCGCATTGCGCTCCGGACAACAATTCGATTTGCAGGAGTTATTACATAACCGCAAGACATTGCCAGGGATATGTTGAATCAAAAACACCATCCCATCGACAACGATGGCGGCTACTCGCCCACTCAGTCGGCAGATCTCCGTTCACATCTCGATTATATCAGGCAACACAGCGATCGGTTTTGGGTGCTCCCTTTGGCGATGTTGTTCGCTACATCAAAGGACGAGATGCGGCGATTATTCGCTAAACAGCCCAAGGCAAAACAAGCATAACCTTACAAGTATCGGACAAGCTGGAAAATTCCATTTACAACTACCCCATAACAAGCAGACGGGTACTGCCCAAAACATGGAAGTCGGCCAGCATTATGCAAAACGGGCAAAAAGAAAAAGCGGTAGTCTTGAAAAAAGACTGATTGAACTACATCATGTTTGACGTAGTGCCCGACCGCGGAGATATCATTATTGTAAAGAAATAAGATCCGAATTGTCCTGAAAACATAATTTTACACAAAACAGAAACATACACCATTTCAAGCTGCTATTAACGACAGATGCAAATTAAAAGTTATTTTTTGCCACTCAAAATATAAATTTGAGTAATTTTGCCGACGATTTCCGGTTTATGCCACTCATCCGCAAGGCATGGTGTGAATGACATCCGAATTATAAAGAAAAATTTTTACGAATGAAAAAGATAATCTCATATCCACTCTCATTAGTAGCTTGTTTTCTGTTCTTTTGTGCCATCTGTGTGTTTCATCCTATTCAGTACATTTGCTTAAATGTATTCGGATATCAGGCGCACAAAAGAAGTGTAGACCTACTAAACCTTGTTTTACTGCGTGTGTTACTTGCCCTTTTATCAACGGCAGAAGTAGAAAACAAAACCGATCTGCCGGAAGATAAACCACTCATATTTGTAGCGAATCATCAGGGCTTGTTCGACATTATCGGCATCGGTTGGTTTCTGCGCAAGTATCACCCCAAGTTTGTAAGTAAAATAGAATTAGGGAAAGGTATTCCCAGCGTGTCGTACAATTTAAGACATGGCGGATCGGTATTAATAGACCGAAAAGATCCCAGACAGGCACTACCCGCTTTAAAACAAATGGGAGAATATATTGAAGATACAAACCGGTCGGCTGTAATCTTCCCCGAAGGAACGCGCTCCAGAACCGGAGAACCCGGAAACTTTGCTTCCAACGGATTAAAAATCTTGTGCAAATTTGCTCCGAATGCATTGGTTGTCCCCCTTACCATCAACAATTCTTGGAAAGTGTTTCGTTATGGTAAATTCCCAATGGGCATTGGCAACCGGCTAAAATTTACCATTCATCCGGCCATGGCTGTAAACGAATGCGATTTCAATACCCTGTTTGAAAAAACAGAAAAAGCCATTGTGGGCGATATAGTATAGTTACAAGTTAATAGTTACGAGTTACGAAGACAGCATTATAAGGGGAAGCCAGTAGATATCAGCGCTTAGACAAACCAATTACAATCACTGAGAAATATCAAACCAAGAATTACAGAGTCATTAAATTCGCTTAACAACAAAAAATTTTGAATTATGAAACAACTTGAAAAACTGGCAGAAAACACGTCTTTTACGGCGGTAAACATGGGTAATTTAGCTGACATCATGGATTATTCGCTGATTCATCCTGTAAGCAAAAGAATGCTGGAAGGTAAAGTCTTTTTAAAAGACGCTACTCAGGCAACAGGGACGGAAATCTCATTTAATTCGCTTCCTCCACACTCGGAACAACCCTATTTTCATATCCACCGGAAAAATGAAGAAACGTATATCATATTAAAAGGTTTCGGATTCTTTCAGGTAGACGAAGATTGCTTCAACATCAAAGAAGGAAGTGTTATACGGGTAGCTCCGCAGGGTAACCGCGGCATCTCTAACTCTTCGGATGAAACGATGGTTTATATGGTCATTCAATCCAAAGAAAATTCGTTGGAAGAACATACCACAGCCGATGGAGAAAGAATTCCCTGCGAACCCAAATGGAGATAAAAAAATTAATTTTACGGGTAAATCCGTTTATAACAAACCACTGACCGGAAGAAAAATATCCTGTAGTGACGGTGCTCAACCGTCACTACATTTCACAAAACATCCGAACTAATTTCCTTGCCAACTCGTTTTGTAATTCGTATCTTTGCGGGTTCAATTTTCAATTGAGCGCAAATCACACAAACACCTGCGAATCCCACTGAACAATAAGAGCTTTTTTCTGAATAAGAAGTTCTTAAAGTCTGATTTATGTCGGGTTCGCAGCATTTGTATAATTTGCAATCCTTACTTTAAACAAAACTGTTTTGGCTAAAAATTCCGACATACAACCCATCGAAGCTTCAGAAAGAGTAGAAGTGATCGGTGCCCGGGTTCACAACTTAAAAAATATCGATGTTTCCATTCCGCGTGATGCTTTGACGGTGATTACCGGACTCAGCGGCAGCGGAAAGTCTTCATTGGCTTTCGACACGATCTTCGCTGAAGGGCAACGTCGTTACATTGAAACATTCTCGGCCTATGCACGTAGTTTTCTAGGCAATATGGAACGCCCCGATGTGGATAAAATCACAGGCTTAAGTCCCGTTATTTCCATTGAACAAAAAACGACTAACAAAAATCCACGGTCAACAGTAGGGACTACCACCGAAATTTACGACTTTCTGCGTTTGCTGTTTGCACGTGCCGGTGAAGCCTTTTCGTATGTCACCGGCGAAAAAATGGTAAAGTATTCCGAAGATCAGATTGTAGATCTGATTCTGAAAGATTACGAAGAAAAGAAAACATTCCTGCTCGCTCCACTGGTTCGCGGTCGTAAAGGGCATTACAAAGAATTGTTTGAACAAATCCGCAAAAAAGGATATCTGCACGTCCGAATTGACGGTGAAATTCGCGAAGCCACTCACGGTCTGAAACTGGATCGTTATAAGAATCATGACATCGAAGTGGTGATTGACAAACTATTGGTAAGCGAAAAAGACCGTCAACGCCTGAAACAATCGATGCAAAAAGCCATGCAACAAGGCAACGGTATCGTGATGTTGCTGGAAAAAGACGAAGAAAACATTCGCTATTTCAGTAAGATGCTGATGTGTCCCACCAGTGGTATTTCGTACGACGAACCCGCACCGCACAACTTCTCATTCAACTCGCCTCACGGAGCTTGTCCACGCTGTAAAGGCCTTGGCTTTGTGAACGAAATTGACATGGATAAAATTGTACCCGACAAAAAGCTCAGCATTTACAATGGTGCCATTGCTCCACTAGGAAAACATAAAAACTCTACGATCTTCTGGCAGATAGAAGCTATACTCGAAAAATACGATTGTACGCTCAAAACACCGGTGTCGGATATTCCCGACGAAGCCATGGACGAAATAATGAATGGTACCGACGAGCGACTACACATCAAAAATCAGGCTATCGGAACCAATTACTTCCTGAGCTATGACGGTATTCTGAAATACATCGAAATGCAGGCCGAAACCGGTGCTTCGGCTACCGAACAAAAGTGGGCCAACCAATATTCCAAATCGGTAGTTTGCCCCGAATGCAACGGAGCCAAACTGCGTAAAGAGTCCTTATATTTCCGGATTCACGATAAAAACATTGCGCAACTGGCAGCTATGGATATAGCCCAATTGTCGGAATGGCTGGCAAAAGTAGAACCTTTTTTGTCGGACAAACAAAAAGCCATTGCTGTAGAAATTCTGAAAGAAATCCGTACCCGACTCCAGTTTTTGCTGGACGTAGGGCTCAATTATCTTTCATTGAACCGCAGCTCTCAATCCCTATCGGGCGGAGAAAGCCAACGTATCCGGTTGGCTACGCAGATCGGATCACAGTTGGTAAACGTGCTTTACATTCTCGATGAGCCAAGTATCGGTTTGCATCAACGGGATAACGAACGCCTGATCCGGTCTTTGAAACAATTGCGCGACACGGGGAACTCGGTCATCGTGGTAGAACACGACAAAGATATGATGATGGCTGCCGATTACGTTGTTGACATGGGTCCCCATGCCGGACGACTCGGTGGTGAAGTGGTTTTTTCAGGAACTCCTCAGGAAATGTTGAAAGCCGATACCCTGACATCAGCTTATCTGAACGGTAAAAAACAGATAGAGCTACCGAAAGAAATTCGTCCCGGAAACGGACACTCAATTACGATTAAAGGAGCACGGGGTAATAATCTGAAAAATGTAAATGTTACTTTTCCGTTGGGAAAAATGATTTGCATCACAGGAGTTTCGGGGAGCGGTAAATCGACCCTGATAAACGAAACACTACAACCGATCCTAAGTCAGAGCTTTTATCATTCATTGCAAGACCCATTGCCATACGATAGCATAAAAGGACTGGAATATATTGACAAAGTGGTACAAGTAGATCAGTCACCCATCGGACGTACTCCACGCTCTAATCCGGCTACGTATACCGGTGTTTTTTCGGATATCAGAAATGTATTCGTCACCTTGCCCGAAGCAAAGATTCGCGGTTACAAACCCGGACGTTTCTCGTTTAACACAGCTGGTGGACGATGCGAAGTATGTGGTGGGAATGGTTACAAGACCATTGAAATGAATTTTTTACCGGATGTATATGTTCCTTGTGAAAGTTGCGACGGAAAGCGCTACAATAAAGAAACGCTTGAAGTTCGGTTTAAGGGGAAGTCCATTGCCGATGTACTGGCTATGACCATCAATCAGGCTGTGGAATTTTTCGAGAATCAACCGTCCATTCTCAACAAAATAAAAACATTGCAGGATGTAGGATTGGGTTACATCAAGCTCGGACAATCCAGCACGACGCTTTCGGGTGGAGAGAGTCAGCGTGTAAAACTGGCTACAGAACTCTCGAAGCGCGATACCGGACAAACGCTGTACATACTTGACGAACCGACAACAGGGTTACATTTTGAAGACATCCGCGTCTTACTTGGTGTATTAAACCGACTGGTGAACAAAGGCAACACAGTTATCATTATCGAACACAATATGGATGTTATCAAAGTGGCCGATCATATTATTGACATCGGTCCGGAAGGTGGAGCTGCTGGTGGAACAGTGATTTGTACGGGAACACCACAGCAAGTTGCGAAACATCCGACAAGCGAAACCGGACGGTTCTTGAAGATGGAACTAAACTCCTAAAGGGGAATTAAATTCGCTCCGGATCTAATGTTTAAGGAAAATATATTATTTTTACATGCAATCTCTCAAATAGAAATACTTTAAAACGCACATTCTTAATCCCCCTTCAGGGGTTAGGGGTCAATTTAGAACAAAATGTCCGAAACAACCAAAAAGAAAGTACTCTTCATCGATCGTGATGGAACTATTATAATTGAACCACCTGTAACGTATCAGGTAGATACCCTGCAACAAATGGAATTTTTGCCCGCCGTATTGCGTAATCTGCATTTTATCCGGCAAAAACTGGATTTTGAATGGGCTTTGGTTACCAATCAGGATGGTTTGGGAACCGAAGTTTATCCACAGGAAAATTTTGATATAATTCAGGCTAAGTTTCTTCAAACACTGGCAAACGAAGATATTACTTTCGACAAGATATTTATCGACAAATCCTTTCCCGATGAAAATCTGCCTACCCGTAAACCGGGAACAGCCATGCTTACCAAGTATTTTACGGAAGAATATGATTTAGATGGTTCATTTGTAATTGGTGACCGATACACAGATGTTGAACTGGCTAAGAACCTTGGTTGTAAAGCTATTTTTATCAGCGATGACAACACAATTCTGAAGGACAAAGAACTGACTGAATTTTGTGCGTTACAAACAACCAGCTGGGACAAAATAACCGAATTTTTATTTGCCGGCGAACGTACCGCCACCATTAAACGCACCACCAAAGAGACTGACATTCATATTGAACTTAATTTAGACGGTTCGGGTAAATGCAGCATTGATACAGGATTAAAATTCTTTGATCACATGTTGGAGCAAATCGGAAAACATTCCGGATCGGATCTCACCATCAAAGTAAAAGGGGATCTGGAAGTAGACGAACATCATACCATCGAAGATACGGCCATAGCACTGGGTGAAGCGTTGGGAAAAGCATTAGGAAATAAACGTGGCATTGAACGTTATGGATTCTATCTGCCCATGGACGACTGTTTATGTTCGGTGGCACTTGACTTTGGTGGTCGTGCGTGGTTGGTTTTCGATGCTGAATTCAAACGCGAATTCATTGGTGATTTACCAACCGAGATGATTTATCACTTTTTCAAATCCTTGAGTGATGCTGCAAAAATAAACTTGAACATCAAAGCTGAAGGTGCCAATGAGCATCACAAGTTGGAAGGTATTTTCAAAGCATTGGCCAAATCCATCAAAATGGCAGTGAAACGCGACATTTATCAATATGAACTACCCAGCACCAAAGGGATTCTTTAGGCTGTCAACAATTATTAGTCAACAATTATAAGTAATCAGGTTACAATTATAATGAGATTTTCTCTTCAAAACACATTCATTACTATTTCTTTATTTGTTTTATGTCTGAGTGTTTCTGCACAGCCGTCTACCACCGATCGTCCACGATTGGTTATAGGCATTATGGTAGATGGTTTGCAACAAAAGCACATTGATTTACTTTGGAATTATTTAGACTCCAACGGATTCAAAAAAATCATGGGACAGGGAGCAAATTGCCGGAATGTTTCCTACAATATTGTTTCGGCCGGAAATGCGTCGGATATAGCCTCGGTAATGACGGGTACAACGCCTTATTATAACGGAGTTGCCGGGAATAACTATTTCAGCAGATCGCAGGACGAAGTACAGTCAATTATTGAAGATGATAACCAAATTGGTATCGGGACGAATCTTACTTTATCGGCACACAAACTGCTTTCAAGTACTGTAGGAGATGAACTAATGCTGGCTTATCCGGGTAAATCAAAATCTTATGCTGTTGCTATCGGTCCTGAAGAAGCCATTATGCTGGGTGGGCACACCGCTAAAAGCGTGGCATGGATTGACGATGTGAATATGAAATGGGTTACAACTGGCTATTATGCCGACGGTTTGTCGCATTGGGCAGATGAGATGAATGTAAACGGAGTTTTTAAAAACTTTCTGGCACGAACCTGGGGACCACTGTACAATATAAATACCTACTTATCCAAGCCAAACAAAGAAGATAAGAAGTGGGGATTTATGTACGATCCGACAACTAAAAAAGCAAAGAACTCACCGGTTTCTATTCTCAAAACCACTCCGTCAGCTAATGGGTTGGTTGCTGAGTTAGGAATGAAAATGATAGATCAGGAAAAGCTGGGTTCCGACATTTATCCGGACATCCTCTTACTTCAATTTACGGTAAGAACTCCTTTTGAAAAAACAATGGCGCTGCAATCGGCAGAGAAAGAAGATATTTACTTCCGCTTAGACAAAGACATTCAAAATATCCTTCAGAAAATAGAAGCCAAAGTAGGGATGGATAAAACCCTGATATTTTTGTTTGGAAATCAAACCGGAGTTCATTCACCCAGCGAGCTCGGCGAAAATAAAATTCCGGCCGGATATTTCAATGCCGATCGGTCACTGGCTTTATTAAGTAGTTATTTAATGGCTGTTTACGGTCAGGAAAAATGGATCTCCGGCTACTACGGAAAGAACATTTTCCTGAACAGGGAAAAAATTGCAGCGAAGAAATTGAATCTACGTGACTTCCAACAAACCGTTGCCGAATTTATGCTCGAATTTGAAGGCATTCAAACAGCCTTTCCTTCGTCGCAAGTCCTGGTCTCAAATGGAAACACAAATTCCGAAATGTCCAGACTTCGGAATTCAACAAATAAAAGTACTGTAGGAGATATAATATTTACCCTATTGCCGGGCTGGATAGAAGTCGACAACAAAAATAATCCGGTAGGCGAGTCCAATGCCATTGTGTCGTACACACCTTTGTATTTTTACGGATGGAAAATAAAACCGCAAAACATTTCCACTTCTTATCAGGCTACCGACATAGCGCCGACACTCTCCCGGATACTGGACATTCCGATGCCCAATGGCTGCATCGGAAAACCGATAGAAGAGTTGGTAAAATAGGAAATTAGATAATAATTCAAATAATTTAGTAATCAGAGAACTGAACACATGCAATATAATTTTGACGAAATAATAGATAGGCGTAACACCGACGCCATTAAAGTTGAACGTTGTAAAACGCTTTTTGGGACCGAAGATGTACTGCCGCTATGGGTGGCCGACATGGACTTCCGTACACCCGACTTTATTATCAGTGCCATTCAAAAACGGCTGGAACATCCCATCCTCGGTTATACCAAATTTCCGGCAAACTTTCATTCGTCAACAATGAACTGGATAAAAACGCATCACAACTGGGATATAAAACTCGACTGGGTAGACTTTCTTCCCGGCATTGTTCCCGGTTTATCTTTTGCCGTTCAAAGTCTGACTGTCCCCGGCGACGAAATCATTGTTCAACCTCCTGTTTACTATCCGTTCTTTCATGTCATTGAAAAAAACAACCGGATTTTAATTCAAAACCCACTAAAAAAAGAAGAAGGAAAGTTTGTGATGGATCTGGATGATCTGGAAAAGAAATTCAGCACAAAAACAAAACTTTTTATTCTTTGCAATCCTCACAATCCGGGCGGAAGAGTTTGGACCAAAGAAGAATTACAGCAGTTTGCAGCAGTTTGCGAAAAACATCAGGTGACGATTATCTCCGATGAGATTCATGCTGACATGGTGTTGCCCGGCAATACAAAGCATACGCCTTTTGCCACCGTGTCAGAATGGGCTAAAAACAATACCGTTACTTTTATGGCTCCGTCCAAAGTATTTAATATGCCGGGGTTGATCAGTTCTGTTTATATTATTCCAAATGCGGAACTACGAAACCGTTTTGCCTCTTTTCTGGAAGCCTCCGAAATGAACAACGGCAACATGTTTGCTTATTTGGCAGCTGTGGCAGCTTACGAAAACGGAGAAGAATGGCGCAAACAAATGCTGGATTATGTAAAAGCGAATGTTGATTACATCGCCGACTTTTTGAAGAATAATATTCCACAAATAAAACCCATGATTCCCGAAGCGTCATTTCTGGTATGGCTGGACTGTAAAGGTCTGGGCATGGAAACCGACGAACTGCATAAATTCTTTTCGCTTGAAGCCGGACTGGGACTAAACAAAGGAACTGTTTTTGGAATAGGCGGAGAATATCATTTGCGCTTAAATGTGGCATGCTCCAAACAAGTGCTGGAAAAAGCAATGAAACAATTACAAGAAGCGGTAAGCGGTAAGCGGTAAGCAGTAAGCAGTTGTCAACTGTCAACTGATAACTGATAATTATCAACTATCAACTAAGAAGAAATGGACGTAAAAATTGAATCTTCGTGGAAGCATGTGCTTCAACCGGAATTTGACAAAGACTATTTTGTCAGGCTAACTGAATTTGTACGCAATGAATACAAAACCAGACTGACATTTCCACCCGCATCGCTTATTTTCAATGCCTTCGATCAATGTCCGTTTGATCAGGTAAAGGTGGTGATTATCGGGCAGGATCCTTACCATGGCGACGGTCAGGCACATGGTTTATGCTTTTCGGTAAACGATGGCGTAGCTTTTCCTCCGTCCCTACTCAATATCTTCAAGGAAATAGAACGTGATCTGGGTAAATCGATGCCTTCGAGTGGAAACCTTATCCGTTGGGCACAGCAGGGAGTTCTACTGCTCAATGCAACGCTTACCGTTCAGGCACACATGGCAGGGTCGCACCAGAACCGCGGTTGGGAAGCATTTACCGATGCAGCCATTCGCAAATTAGCCACCGAAAAAGAACATCTGGTATTTATGCTCTGGGGATCGTACGCACAAAAGAAAGGCGATTTTATCGATTCAAACCGCCATCTTGTTCTCAAATCGGTTCACCCCTCTCCCCTTTCCGCCTATCGTGGATTTATTGGGAACAATCATTTCTCACTGGCAAACAAATACCTGCAGGAAAACGGACAGACTCCGATAAACTGGTAAAAAGAAGTTGTTTTTAAATAGTTACAAGTTACAAAACTATTTTTCTGAATTTTGCTTTCAGAAAACAGATCATTAAATATTATTCCTTACTTATATCCGTCCAAATCGCTAATTTTGTACCGTCAATAAAACAGAACACACAAACAAGGAGAAGATAATGGAGAATACAATCAAATCCCCCAAAAATATCAAGGCCAACGAAGTGGCAGAGTTCATTCTTGACGCCGGCGTGTTTCTGATGGCTTCGGGAGCTCATTCGGGCAGGGTGTGGCGCAATTGCAGGCGCATAGCAGAACATTGGGGTTATCGGATGAACTTTAATCCTACATTTACCGGCATCATGGTGAGTGTGTGGGACGACAAAAACAGAGAAAATGCTGTTACCCGCTATAAAACAGCACCAGCAAACATCGTCCATTTAGAGACGCTGACACAGATCAGTCATCTTTCATGGAAGATAGCCGACAACGAAATTGAATACGACGACGCATGCCTCGAACTGGAAGCAATTAAACATAAAGCACATTATCCCTTTTGGCTGGTGGCACTGGCTGTAGGCATATCGTGTGGATGCCTTTGCACATTGGCAGGTGGAAGTCCGATAGATGCCGCATTGGCTTTTTGCGGAGCTTCGGTTGGTTCGATAGCCCGACATTTTATCCTGAAAAAACAATTCAACCAGTTTCTGTCTATTATCATAGCTTCGGCCATTACCACTCTCATTGCCGGTACCGATACCATCTTTGGTTTGGGACGGGCTCCGGAAATGACCCTCGCTACTTCTGTGTTATATCTTATTCCGGGCGTTCCGCTTATCAACAGTGTGATCGACCTGCTGGAAGGTTATTTTTCGGCATCCATTGCCCGCTCGCTTTTTGCTGCATCCATCGTGTCGTCCATTGCCGTTGGAATGATCCTTAGCATTACCTTGTTGGGAATAAATAATTTTTAAATATCATGGAACTGATATCTGCTATATTCATCGATTTTGTGCTGGCCTTTTGTGTGGCTTTTTGCTGGGGTATCTTATTCGGAACACCGTGGAAAGCATTGGTGGCCGCCGGCCTGTTGGGTGGCTTCGGACACGGCATCCGCTTTATTTTATTACAATCCAACATGGGTTTGGTTGCCGCCACGCTTATTGCATCGGTATCAATCGGACTGCTGGGAATTTATGTGGCTCACAAGGTACATAATCCTCCGGTAGTTATTACCATGCCGGCCTGTATCACCATGATTCCCGGTTTGTATGCCTATCGCTCCATGTTAGCCGGCATTAAGCTGAGCGACCAGACTATATTAGATAAAGATCACAATATCATTCCTACCATAGCCCACAATGCGGTACTTACTTTCTCGTTGTTGTTTACGCTGGCTGTAGGTATTTCCATCAGTGCATTGCTGTTTCGCAACAAGAATATAGGAATACGCTTCGATAAGAATCGGTCGCGGTCGAAAGATAAATAAGCCGGACTTTTTTTATCCTCTTCTTCGTCCATATCTAAATTTCTATCCACCGACAGCTTTGCAATAGATTAAGACGAAAAAGAGAAAATAATTTGTTTATTTAGGGTCTGCTGAAAAACTCATGCAGTCATTTTTAAATTAGATTACGGTGCGCTGCACCTTAAACTTATCTGTGAAATCAAATTTCTACAAAGATTCCGCCACT
>WSSedL1CaDRAFT_10000665_pt1 | contig 23329 bp, 21 predicted proteins | sample WetSurSL1Cattail_FD_9464 | JGI IMG/M metagenome (IMG submission 9464)
CCCCGCCATTTCGAGGCGGGCGTACACATAGAAGACCGTGGGCTCCAGTTCGGCGATTCCGTCTATGAGGTCTGCCGCGTCGAATACGGTGCCTTATGCGATTTGTCCGAGCATCTCGACCGGCTGGAAAGGTCTATGCGCGAAATCGCCATTCCGATGCCGATGAGCCGGGGGGCGCTGACCCATGTGATGGGCGAGGTCGTGCGGCGCAACAAGGTTGGATACGGATTGATCTATTTGCAGATCACGCGCGGATGCCTGCGACGGGATTTTCAGATTCCGGCCCGTTGCCGGCCGACCGTCATCATGACCGCCCACGAACTCGACCGGGCGATCATCGCCCAGAGGCGGTCCGTCGGCGTCAAGGTGGTCACCTTGCCCGACGAGCGCTGGGGGCGCTGCGATATCAAAACCACACAGCTTTTGGCCGGTTCGCGCGCCAAGACCGAAGCGCGATCTCGCGGGGCTTTCGAAGCCTGGTTGGTGGACGGGGAGGGGTTCGTCACCGAAGGCGCTTCGACCAACGCCTGGATCGTGGAGGGGGCGGGGCGCATCGTCACCCGGAATTTGAGCCACGCCATCCTGCCCGGCGTGACTCGCCGGGTGGTGCTGGAAGCGGCTGCCGCCCAAAAAATGGACGTGATCGAACGAAAGTTCACCCCGCAAGACGCGGCAGCGGCGCAAGAAGCTTTCATAACATCTGCAACCGGGCCGGCGATTCCGGTGGTGGAAATCGATGGCTATCGGATCGGCACCGGCAAACCCGGCGCAATTACGGGTAAAATTGCCGAAATATATGCCAACATTTCGATAAACCGCCAAACATAAGGCAATTTGCATTCCCGACAATTCGCTTTATTGTCGATCAGGTAAGCTTCGCTAAAGAAGAAAGCCAATAACAGACGGGTATAACGATGAGCGAAAAACAACAAAACCTGCAAGACACCTTTCTCAACGCCATACGCAAGGCCAAACTGCCGGTGACGATATTCCTGGTCAATGGCGTGAAACTGCAAGGCAATGTTACCTGGTTCGACAATTTTTGCGTTTTGCTCCGTCGTGACGGGCAAGCGCAGTTGGTCTACAAGCATGCGATTTCCACCGTCATGCCGATGGGGCCGGTGCAGTTGCAGGAACAGGAAACTGCGGGAGAAACCGCATAAGTTCGCTTTTGTCCGATGATGAGCCCGGCGAGTCGCACCGGGGAACCGCGTTTGTCGTACATGTCGAGCCTAAATCGCACGGGATCGATGCACCGGTCGATCGCGACGCGGTTTCTCGTCTGGCCGAAGCGGTCAGCCTGACCGAAGCGATCGGGGTGACGGTAACCGGCGAGTTTTCGGTGCCTTTGGCGAGGGCCGTACCGGCTACGCTGATGGGCCGCGGCAAGGTCGAGGAGATCGCCGCCGCCGCGCGTGGAATCGGCCCGGAAATCGCGGTGGTCAACGCCCAGCTCTCGCCGGTACAGCAACGCAACCTGGAGCGGGCCTGGAAGGTCAAGGTACTGGACCGCACCGCGCTGATTCTGGAAATCTTCGGCGCCCGCGCCCGCACCAAGGAAGGGCGGCTTCAAGTCGAACTGGCGCACCTGACCTACCAACGCTCGCGTCTGGTCCGATCATGGACCCATCTGGAGCGCCAGCGCGGCGGCTTCGGCTTCATGGGCGGCCCCGGCGAAACCCAGATCGAAACCGACCGCCGGCTGATCGGCGAGCGTATCGCCAAGATTCGCCGCGAACTGGAAGGGGTGAAGCGTACCCGAAACCTTCAGCGCCGGGCGCGTAAACGGGTGCCGTTTCCGGTCATCGCCCTGGTCGGCTACACCAACGCCGGAAAATCGACCCTGTTCAACGCCCTGACCAAATCCGAGGTCTTCGCCAAGGATCTGCTGTTCGCCACCCTCGATCCCACCATGCGGGGGCTCAAACTTCCCGGCGGCACAAAGGCGGTACTGTCGGATACCGTGGGCTTCATCGCCGATCTGCCGCACGAGCTGGTGGCCGCTTTCCGCGCTACCTTGGAAGAGGTGCTGGAAGCCGACGTCATCGCCCATGTGCGCGACATTTCCCATCTGGAAACCGCATCCCAGAAAATCGACGTACTTAAAGTTCTGAATGAACTTGGGGTGGGCGAGGAGCGGGGAATCGTCGAGATCCTCAACAAGATCGATCTTCTCGCCCCCGACCGGTGCGACGGTTTGGTCGTTCGCGGCGCAACGCGAGACGATGCGCCGATGGCGGTATCCGCGTTGACCGGCGAGGGATTCGACCAATTACTGCGCCGGTTGGAAGCCATGTTGACTACTGCCAACATTGCGTTTCGGCTGACGCTAAATCACAGCGACGGCGAGGGGTTGGCCTGGGCCTACCGTCACGCATCGGTATTGGAACGGTCCGACGGCGAAGCCGGCATAACCCTCCGCCTCAGCGCCAGCCGGCCGGAGATGGAGCGGTTCGAGGCCAAATTCCACGACGGCATCATCCGAGACCATGATGTTGTGGATGGTTTTTCATCCACAACATCATGAACACGGTGTGACTTATTCTGTGGATTGTTTTTTCTCGTCTTCTTTTGCCACCTGCCAGAGCGCTTCCATCTCGTCGAGGGTGGCATCCTTTGCGTGCTTGCCCTGTGCGGCAAGACCGGATTCTATTACTCTGAATCTGCGAACGAATTTGGCATTTGCGGCACGCAAAGCCTTTTCCGGGTCGACTTTCAGGTGGCGGGCAAGGTTAGCCAGCACGAAAAGCAGGTCGCCGACTTCTTCCTCGATCCGTTCCTGTGGCTCGCCGGCTTTTTGCGCCGCGACGACCTCGCCGGCTTCCTCGGCGATCTTGTCCACAACTTTTTCGGCGTTTTCCCAATCGAATCCAACGCTTCCGGCGCGCTTCTGAAGCTTTACCGCGCGCGTCAGAGCGGGTAGGGCGATGGGAACGTCGTCCAGCAAGCTCATCTGCTTTTTGGCTCGTTCGCGCCCCTTAAGCGCTTCCCAGGCTATGGTCTGGGACGCCGCATCGACCGGTTTGGCGATGTCGCCGAACACATGGGGATGGCGGGCGATCATCTTGGCGGTGACCGCCTCGACCACACCGCCGAAATCGAACAGACCGCGCTCTTCGGCTATCCGGGCGTGGAACACCGCCTGGAACAGCAGATCGCCGAGTTCCTCGCGTAAGTGTTCGGGATCTTTCTCCTCGATGGCGGCGGCAACTTCGTAGGCTTCCTCGATAGTGTAGGGCGCGATGGTCTCGAACGTCTGTTCCTTGTCCCACGGGCATCCTGAGGCCGGAGCGCGCAAGGCCCGCATGATCGCCAACAGAGCGGAGATGTCTTTAGACGGCGTGACGTTTTCCATACCGGGATAAAACGCGGGCGGGCTCCCGCTGGCAAGGGGCATTCAAGGGGCATTGCCTTGCGGTATATATAAATTGCGTATAAGATATATTATGGGAAATAAGAACCGGGGCAGGCGGTTACAGTCGCGCAATTGTTAGTATGCCCTAGTTGGGGCATAATCCGTCCGTCATAGAGAAATGTGACGAGGTTACCATGCCCAAGAAGGATAAAAAAAACAGCGAACCGGCTCCGTCCGAAGCCGTGACCGCTGTTGCTCCCGAAGCGCCCCAAACCGAAACCTTAAGCCCGGCCGAACTGGCCAAGCGCCACCTTGAGGAGGCCTTGAAACGCAAGCGCCAGGCCCAAGGCGGCCAATCAGGCCATGGGACCGGCCTCGACAAGGGGAACGTTCCGCACCATCAGGGCGGACCGGTTGCGGGGCGGAATTTCCGCCACCAAGGGCGCTGAGAGAACCGGCGTTTACCAAATCCACACCATATTTTCGGTATCGTGAGGCGGATTCGTTCAGGATACTCCGCCATGTACCGCTTCCTTGCCGTTGTCGTAGCCGCGTTCCTTGCCGGGTGTGCCGACGACCTGCCCCAGGTTTTCACCCCCTATTCCGACAACGACTTCAATGCCTGGCGCGGCGCCGGTCTCGCCAACGTCAGCGGTCAGGCATTCTACAAGATGCCCAGCGGTCGGCTGATCACCTGTGCCGGCGACGAGATTATGCTGATCCCCGCAACCGGTTATAACCTCGAAGCCGAACAGAGCATCGGCATGGGCAACGGCTTCCCGGAAAACTACAACAAGGCTGCGTTCAAGTACGTCCGCAAGACCATGTGCGACGGTGCCGGACATTTCTCGTTCGAGAAGCTGCCGACCCAGAATTGGATCGCGCTGACCCATATTTCCTGGCAGGAGCGGTCAAAGATGATGTTCTGGACCAAAGACGACGAGGGCGGCACGCTGTACCAGCAAGTGATGCTGGAGCCGGGCGACAACAAGGTCATTCTGTCCAATCAGGATTTCGTGGCCGATCAATAATCAGGCCGGCAGTTCCATCGTCATCCCGTCATAGGCCGGCTCTACGCCATCCGGCAGCTCGCGCTTCAGCTTTTCGTAATCCAGGTCGATGTGCAGGTTGGTCAGGACGGCGTGCTTCGGCTTGACCTTGGCGATCCATTCCAGTGCCAGCGCGACGTGGGCGTGAGAGACGTGTGGCTTGTAGCGCAACGCATCGACGATCCAGCAACCGACGCCGTCGAGTGCCGCAAATGCGGTTTCGTCGAGGCCGTTGACGTCGCTGGTATAGGCTAAGGGGCCGAAACGCAGACCAAGCGCACGCATATTGCCGTGCGACACCCAGAACGGCAGCACCGGAATAGGGCCCCCTGCCCCGGTTATTTCGAACGGCGCGAAAGGCTCGGGGACGATATGCAACTCGGCGATCGGCGGGTAATCGCTGCCCGGCATCTTATCGAAGCAATAGGCAAAGCGCCGCCGCACCGGTTCGGCGGTTTCCTTCCCGGCGTAGACCTGCACCCGCTCGCGGCTGAGGTGGTACACCAGCCGAAGATCGTCGATGCCGTGCAATTGGTCGGCATGTTCGTGACTGAGGAAGACGCCGTCCAGCTTGGTGACGCGCGCCTTCAGCATCTGCGCGCGCAAATCCGGCGAGGTATCGACCAGCACGGCGGTTTCGCCGTGCGGCGAAATCCGCCGCAGCAGCAGCGAACAGCGGGAGCGGTTGTTCTTGGGGTTGCAAGGATCGCAGACGCCCCAGTTGCCGGCGCCGTCGGGTCCGCCCAAGCGCGGTACACCGCCGGATGTGCCGCTACCGAGGATCGTCGCTTGATAGATGTCGGTCATGACGGCGTATTACTCCGGCGCATCGCCTTCGTGAACAGCCGGAAGAAATTTTCGGTAGTGGCGCGGGCGATTTCCTCCGTCGTTACCCCCTTCAATTCGGCCAGTTTGGCGGCGGTATGAACGACGAAGCTCGGCTCGTTGCGCGCCCCCCGGTGCGGAATCGGCGCCAAAAAGGGCGCATCGGTTTCCACCAACAGCCGGTCGAGCGGCACCTCCTTGACGATGGCGCGCAGCTCGTCGGCCTTTTTGAAGGTGATCATGCCGGACACCGAAAGGTAAAAGCCGAGATCGAGCGCGCGCTGCGCCAGGGTGCGCCCGCCGGAAAAGCAGTGCAGCACGCCGGAAAACCCGCCCCGCTCCGTTTCCGCGGTCAGAATGGCCGCCGTCTCGGCGTCGGCGTCGCGGGTATGCACGATCAGGGGCAGGTCGGTGATACGCGCGGCGGCGATGTGATGGCGAAAATTGGCGATTTGCGCCTCGCGCGGCGACAGATCGTAGAAATAATCCAGCCCGGTTTCGCCGATGCCGACCACTTTGGGATCGCCGCAGCGATCGATCAGCGGCTCGGGGCCGCAAAGCGGTTCCTTGGCGGCGTCGTGGGGATGGCTGCCCACCGAACACCAGACGTTGTCGAACCGTTCCGCCACCGCCCGCACCTTGGCGAACCCGTCGAGGCGCGTGGAGACCGTCAGCATGGCATCGACCCCGGCACCGGCCGCCCTAGCCATCACGGCGTCGATTTCCGGCGAGAAATCGGCGGAATCGAGATGGCAATGGCTGTCGATCAACATCAGACCGACCCGGCGGTTTTGGCCGCCCTGCCCGCCGCGCGCGCCATTTGCAACAGCGTCTGTCTGGGATCGAGATGCAACGTGCCGGCGCGCACGCCATCGGCGGCGATTCGGTCGAAGGCGTCGCTCCACGGCTTCAGCCGCGCCCCATCCCGCGGCGCGCGCATCCGGATTCGCCGGTTCAGCGATTGCAGCAGGAATTCACCGAACATGTCGAGCCCATCGGCAATACGGGCGATCTTGTCGGCCAGAGCGAACAATGCGGGGATGTCGATATCGCCGGCGGATTCGATCAGGCGATCCGCTTCTCCCGCCAGTATCACACCGTCGCCGGAAGCCAGCCGCAGCGCCGCGCCGGGCGATCCGCCGGAAAGCCGGATCAGGCCGTCGCGTTCGTCGGGAGCCGTATCCGGCATCAGCAGTTTCATCTCCGCAGCCATCGCCGCATCGTCGAGCGGACGAAAGATCAATTTTTGGCAGCGCGAGCGGATGGTCGGCAGCGTCCGACCCGGCGCATGCGCGACCAGCAGCAGCATGGCACGCGTTGGCGGTTCCTCCAGCAACTTCAACAGCGCATTGGCGGCCGCTTCGTTCATGTCGTCGACGGCGTCGATCAGCGCAATGCGCCAGCCGCCCATGCCGGAGGTCATGCCGAAAAAACCGGCCAGCTTGCGCACCTCTTCGACCGCCAGCACGCCCATCAATTTCCCGGTGTCGGGATTGGTCCGGCGCTTGAGCGTCAACAGTCCCGGATGGGCGCCGGCGGCGATCAACGCCGTTGCCTGATCGTTGGCCGGAACCGACAGATCCGCCGGCCCCCGGTCGGTGGCGCCGAACGCCAGCAGATAGCGCGCGATGCGATAGCCGAACGTCGCCTTGCCGATGCCGGGCGGGCCGCACAGCATCCATCCTTGCGGCGGCCGGCCGGAGCGGATAGCCCGCGCCGCAATTCCCAGCGCCTCGGCGTGGCCGGACAGGCGAAGGGTTCGGCGCGGATGAAATGCGTCGTCGATGCAGTCGGCATCGACGGTTTCGACCGCGGGCGCGCGCCTGGCCATTACTTGATTCCGAATCGGGCGGCCACGGCGGCGAAAACCTTTTCCGCCACGTCGGCCTCGCTGCCCGTCGCATCGATCACCACACAGCGTTCGCGGGCGCGCTTGGCGATGTCGAGAAAACCGGCGCGCATCTTCTCGTGAAAGGCCGTGCCGAATTGTTCGAAGCGGGTTTCCTTGCCGGCACGGGCATTGGCGCGTTCCAAACCGATCTCGACCGGCTGGTCGAGGATGAGGGTCAGGTCCGGTTTGAAATCGCGGATCGCCACCGATTCGATACGCCGCACGGTTTCGCGGTCCAAACCGCCGCCGGCCCCCTGATAGGCATAGGTGGAATCGGCAAATCGGTCGCATATGATCCATGTGCCTTCGGCCAGGGCGGGCTTGATGGTATTCTCGACATGGTCGTGCCTTGCCGCGAAGAACAGCAGTGTCTCAGTCAGCGCATCCCAGCGCCCGGGCTTTCCCTCGACCAGGAGCTTGCGAATTTCCTCTGCCCCCTTCGATCCGCCCGGCTCGCGGGTGACGAGGCAGTCGATGCCGCACTTCTTCAGCGCCGCCGCCAGCTTTTTCGCCTGGGTCGATTTCCCGGCACCCTCGCCGCCCTCGATGCTGACGAACTTTCCGACTTTTTTTCTCATTGCCGGTTCAAGCCCAATATCGCTTCGACGCCCATCCAGACCTTGCCGAAAATACCGGCGCGTCGAATGTCGCGTGCGGCATAGACCGGAACGTTCAAATTCGGCATGCCGGGTGCAGTTACCGTTAAGGTGCCGACTGCATCGCCCTTCTTGATCGGGGCATAGAGCGGCGCTTTGTAATGCAGCGATACCGTCATCTTCGGCCGCGCCTCGACCGGCAGCATCACCGCCAGCGGTTTGCCGACCGTCACCGGCAGCTTGCCGTAGGAACCGCCCCATACGTCGACGCTGCCGGCGATTTCGTCGGCCTTGAATAGCGGATAGGCCTTAAATTCGCGGAACGCCATATCGAGTACGCGCGCCGCCTCTTCGCCGCGGCGTCGCTCGGCGAACCAATCGGCGGATGCCCCGCCCTTTTTGTCGAGATCGGGATAGCGCAGGCCGTTCAGCACCAGGATCATGCGCTGGCCGCCCCGTTTGGCGGAGACCGTCACGCCATATCCGGCAGCGTCGGTGTGGCCGGTTTTGAGCCCGTCGGCGCCGTTGAAAAAGCTCAGGGCCAGATTGCGATTATGCTGAACAATCGGCTTGCCTTGATCGTAGGTGGTGTACTCGCGGACATTGAAAAAGTGGTAATGCTGCGGATAGTCGTTAATCAGGTGACGGGCCAGTACGGCCAGATCATAGGCCGACATCAACTGGCCCGGAGGTTCCGGCAATCCGTCCGGGTTCACGAAGTGCGAGTTTTTGAGGCCGAGTTTAACCGCCCGCGCGTTCATCATGCCGGCGAAGTTTTCGACGCTGCCGCCCAGAGCTTCGGCGACCACGACACAGGCGTCGTTGCCGGAAACCACGATAATGCGCTGAATCAAATCTTCGACGGTCAGCCGGTCGCCGACCCGGACAAACCCCTTCGAGCCGCCGGTGCGCCATGCGCGTTCCGACACCATGAACGTGTCGTTCAGCTTGAGCCGTCCGTCCTTCAGCCGCTGGAACACCAGTTCCAGCGTCATCAGTTTGCTCATCGACGCGGGCGGCATCGGGGCGTAGCCGTCCTTCGCCCACAACACTTGACCGGTGGCGGCGTCCATCAACAGCGCATGCTCGGCAACGGTGTTGATCTCTCCTTGCGCCGGCAGGCTAAACGCCGCAAGAAGCGGCAACAACCACAGAACCTTCCGCCAATGGAACATCGGCAAACTCCAAAGCATTATTGATCGACCATAATTTTCGCGTCCTGACTGCCGGCGGCGGTCATCCGCTCCAGCGCCGCATCGGCATCGTTTACGCCGTCGAACGGACCGAGTCGAACTCTATAGAGCGTTACGCCGTTCTTTTGAACCGTCGATATGCGCAAGTTGCCGTCGCCCAACAACGCCATCAGCCGCCGCGCATTCTGAAAATCGCCAAACGCCCCGACCTGAACGTAAAGATGTGTCGGTCCGACGATCTGCATTTGCGTCACCTTGCCGTCGGGCCGGACGATCGGCGTCGGATCGGGCGCCGGCTTGGGCATCGGTTGCACCGCCGGCGGTGCAACGGGAGATACCCGGCTTCCGGGAATGGCGGCCAACTCTTCGGATGCGACCTTGGCCCGCGGCGCCGCGGCCGTAGCGACGACTTCCGTTTCCGGCGTGCCGGCCCCGAAGGGCTGGGGCTGGCCGTTCGGCTGATCGGCGCGGTTGAGGAATACTACCCGCACGCGAGCGGTGCCTTTGTCGTAGAAACCCAGCAGTTTGGCCGCCCCTTCTGATACGTCGATGATTCGGCCGGCGACAAACGGCCCGCGGTCGTTCACCCGCAGCACCAGCGAGCGGCCGTTGTCCAGATTGGTCACCCGCACGTTAACCGGCATAGGCAAAGTCTTGTGGGCGGCGGTCATGGCCTCGGCGTCGAAGATTTCGCCGTTGGCGGTGTACTTGCCGTAGAAGGTCGGCCCGTACCATGAGGCGATGCCGGTTTCGTCGTAATCCGGCTGCTCTTGCGGATAATACCAGATACCGTTCACTTGATAGGGCTTGCCGATCTTGTAAACCCCGGCGTTGGGCGGAGGGGGTGGCGCCAGCGGTTCGGGCTGCCGGCTGACGCATCCTGCTACCAGAATGCCCGCCACGACCACGGCCGAAAACTGTCGCAAAAACCGATTCATCCCAATACGTCCAATCTCTTAGGTACGGTAAACGATTGGGACGAGAGGCTCAACTCCGGAAGCGAAAAATGGCGGATGGGGTGGGATTCGAACCCACGAGACGTTGCCGCCTGCCGGTTTTCAAGACCGGTGCCTTAGACCGCTCGGCCACCCATCCGGATACGCAGGTTTTTTCCCGTTTTTTTGTCTTGGACGCAAGCATATGCTCACCGGGACGAGGATAAAGCCATGATTGCTTCCGGCATCATGCGTGCGATGGTGCTCCACGCTGTCGGTCGCCCGCTGGACATGGAGACGCGGCCGCTTCCCCTGCCCGGTCCCGGCGAAATCCGGGTGCAAGTGGAGGCGTGCGCCGTCTGCCGCACCGATTTGCACGTGGTGGACGGCGATCTGCCGCCCGGGCCGATGCCGATCGTTCCCGGCCACGAGATCGTCGGCATCGTCGAGGCGATCGGCATCGGCGCGACGGCGCATGCCGTCGGCGAACGTGTCGGCATTCCCTGGCTGGGCGGCACCTGCGGCACCTGTCCCTATTGCCGCTCGCAACAGGAAAACCTGTGCGACGATCCGGTGTTCACCGGCTATACCCGCGATGGCGGCTTCGCCACCCATGCGGTGGCCGGTGCCGATTTCGCCTTTGCCATGGGCGAGGTCGATCCGGTGAACGCCGCGCCCCTGATGTGTGCCGGACTGATCGGTTGGCGCAGCCTGAAAATGGCCGGCGACGGCGAAAAAATCGGCCTCTACGGATTCGGCGCGGCCGCGCATCTGATTGCCCAAGTCTGCCGCTGGCAGGGTCGCAAGGTCTACGCCTTCACCCGCCCGGGCGATATGTCGGCGCAGGAAATGGCGCGCGGGCTCGGTGCGGTGTGGGCCGGCGGTTCCGAAGAGATGCCGCCCGAGAAACTCGATGCGGCTATCATCTTCGCGCCGGTGGGCAGTCTGGTTCCCGCGGCGCTGAAGGCTGTGCGCAAGGGCGGTATCGTCGTCTGCGGCGGCATCCACATGAGCGATATTCCGGCGTTTCCCTATCGTATTCTGTGGGAGGAACGAAAGTTGGTTTCGGTGGCAAATCTCACCCGGCAGGATGCGGTGGAATTCCTGGCGATTGCGCCGATGGCGGGTGTGCGTGCCGCCACGACGGTCTATCCGTTGAGCGAAGCCAACCGTGCGCTCGACGATTTGCGTGCCGGACGTTTGCAGGGCGCGGCGGTGTTGGTGCCGTGACGTATTATTTGCTGGGACGGCGCAGCAGCACGCCCACCCAGGCGAACGCGGCACCGACGAAAGTGGCCGTTCCCAAGAGCAGAGGCGAACCGGTGCGTATGCGGGTGTCGAAAATATAGGCGCCCCATCCCGACACGACGATGACGACGCCGATAGCGATCAGGGCCATTCCACCCGCTAGCCGCCGGCCGCCGCTCGCGTTTTTTTGTTCCGTCATGACGATTCTGTCCAAAAAAGACGTACCCTAACCGCAAAGATGTCTTACGTTCGTACTGCCGTCTCGGATTATTGCAAGGATACGTCCATGAAACAACGCGTACTCGGCAAATGCGGCATCATGGTGGGCGAGATCGGCCATGGCCTGTGGGGCATGGGCGGCTGGACCGGCTCGGACGACGCGACCAACCGCGCCGCGATCAGACTTTCCATCGCCGGCGGCGTGACGTTTTTCGATTCCGCCGCGGCCTACGGCGACGGCTATTCCGATGGCCTGATCGGCGAGGTGGCGGCGGAATTTCCCGGCAAGACGCTGGTGCTGGCCTCGAAGATCCCGCCGGCCGACGGGCGGTGGCCGAGCAATCCCGGCAAGACGCTGCACGAGATATTTCCCCGCAAGCACGTGCTCGGCTGCGCCGAAGCAATCCGTGCCGCGTTCAAGCGGCCGATCGATCTGCTGCAATTCCACGTCTGGGAGGACGCTTGGGCACGCGATGCCGAATGGCAGGACACCGTGGCGGAACTGAAATCGAACGGCACCATCCGCGCTTTCGGCCTTAGCCTCAATCGTTGGCAACCCGAGAACGGCATCGCCGCCATCGAGACCGGCCTGATCGACAGCGTGCAGGTGATCTACAACCTGTTCGATCAGGCCCCCGAAGATGCGCTGTTCCCCGCCTGCCGCAAGCACCGTGTCGGCGTCATCGCGCGGGTGCCGCTCGACGAAGGCAGCCTGGGCGGCAAACTGACCGCCGACACCGTGTTTCCGCCCAACGATTGGCGCAGCGGCTATTTCAAGCCGAGGAATTTGAAACGCACGCTCGAACGTCTCGACGCGCTGAAGACGGATATGCCCGAAGGCATGAGTCTGTCCGAACTGGCGATGCGGTTCATTCTGTCCGAGCCGACGGTCACCACCATCATTCCGGGGATGCGCAAGGCCGAGCATGTTGCCGCCAACATCGCCGCCTCCGACCACGGCCACTTGCCCGCCGATGTGATCGCGAAGCTTCGCGCCCACCGCTGGGACCGCACACCGCAAGAGTGGCGGTAACCGCCGCACGGTGCGCGTTTTTCGTCCGGTATTGCCGAAGCCTTGGTTTTTCCGTCTCTATTTCTGCCACTCATTTGCATCATTACAACTATAGATTGTAAGATTTTCCAGGTCACACCAAACGGCGATGGCGGCATCGTCTTGTTCCCCTTGGCGACTTCCCCGACAAACGCCTAACAACGTTTATCAACACGGCAACCGACATAGCCTAGAAATCGGGCAATATCGGTCGCAAAGGGGTTGCCCTCCCTCGATTCGCCGTCTAAATCATCCGCTTAACCTGCAATCCGGCCGGTCCCGGCGCGCTCTTTGCGTGCCGCTTTTTGCGCGCGAGATAAAGCATGCCTAAACGCACCGATATTCACACTGTCCTTATCATCGGCGCCGGCCCTATCGTCATCGGCCAGGCTTGCGAGTTCGACTATTCCGGCGCCCAGGCCTGTAAGGCTCTGCGCGAGGAAGGCTACCGGGTGGTGCTGGTCAATTCCAATCCGGCGACGATCATGACCGACCCCGGCCTTGCCGATGCCACCTACATCGAACCGATCACCCCCGGCTTCGTCGAAAAGATCATCGAACGCGAGCGGGCGAACGTGCCTGAGGGCCGCGTCTTCGCTTTGCTGCCGACGATGGGCGGCCAGACCGCGTTGAACACCGCCCTTTCGCTTCGCAAGCGCGGGGTACTGGAAAAATACGGCATCGAGTTGATCGGTGCCTCGGCCGCCGCCATCGACAAGGCCGAGGACCGCGAGCTGTTCCGTCAGGCGATGATGAAGATCGGCCTCGACGTGCCGCGCGGGGTGACGCTGAAGGGCTACCTCCGCCATAAGAAAGATTCATCCGGCACCTTTCTCTACGACGATCAGAACAATCCGATCATGGAGCTGTCGCCGGAGGCCTTCCAGCGCGCGCTCGAATCGCTCGACACCGTGGGCCTGCCCGCCGTCATCCGTCCCTCGTTCACCCTGGGCGGCACCGGCGGCGGCATTGCCTACAACCGCGAGGAATTTTTCGAGATCGTCGAACGCGGCCTCGACGCCTCGCCCACCGGTGAAGTGTTGATCGAACAATCGGTGCTGGGCTGGAAAGAATACGAGATGGAGGTGGTGCGCGACAGAGCCGACAACGCCATCATCATTTGTTCGATCGAGAACGTCGACGCCATGGGCGTGCATACCGGCGATTCCATCACCGTGGCCCCGGCGCTGACCCTGACCGACAAGGAATATCAGCGCATGCGCACCGCCTCGATAGCGGTGTTGCGCGAGATCGGGGTCGAGACCGGCGGATCGAACGTGCAGTTCGCCGTCGATCCCGCCACCGGCCGCATGGTCATCATCGAAATGAATCCGCGGGTGTCGCGCTCCTCGGCGCTGGCCTCCAAAGCCACCGGATTTCCCATCGCCAAGGTGGCGGCGAAGCTCGCCGTGGGCTACACGCTGGACGAACTCACCAACGACATCACCAAGGCGACGCCGGCGTCCTTCGAGCCGACCATCGACTATGTGGTGACGAAAATTCCGCGCTTTGCCTTCGAGAAGTTTCCCGGTGCCGAGCAGATCCTCACCACCTCGATGAAATCGGTCGGCGAAGCGATGGCAATCGGCCGTACCTTCGCGGAATCCCTGCAAAAGGCGCTGCGCTCGCTGGAAACCGGCCTGACCGGCCTCGACGAAATTGCCCTGGACGACGATAAGGACGCCATCCGCGCCGCGCTGGCCTGTACCTCGCCCGACCGCCTGCGCCTCACCGCCCAGGCCATGCGCTACGGCTTCCCGATGGACGAGATCGCCGCCCTCACCCATTACGATCCGTGGTTCCTGGAGCAGATCGCCGACATTCTCGCCGCCGAAGACGATGTGCGCAAGAACGGCCTGCCTGATGACGAAGCCGGCATGCGCGCCCTGAAGGCGATGGGCTTTTCCGACGCTCGCCTTGCCAGGCTGTCCGGTCAGGCGGAAAAAGCCGTGCGTTCGCACCGGCGGTCCTTGAAGGTTCGCCCGGCGTTCAAGCGCATCGACACCTGCGCCGCCGAATTCGCCGCGCTGACGCCCTATATGTATTCGACCTACGAATCGCCGATCGGTGGCGTCGTCGAATGCGAAAGCCGCCCGACCAATCGCAAGAAGATCATCATTCTCGGCGGCGGTCCCAACCGCATCGGCCAAGGCATCGAATTCGACTATTGCTGCTGCCACGCCTGTTTCGCGCTGTCGGAAGCCGGATACGAGACCATCATGGTCAACTGCAACCCGGAGACCGTTTCGACCGACTACGACACCTCCGACCGGCTGTATTTCGAACCCTTGACCGCCGAGGACGTGCTGGAGATCGTCGATACCGAACGCGCCAACGGCCAACTTGCAGGGGTGATCGTACAGCTCGGTGGCCAGACGCCGTTGAAATTGGCCAGCCGGCTGGTCGAGGCCGGCGTGCCGATCCTGGGCACTTCGGCCGACGCCATCGACCTTGCCGAAGATCGCAAACGCTTCCAGGTTCTCCTCGGTAAGCTCGGGCTCAAGCAACCGCATAACGCCACCGCAATGACGGCGGAGGAGACCATCGAAGCGGCGCGCACGCTCGGCTATCCGGTGATCTTGCGACCGTCTTACGTGCTGGGCGGGCGCGGCATGGTGATCGTCGGCGACGAGGCCGCGCTGAAGGCCACGGTATCGTCGGGCGAACTGTTCCGCATCTCCGGCGACAATCCGGTACTGATCGACAGCTTTCTCAACCGCGCCACCGAGATCGACGTCGACGCCATCGCCGACGAGGCCGGCAACGTCTTTATCGCCGGTATCATGGAGCATATCGAAGAAGCCGGGGTGCATTCCGGCGATTCCGCCTGCTCGCTGCCGCCCCACTCGCTTTCGCTGAAGGTGATCAAGGAAATCGAACGGCAAACTATCGCGTTGGCGTTGGCACTGAACGTCCGGGGGTTGATGAACGTGCAGTACGCCGCACAGGGCAACGATATTTACGTGCTGGAGGTCAACCCGCGCGCCAGCCGCACCGTGCCGTTCGTTGCCAAATCCATCGGCAAGCCGGTGGCGGCGATCGCCGCCCGGGTGATGGCCGGGGAATCGTTGATGGCGTTTCCGCTGGGAACGGGCAAACCCGGCCACATTTGCGTCAAGGAGGCGGTGCTGCCTTTCGCCCGCTTCCCCGGCGTCGACACCATTCTCGGCCCCGAGATGAAATCGACCGGCGAAGTGATGGGCATCGATACCACGTTCGGCCGCGCCTTTGCCAAAAGCCAGATCGGCGCCGGCCTTAAGCTGCCGCTGTCCGGCCGGGTGTTCATATCGGTCAAGGAACCCGACAAGGCCGAGACCATCGCCCCGGCCAAGGCCCTGATCGACATGGGATTCGAAATTCTCGCCACCCGCGGTACCGCCAGGGTACTGGCCGAGGCCGGGCTCAAAGTGCAGATCATCAACAAAGTGCTCGAAGGCCGGCCGCATATCGTCGATGCCATCAAAAACGGCGACGTGCAGTTGGTATTCAACACCACCGAGGGAGCGCAAGCGCTGGCCGATTCCGCTTCGATCCGCCGGACGGCGTTGACGATGAAGGTTCCCTACTATACTACTCTTGCGGGTGCTATGGCTGCTGTCGGCGGCATTGCGGCATTAAGAGAGGGGTCTCTTGAAGTTGCCCCCCTCCAGTCTTACATTTAGCCCTCGCTCGCGCTGTCGAAGGATTGTAGAATCCTTATGTAACAATGGGTTAGCTGCGCAAAGTGAATTGCAGCATGGCACTTTGATTGCCCGTGACCGGCGGGCAGGTTTTTTTGCATCAACAGGATAACGACATGGAACGCATTCCGATGACCGCGTCGGGCTACACGGCCCTGGAAAACGAACTCGACAACCTTAAGAACATCGAGCGTCCGGCGATCATTGCGGCGATTGCCGAGGCGCGCGCCCACGGCGATTTGTCCGAGAACGCGGAATACCATGCCGCCAAGGAAAAACAGGCGTTCATCGAGGGGCGGGTCATCGAACTGGAAGACCAGATCGGCCGCGCCGATGTGATCGATGTCTCCAAACTGTCCGGCAATACCGTTAAGTTCGGCGCCACCGTCACGATGGTGGACGAAGATACCGACGAGGGACGCAAGTACCAGATCGTCGGCGATCACGAAGCCGACGTCGCCCGCGGCCGCATTTCGCTGTCGTCGCCGATCGCCCGTGCTCTGATCGGCAAGTCAAAAGGCGATACGGTGGAAGTCGCGGCGCCCGGCGGCGCCCGTTCGTACGAAATCCTCAAAGTAGAGTGGATCTGAGCTTCCCCGCTTAAGACAATATTTACGGATATGAACCGGGACGGCGCGTAATGAAGCCGTTCTTCGGGTCTTTGTGTTTTAATTAAATATTCTTTTAATCTGACATATTACTTTTATCGAATGAAAGGGGGGGGCGAATGCTGTCTATTCGTTCCTATACCGCATCCGGTATCGATACCGCCGCCGCACTCGCCGATTTGGATGGGCAAATAACCCAAAACGGCTGCGATGCGGATTTTGTGTTTGCGGTTTTCGGCTGCGATCACTGCGCGGAGCGTATACGCACCTTTCTAGGAAACCGGTTTCCCGGTGCCGCGTTGATCGGCGGCACGTCGAAAAGCGGTCTGATGACGGGGGGGCGGGCGTGGGGGGCGGATGCCATCGGCATTCTTGCGATCGAAGATCCCGAAGGCCAATACGGCGCGGCGATCGAACCGATCGGCGACGACCCGACGGCTACCGCCGAACGCGTTCTCAATACCGCGCTGGAAAACGCCACCTGCCCCGGAGAACTGCCGTCGCTGGTGTTCGTATATATGGCTCCGGGCTGCGAAGAAGACGCCATAGACGGCATCAGGCACGTCGTCGGCGACCTCTGCCCGATTTTCGGCGGCAGCTCCGCCGACAACGATGCATCGGGCCTCTGGCGCCAGATCGGCCGACAAAGCGTAGAACACAACGGTATCGCCGTGGCAGTATTGTTTCCATCCGGCGGGATCGGCACCTGTTTCAACGGCGGATTCGAACCGGCCGGTCCGAACGGCATCGTTACCCGGGTGATTCCGGATGGCGACGGTAAGTTGCGCGGACATCAGATCGCCGAAATCGACGGCAGGCCGGCGGCGCACGTCTACGACGAATGGACCAACAATGTCCTCGGCGACAAGGCCGCGACGGGCGGTAACGTTTTCGACGAGACCGCCGGTACGCCTTTCGGCGTCGAGACCGGGTCGACCGACGGCGTCCCGCATTATCTTCTGGTACATCCGGTATCCGCAACGTCGGATGGCTGTATGGCCACCTTCGCCGCGGTCGAACAAGGCGCACACATTCATATTATGCGCGGCAACCTGAAACGTCTGGCCGAACGTGCCGGCCATGTCGTCACCCGAGCGGTGGCGCAATTGCCCGGCGGCGAGGCTTCTCTGGCAGGCGGGCTGATGGTCTATTGTGCCGGCTGCAAACGTACCGTCGGCGATCGGATACCGGAAGTAGCCAAAGATATCGCCGAAAAATTCTCCGGCCTTCCCCATCTCTGCTGTTTTACCTTCGGCGAACAAGGGTGGATTGCGGGCAGAAACGCCCACGGCAATCTGATGATCACCGCTATAGCTTTCGGAACGTAAAACGATGAGCGGTCTGGAAGCCCTGCATGAGGCATTGGACGCGGCAAAACGCGAAAACGAGGCGCTCAAAACGGATTTGGCGCACGCCAATATCCTGCTCGGCGCACTCCGTTCGCTGGTTCACATCGATCCGCGCGAAGACCCCTTCAATCAAGTGTTCGCCTCGCTGCACAACGTGTTCGCCTTTCGGCATGCCTCCGCTTTCGTCGAAGACGAACCGGGGACGTTGACCTGTGTCGCCTCGACGTCGGATAAGGTTGCCGGCGCCAGATTGACGGCCGGAAACTTCGTCAATCGTGTGCTGAACGGCCGAGTGACCGTCACCTTCGACAACAGCAGGATCGACGAATACCGCGAATACACCGCGGTAAAAATGCCGCCGAATTGCCCGACGCTGTTCATCCCGATCGGCATATCCGGTCATCGCGGCATCTTGATCGTAAACAAAGGCGCCGGAGACGAAGGTTTCGGCCGAAAAGACGTCGAATTGGCGAAAAAATTCTCGCTTTTGGCCTCGCATGCCATGGCAGCCATCGACAACCGCAAGCGTATCGAACAAAACGAAGTGCGCGCCGCCGCCGCCGAAGAGGCCAACCGCGCAAAAAGCGAATTCATCGCCAATATGAGCCACGAACTGCGCACGCCGCTCAACGCCATCATCGGATTTTCCGAATTCATCGCCGCCGAATTCTTCGGCCCCTTAAGCAACGACAAATACCGCGAATACGTGCGCGACATCCACGACAGCGGCAACCACCTGCTTACTCTGGTGAACAACATACTTCTGTTCTCGAAGATGGATGCGGGGCAACACAAAACCCATATCGAAACCATACCGTTGCACGAAGAGGTTTCCTATGTGCAGCGCATATTATCGATTGTTGCCGCCCGGCACGGCATAACGCTGGAGGCTTCTTTGCCCGAACCGGACGTCGGAATTCGCGCCGACGGCCAAGCCCTGCGCCAGATTCTGCTCAATCTCGTCAGCAACGCGATAAAATTTTCGCCCGACGGAAGTTGCATTTCAATTTCGGGCGAAGCGAACGGCGGCCGCTATCGTCTGAAAGTCGTCGATCACGGCTGCGGCATCCCCCCCGAAGTCCTGAGCCGGATCGGCACCGCATTCCTGCAAGCCGAAAACGTCATGACGCGCAAGCACCACGGCACCGGCCTTGGCCTGGCGATTTCCTTTGGCTTGGCCAAAAGCATGGGATCCACGCTTTCCATCGAAAGCGACGAAAATTCCGGCACCACCGCCGTTCTCGACTTGCCGTTAGCCGCCGAAGGGGGCGCTACCGCGGCGGCATAGCAATCATTTATCCTTGATCGGAGCGCAGGTCAGCCGGCTGGGATCGATGCCGGCATCGGCATCGCGCAAATATTCGCCGATCTTGCGGTTGCAGGCAAAGGCACTGCGCCCCGCCGCGATCAGCGCATCGACTTCCGGGGCGGTGAAATCCAGACTGGTGTCGCTGCGGGCAATGTCGCCGAGGGTGCAGCTTTCGCCCGGCGACTTGCCGCAGGCGGCTGGATCGAAGGTGGAGGCTTCGTCCAAATTCTCGAACGACACCCGCGCAAAATAGGATTTGACCGCCCCCCCCGTTTCTCCGCCGCAGGACAGGCGCGATAGCCTCTCCGCCAGCCATTTCGCCCCGGCTTCGGTTGCCAGCATGGTTTCGAAGCTGTTGGCATCAATCGCCGCACTGGTGGCGACATTGAGGATCAAGCCGAAATCCGACAGATACGGCAGTTGCGACACCGTGTTGTTCGGCCGCGCCATGCCGTCGGACGCGACGATCAGAATGCGGCGAATACGGCCAAGTCCGGCCCTGCAGGCCGTGACCTGCGATGCCTCGCTCCAGCCGTCGCTGTCGGCATCGACGCCTTGCATCATATTGTTCATCAATCCGCGCAACGCGATGTTGTCGGCCACGCCGCCGTCCTGCAGATGGACATATTGCGGCGAAGCGGCGATCAGAGAAACGTCGGCGGCACGCGGACGGTCGTCGCGCCGCGGCAGATAGGTTTCCGCCGCCTTGGCACGAGCATAGAGACGGGAAAGTTCTATCGGTTCGCCGGCATCCAACACGCGATCGACCCATGCCGCCCGATGGGCATGGCAGAAATCCTTCACGTCTTTCGCCGTGGCGGTAAAATGATGATTGGTCAACTGAATCGGCGAAAACAAAATCGGAAAGGCGCTGGAAGCGGCGACGGCATTGCCGACCGGATAGCGATCGACGTCGGAGCAAATCAGGTCGAAATCGTTCTGTGTGAAGGTGAAAGGTTGTTCGTTGCCGAAATCGGTCGCCTGCACCACCAATAGCGGCCTGCCCTTCTTCGCCAGTTCACCGAAATCCTTGGCGAACAGGCTATCCTGCGGCGAAGAAAAATCGATCTTCCGGTATATCTTGGCCATTTCGTCGTTGGTGCCGTAACCGGGGAACATCCATTTCCAATGCCACGGCGCGAAATAGATCGAGAACAGGTCGGCGAAGAAATTGTGGGTAAGAAAATTGTCGCGGTAATAATCCGGCTTGCCGTCGGGAAAGAGCTTTTGGCGCTGGCTGGCGAAGGCCGCGGCGGTATAGGATCCCCCTGAAACCCCGGAAATGATGTCGATGTCGGCATCGAACGGATGCGTGCCGGTGCCGTCGGGTATCTTCGTGGCATGTGCCGCCTGCAGGACGCCGTAACCGAACGAGGCCGAGCGGATGCCGCCGCCGGAAAAGGCGAACACCACGAACGAATCCGGCGCCGTACAATCGCGTAAGTTTTCGAGATAATAAGCTGGCGCATCCTTCGGTTCGGGCGCATTGCACGCCGTATCGCCTGCCGTTGCCGGCTTCGAAAGCGGTTCCGACGCCACCGGCATGTAAATGCCTTCCAGCACCGAGCAGCCGGACAGCAGCCCCATCGCCAACAACAATCCCAAACTGGATATGCGCATTACGCTCCTCCGGCTGCTTCGGATACCACCATAGCGGATATTCGCCGATGGCGGAACGGCTCAGCGGGCGTGAAAAAACCAGCAGCGGCCGGGCAGCGAAATGCCGTTATGCGAACCGTGCCCGGACATCAGATCGACCAGCCGCACACGAATGGCATCGCGTGCCGCATCGTCCAGCATTGCCGTCAGCCGCAGCAGGGCGCCGGAATTCAGCGTCTCGTCCGCCGCTTCGGCAATGGTATCGCCCAGCATCACGTCGATTTCGCGTTTATCGAACAGAACCTCGCGAAACCCCGCCCGTTTCAGAATGTCCTGCACCCGCGCACCGTCGGCGAAGGCAAATTGGCCGGGCGCCTGAGGCTCGACCGGCGGCAGAGCGAATCCGGCAGCTTCGGTCGGCCGCACGATCCACTCGTTTTCCTCTTGCGCGCACCAGGCGCAGAATGCCAGCCGCCCGCCCGGCTTCAGGCCCTCGCGGATATGGGCGAACGCCGTCACCGGATCGGCGAAGAACATCACCCCAAAGCGCGAAAAGATCAGGTCGTAGGTTTGCAAAAAGGCATAGGTCGAGGCGTCGGCCAACACGAACGATACGGCATCCGCCCCGTCTTGCGCCCGGGCGGTCTCCAGCATCGGGGCGGAAATATCGACGCCCGTCACCCGACCCGGCTTCACCGCTTCCGCCAGCTCCAGCGTGGAGGCGCCGCAACCGCAGCCGATATCGAGCACGTCCTCGCCGGCTTTGGGGGCGGCAAAGTCCATCAGCGCGCGGTGGATGTTGGCGAGGCGATAATCCGAGCGATCGCCGCGCGCCGCCCAGCGCACACCCACCGGCCCGTTCCAGAATGCGGCTTGCTCTTCGTTGCTCATTTCCCGCGCATTTTGCGGTTGCGCATGCCGAGGGTGCGCAGGCGCAGGGCATTGAGCTTGATGAACCCGGCCGCGTCCTTCTGGTCGTAGGCGCCGTGGTCGTCCTCGAAGGTCACCAGATCCTGCGAATAGAGCGAATTGGGCGAGGCGCGGCCGATGACGATGACGTTGCCCTTGTAAAGCTTCAGCCGCACCGTGCCGGAGACGAATTCCTGCGATTTGTCGATGGCTGCCTGCAGCATCTCGCGTTCGGGCGCAAACCAGAAACCGTAATAGACCAGTTCGGCATATTTCGGCATCAACTCGTCTTTCAAGTGCCCGGCGCCGCGGTCCAGTGTAATGCTTTCGATGGCACGGTGAGCGGCATAGAGAATGGTGCCGCCCGGGGTCTCGTAAACGCCGCGCGACTTCATGCCGACGAAGCGGTTCTCGACCAAATCGACCCGCCCGATACCGTTGGCCTTGCCGTATTCGTTGAGCTTGGTCAGCAGCGTCGCCGGAGACATCGGCACGCCGTCGATAGAAACCGCATCGCCCTTTTCGAAGCCAATCTCGATAACGGTCGGCTGGTCGGGAGCGTCTTCCGGCGCCACGGTGCGTTGATAGACGTAGGGCGCGGGTTCCACCGCCGGATCTTCCAGCACCTTACCCTCGGACGACGAATGCAGCATGTTGGCGTCGATCGAGAACGGCGCTTCGCCGCGCTTGTCCTTGGCGATGGGAATCTGATGCAGTTCGGCGAATTCCAACAGCTTGGTGCGGCTATTCAAGTCCCATTCGCGCCAGGGGGCAATCACCTTGATATCGGGCTTCAGCGCGTAATAGCCCAGTTCGAAGCGCACCTGATCGTTGCCCTTGCCGGTGGCGCCGTGGCAAACCGCGTCGGCGCCGGTCGCTTCCGCAATCTCGATCTGCTTCTTTGAGATCAGCGGCCGGGCGATCGAGGTACCCAAAAGATAGACGCCCTCGTACAGCGCATTGGCACGGAACATCGGAAAGACGAAGTCGCGGACGAATTCCTCGCGCAAATCCTCGATGAAGATGTTTTCCGGTTTGATGCCGAGCATCTCGGCCTTCTTGCGGGCCGGTTCGATCTCCTCGCCCTGGCCGAGATCGGCAGTGAAGGTCACCACCTCCGCCCCGTAGGCGGTCTGCAACCACTTTAATATCACCGAGGTATCAAGCCCACCCGAATAGGCGAGCACGACTTTCTTCACATTCTTCTGCACGGCATGCGATCCTATGATGCTTTTGACGGCTTTTATACGGACTTACCGTCAAAATGCCAGCCTCTTGAAATAATTGTAACCATCACTATTACTATTGGCATGACTAGTTTGAAGTTCGCCACCGCGTTGCACGTTTGTCTGCTGTTGGCCCATTTGGAGGCCGACGGGCCCGGCCGGGCGGCGCCGTCCAGCCTTCTGGCCTCCAGCATCGGCGCCAACCCGGTGGTGGTGCGCCGGATTCTCGCCACCCTGACCGCCGCCGGACTGGTGACGACCCGCACCGGTGCCGGCGGCGGGGCGTG
>WSSedL1CaDRAFT_10000666_pt1 | contig 23307 bp, 23 predicted proteins | sample WetSurSL1Cattail_FD_9464 | JGI IMG/M metagenome (IMG submission 9464)
TCATAGAGGTTCAAGGTTGTTACCTGAAACATCTGACCGGCGCCTTCACAGTCCGAAGCGGTAATGATTGGGGTATGAAAATAGAAGAACCCACGTTCGTGAAAGAATGTGTGAACAGCAATGGCCATGTTGTGGCGTACGCGAAAAATTGCTCCGAAAGTATTGGTGCGGGGACGCAGGTGAGCTATGTCGCGCAAAAATTCCATCGTATGACCTTTCTTCTGCAAGGGATATGTTTCCGGATCGGCAGCACCGTATATTTCAATCTTGTCGGCTTGTATTTCTACATGTTGCCCCTGACCCATCGACTCTACCAACTTGCCGGTAACGCTTATACACGCTCCGGTGGTGATGGGTTTCAGGTATTCGTCACCAAATTTTTCATTATCTGCTACGACCTGGATATTATTGATCGTTGAACCATCGTTCAACGCGATGAAACTAACGGTTTTATTCCCACGGCGAGTACGTACCCAGCCTTTAATGTTTACTTCGGCACCAAAATCTGTTCGTTTGAGTGCATCAACAATTATCGTTCTGCTCATAATGTTTTGTTTATATAGATTTTCTGAATTACTATTTCGAATTTTGAATTGCAAAAGTACTAATTTTCATTGGAAAACCAACTCTGAATAAATACAAAAAAGCACCAATTCATTTTCTGAATCGGTGCTTTGTAAGTCTTGTATGTTTATCATTTAGCACTTTTAGTTGCATCGCCAAGCATGCTCATTGCACACCGGAATCCAAGATCATTTCTACATTTATCCTGATCCAGATAACGACGAGTAGATGGGTTCAACCAATATACACGGTCTTTCCATGAACCTCCTTTGTACACTCTGGTTTTTACAGTGATTGATGGACGTAGTATATCAGTCGGATCTAATCTGCTTCCCTTCAAATTGGCTAGTCCTATAGAGTCGCCAATTATGTAGTCAATTTGTGATTCGACATCACCATCTTTATAGTTCCGTACATCGTCTGATTTTTTTGCAATTTCAGTAGCAATACGTCCAAGCGAATCTACTTTATAAGTTTTATTCCCTTGTTCGTCAACACCAGTTGCAATCGGAGTAAAATAAATATTTCCTCTGAAAGGATTGTATTCGGCTATTTCGTCTGTAGAGGTAGAGCGGTATACATCTAACACCCATTCGTTCACGTTACCGGCCATATTATACAACCCGAAGTCGTTTGGAAAATACCAATTTACCGGACAGGTAATATTTGCCTTATCATTAAGCGTTCCTGAGGTACCCATCATATCACCACGGCCTCTGACGAAGTTGGCTTCCATTTGTCCCAATTGTTGTCTTGTCGGATTGCGAACCTGACCGCCCGACCAGGGATAAATTTTCCCTTCGGCAACCAATCCGCTCTTTTTACTCGATTTTATAGCATAAGCAGCAAATTCCCATTCAGCTTCAGTTGGCAAGCGAAATTCGGAAAAGAGTATACCATCAGTCATATCTACTTTCCGGTTTTTGCCATACAAATCTTTTTTAGGATTCTTTCCTATTGCGGGTTGATAGTCCGGCTGCAATAAGTATTTTTGAGTATTGAAGACAAAGTTTTTTGAGATGGTTTCGAGATCAGTCTCTTTTTCCATTTTTGTGAAGTTAGGTGCTGCAATAATACCGGCATCAATCAACGCTTTCTCATTGACGCGGTCGGTACGCCATGTACAATAATCCATAGCTTGCTCCCAAGTCACACCTACAATGGGGTATTGATCAAAAGCAGGATGTGTAAAGTAGTTATCCAGATAAGGCTCGTTGTACGCCATTTCTTCACGCCATATTTTAAAATCAGGCTGGGCTCTTGCAACGAGCTTTGGGGCCGAATTGCCAAAAACGATTTTCATCCAATTTGTATATTCTCGCCAATCGATGTTTCTGATTTCGTATTGATCCATGTAAAAAGAACTTACCGTTACTCTACGCGGTTTATTGTCGCGTGGGGCAGTAATGAACTCTCCTTTTTCCCCCATGGTAAACGATCCACCTTCAATGGCAACCATACCAGTCGGAATCCGAGAGGCATAACCCTTTTTTACCGAAAAACCGGTTCCGGTTTTGTCATTATACTTCCATCCAGTAACACGGGAATAACTTTCGTTGGCTGATTTGCTTGTGCAACCAGCCAGAGTTATTACCAAAGACAACGATGCTAATTTAGCTATGACTTTTAATTTCATAAAAGGAATTATAAAATAAAGAATATACAATTGTTTAAAGTAAAGTGCAAAAATAGTATTTTTTTCCTGTAAATGGACATTGTAAATTATTTTTTTCAAGTTTTATTTATCAAATCGTCCATACATAATAACTTGATTTCTACAAAAAACGTATACTTAGCTGTAATATTTTTTAAATTTTCTCATTCTTACGAATCTATCGTTATAATTCCTTACTTTTGTAACAGTATAATTCACTTAGGTTTCATATACTTTCCTCTCTCAATGATGAATTCTGATTTTCTGCAAATTAAACTAAATAATCGGTTGATCGATTTATCAACACCCATTGTTATGGGAATTGTAAATGTCACGCCTGATTCTTTTTATATGGGAAGTCGGTATAGATCCGATAAGACTATTTTGCAGGCTGTAGAGCATATGTTGATTGATGGAGCAAGCATCATAGATATTGGTGGCTATTCCACGCGTCCATCAGCTGAAGCTATTTCGCAGGAAGAGGAAATCGAACGGCTTTCCGAAGGCACTGAGATGATATTAAAAAAGTTTCCGGAAGTGATAATCTCAGTTGATACATTTCGATCAGGTGTTGCACGTCACATGGTGGATAATTATTGTGTTGCAATGATTAATGATGTTGGTGGAGGAACGCTGGACGACATGATGTTCGAAACAATTGCCGATTGTCAGGTTGCTTATGTTCTGATGCATATGCGTGGTACTCCTCAATCGATGCAATCGCATGCGCATACACAGTATGAGGATATTGTACCGGATGTTTTACAGTTTCTGGAAAAAAGACTGGCTCAGTTGCGCTTGCTTGGTGTACATGATGTGGTGATAGATCCGGGATTCGGATTTGCCAAAACGATGGATCAGAACTATCAATTATTAAGTAATCTGGAATATTTTAAAGAATTAAATGTTCCGATACTGGCAGGTATGTCGCGTAAGTCTATGCTGACTAAATTGCTGGATATTGATGCGGTTGAAGCTTTGAATGCAACTACAGCCGCCAACATGCTGGCTTTAGCAGGAGGTGCATCTATCCTGAGAGTTCATGATGTAAGAGAAGCTGCTCAAACTATTGCTATTTATAAAAAATATATTGAAATGAAAGACTCGGAATAAGTTGAGCCTTTCAGAACCGGAAATTAATAATTTATGGGATTTCAAATAGGATTTAAGGACGTTGTAGATATTTTTCTGGTGGCTATATTGCTTTACCAGACTTTTAAACTTCTCAAACGTACCGGAGCTGTAAATATTTTTATAGGTATTCTTGCCTTTATTATTTGTTGGTTTTTGGTTTCGTACGTGTTTAAAATGGAACTGCTGGGAGCCATTTTTGATCGGGTGGTAAGCGTTGGAGCTTTTGCATTGATCGTACTTTTCCAGGATGAAATAAGGCGTTTCTTTTTGCGTATAGGATCTAGAAGGCGAGGAAGCCTGTTTCTTCTTTTCAAACGAATATTTGGAAATACTTCCAATGAAAAAGAAAAGACTGATTTTACCCTGGTTCAAATTGTTCTGGCCTGCAGAAGTTTGGCTAAAAGCTCTACCGGTGGGTTGATTATATTAACCCGATCGAATAATCTGGATTTTTATTCGCACTCAGGTGAGCAAATTAATGCATCTATAAATTCCCGGTTAATTGAAAATATATTTTTCAAAAACAGTCCTTTGCACGATGGGGCTTTAATTATTTCCGATCGAAAATTAAAGGCTGCCGGTTGCATTTTGCCGGTTTCTAAAAATCAATCCATACCTAAGCGAATGGGATTGCGCCACAGGGCTGCGCTGGGAATCACAGAGCATTCGGATGCTATAGCTATTGTTGTTTCAGAAGAAACAGGACACATTTCGTGGGCAATAGCCGGACGGTTAACAGTAAATGTAAAACCAGAGCAGTTAGAGCATTTCTTGTCCGAAGAATTGGCTCAGTAAGAAGGTCAAAATTCAGATTGAAACCGAAGGTTTTGTATACCTAAATAAAGCGTGGGTTGAGACTGGTTTAAATCAACTTTTTTGCAGTACGTTTGTTATATCATCGATGAGAAATTTCAAAAACTATTTAATAATATAATTATGAACAAAATTTCAGAAGTTGTAAAACCGGGTGTTGTAACAGGCGCTGATTTGCAATACATTTTCAAGGTAGCTAAAGCAAATGGATTTGCTATTCCCGCAGTTAACGTAGTTGGATCATCAACAGTGAATGCTGTTATTGAAGCCGCAAAAAATGTAAACGCACCAGTAATTATTCAATTTTCGAATGGTGGTGCTATATTTAATGCTGGTAAAGGATTGAAACTTGAAGGACAACAGGCTGCTGTGCTTGGTGCTATTGCTGGTGCCAAACACATTCATACGTTGGCTGAAGCTTACGGAGTTCATGTAATTTTGCACACCGACCATGCTGCTAAAAAACTTCTTCCCTGGATTGATGGATTGCTGGACGCAAGTGAAAAACATTTTGCTGAAACAGGAAAACCTCTTTTCAGTTCACACATGCTTGACCTTTCGGAAGAACCACTTGAAGAAAACATTGCTATCAGTAAACGTTACCTCGAACGGATGAGCAAAATTGGAATGACTCTCGAAATCGAACTCGGAATTACCGGTGGTGAAGAAGATGGCGTTGATAACAGTGGCGTTGACAATAGCTTGTTGTACACACAACCTGCCGATGTATGTTATGCTTATCAGGAACTGAGCAAAGTGTCTCCTAACTTTACTATTGCTGCATCGTTTGGTAATGTACACGGTGTTTACAAACCTGGTAATGTAAAATTGATGCCTATCATCCTTAAAAACTCTCAGGATTATATCAAAGAAAAATTAGGATTAGCCGATGCTCATCCGGTAAACTTTGTGTTTCACGGAGGTTCAGGTTCAACTCATGCTGAAATTCGCGAAGCAATCAGCTACGGTGTGGTAAAAATGAATATCGATACCGATACCCAATGGGCATTTTGGGATGGCGTTCGTGGCTTCGAAGCTAAAAATCACGATTATCTTCAGGGCCAGATTGGAAATCCGGAAGGAGCCGAAAAGCCCAATAAGAAATTCTACGATCCTCGCGTTTGGTTACGTAAAGGTGAAGAAGCAGAGATCGCTCGTTTGAAAATTGCTTTTGAAGATCTGAATGCTATTGATAGTATTTAATTATCAGTGAGTAAAGCTCAATAGAAAATATAAAAAAGGTCGTTCTGATTAAAGAACGACCTTTTTTATTCACTAATTTGACAATAGTCAACTTTAGACAGTTGATTAAGCTTTTCCTGCACTACCCAACACGTTCACAGTTTTGTGAGCATACAATTTTTTCAATTCATCGCGAGCTGGTCCTAAGTATTTACGAGGATCAAATTCACCCGGTTTAGTAGCCATTACTTCGCGAACAGCAGCAGTCATTGCCAAACGACCGTCAGAGTCAATATTGATTTTACATACTGCAGAAGCTGCTGCACGACGCAATTGATCTTCAGGAATGCCGATAGAGTCTTTTAATGCACCACCGTATTTGTTGATGGTAGCAACATATTCTTGAGGAACAGAAGAAGAACCGTGAAGCACGATAGGAAAACCAGGGATTTGTTTTTCAATTTCTTCCAAAATATCAAAGCGCAATGGAGGTGGGATCAGGATACCATTTTCGTCGCGGGTACATTGAGCAGGAGTAAATTTGTTAGCTCCGTGTGAAGTTCCGATAGAAATTGCCAAAGAATCAACACCTGTACGGGTAACGAAATCAACCACTTCTTCAGGTTGAGTGTATGTGTGGTGTTCAGCAACAACATCGTCTTCAACACCTGCCAATACACCTAGTTCGCCTTCAACGCTTACGCCATGAGCATGAGCATATTCAACAACCTTTTTCGTTAATGCAATGTTTTCTTCGTAAGGTAAGTGCGATCCGTCAATCATAACAGAAGAGAAACCGGTTTCAATACAGCTTTTACAAAGTTCGAAGCTATCGCCATGATCAAGGTGTAAAACAACCGGAATGTTTTGTCCTAATTCTTTGGCATATTCTACAGCTCCCTGAGCCATGTAACGAAGCAAAGTTTGGTTTGCATATTTACGTGCACCGCTTGAAACTTGCAAAATTACAGGTGATTTTGTTTCAACACAAGCAGAAATAATAGCCTGCATTTGTTCCATGTTATTGAAATTGAAAGCAGGAATTGCATACTTGCCTTCGATAGCTTTTTTGAATAAGTCTTTGGTGTTGACCAATCCAAGTTCTTTGTAATTTACCATATTCATTAATTTTATAGTTTGATAATTTGAGCGCAAAAGTAGTCTTTTTTTATCAAATACGAAAGAGTTTATGCTCAGATAATAATATACCGACCCTGATATCGAAATTTCAAATAGTCAAATTAAGCATCTAATCCAGATCTAATAGTAAATTATTCTATCTTCTTATAATTAAATTGTAAGTGATGGTTGGAATGGAAATTAGGATGTCAAGTCCTTTTTTGCTATTTTTGTAGTTCTAGCTTTTAAATTATCAAATTATTTAATCTTATGGGGTTGCTTAAAGAATTTAAAGATCTTGCCATGCGCGGCAATGTTATTGATCTGGCTGTGGGGGTAATCATTGGTGGCGCTTTTGGAAAAATTATTGCTTCATTGGTCGCCGATATTATTATGCCTCCGGTGGGATTGCTGATTGGAGGAGTAAATTTTACCGACTTAAAATGGGAAATGAAAGCTCCAGCATTTGTTGGTGGAGTGAAAAAGGCAGCGGTTACCCTGAACTATGGAAATTTCTTACAGGTAACTTTTGATTTTCTTATCGTTGCTTTTTGTATTTTCTTATTCATAAAAGGAATGAACTCTCTGTCGAGAAAAAAAGAGGAAGCCGCAGCACCTGCCGTTACGGAGCCAACGAAAGAAGAGCCATTATTGACCGAGATCCGCGATTTATTGAAAAACAAATAAGAATTCGGTCTTACTCTAAAACCAACTTCATCCAGTTTTCGACGATATGGAGTGTTTTGACAGTCATATTTCCATACTTTCATCGGGAAATTATGCCTTGTTTGTCGATTTCTACTTGTTTTGTACGTATTTGTACGTGTATCTTTGCATCATAAATTTTTAAAACAAATTATTATGGATAATGAAGTTAAAAACTCGTATCGTTCAGGCTATACAAAAGGACTTGGCTTTGGATTAATACTTATGTTGATAGGGGTTGTATTCCTGGGAATTAATTTTGGATTGATTCCGCCGGAATTGAAGACGGTAATACTGTCGTGGCCTATGTTATTGATTGTAATCGGTCTGTTTAATTTTGCAAAGCGTCATATTGTTTCGGGGGTAGTAATGATATTAATAGGAGGGTTCTTTATTGTTCCACGTTTTGTTGAGGCATGCCCTACTTGTTTCCCGGGTTTGAATGCCGACTTTACCCGCATTTACTGGCCGCTATTATTAATTGCTGCCGGACTGCTTCTTATCATAAGTCGCTTTTTAGGACCTAAGTGGGGATTTGGGGACTGGAGTCATTGCAGCGGACATCATCACCATCACCGTTATCATGAATATCGGAACTATCGGCATCACAATGCTAAATGGGCTACTTCTTCCGATGGTTTTTCTAAAAACAGCGTGTTTGCCAATGGCGAACATATTGTACTTGACCCGGAATTTAAAGGTGGTGACCTGAATGCTGTTTTTGGCGGTATTACACTCGATTTGCGTAGAACTACTCTGCAGGAAGGTGAAACTGTGTTGGAAGTAAATGCCGTATTTGGCGGAATTACTATTTATGTGCCTGTGGACTGGTATGTGGAAACGCACTTGGATGCTGTTTTTGGGGGATTTCAGGATAACAGAATGCCCAAAGAACCGCTTGACACTACCCGGAAGTTGGTTATCACCGGATCATGTGTTTTTGGTGGAGGAGAATTGAGAAACTAACATATAGCGGTAAGAAGTAAGAGGCAAGGAGTAAGAAATGACTTTGCTAAATAGAATAGGCTCTTACTTTGACTAACTTGTTTAAATAAAAAATGATTCGCGGCTAACTGTTCATTGTTTACTGAAAAAGATGCTTCAGCCATTCTTAGAAAATACAACAAAAATTATTTGGTACATCCTGTTGTGGGTAGCGTATGCCCTGCTGCAGTCGGTGGTTTTATATTCCCTTGTGGCACTTCCGCTGGAAATGATTTTTCTGGATGGTTTTGTGCATGCCACCATTTTCGCCATTCTGGGGTTGTTACTTTGGAGTGTGATAGAATATGGTAATTATGCCGTTCTGACAATGTACCAACGGATGATAAATTATATCGGATTAGCACTGCTTACCATTACTGTTTGGCTTGGTACCGGTTATGGTTTGTTTTACCTGATTTATAGTCCAGATCTGGCTCTGAAATTTGTACCTGTACTTCCCATTCGCGCTTTTATCGGGCTGTTGATTTATTTACTCATTATTCAGCGGTTCAGGTTTCAACTTCCCATAGAGGAAGAAGATACTGATATTCCGGCACCGGTTGAAGTATCGGAAGATGCAAAACTAAAAAAAGTAGCTGAAACCGAATTGCTGGAACGTATTGCAGTGAAGTCGGGGTCAAAGATCCATGTGGTGATGGTGCCCGAGATCATTTACCTGCAGGCCGACGGCGATTATGTTCAGATATTTACCGAACAGGCAAAATTTCTGAAAGAGCAAACCATGAAATACTTCGAAGAACATTTGCCCGATAATCAGTTTGTGCGGGTACATCGGTCGGTCATCGTAAATGTGGAAATGATTTCACGTATTGAGTTGTACGAAAAGCAAAGTCAACTGCTGACACTCAAAACCGGACAACAGATTAAAGCCAGCCCCGCCGGATATAAAGCCTTGCGGGCAGTGCTGAACCTGTAACTCCGCTATATCTTATATATCGCCAATGTAAAACGCAGTGACACGTTGCACTTAATTCAATCGTACATCGTCAATCGGATATCATCAATCGTTCATCTCTCAGCAAATTCTACATTGCCTTTCGTTCTATCTCTCTCAGATTTTGAAGTTTTTTCTTTGCCAGGAATCCATAGATGTCTTCGAGGTGTTCGGTTACTTTCTGATTGCCGAATTCGTACACTTTGGTGACCAGTTTATCCAGAAAGTCACGGTCGTGCGAGACAACGATCAGTGTTCCGTCGAAATCAATCAACGCTTGTTTCAGAATATCTTTTGTTTTCAGGTCGAGGTGATTGGTCGGCTCATCCAGGATTAAGAGGTTTACCGGTTCCAACAACAGTTTTATCATAGCCAGTCGTTGTCGCTCGCCTCCCGAAAGCACTTTTACCTTTTTCAGCGAGCTGTCGCCGCCAAACATAAAAGCTCCCAGCAAGTCTTTTATGCGCGTGCGAATATCGCCTACAGCCACATCATCGATGGTTTGGAATACCGATAACTCTTCGTTTAGTAAGGAAGCCTGATTCTGGGCAAAATACCCAATCTTTACATTGTGCCCCAGTGTAAGTTTACCCAGGTGCTCAATCTCGCCCATAATACATTTTACCAAGGTAGATTTTCCCTCACCGTTTTTCCCCACAAAAGCTATCTTTTCGCCGCGCTCTATCATAAAGTTGGCATTGGTAAAAATGCATTTCTCGCCGTAACTCTTTCCGATATTTTCGGCTGTTACCGGATAGTTACCCGAGCGGGGTGAGGGTGGAAAGCGAAGTCGTAATGCCGAAGAATCTTCTTCGTCCACGGCAATCAAATCCAGTTTTTCGAGCATCTTTACCCGCGACTGTACCTGATTTGTTTTGGAATACGTGTTTTTAAAGCGGTCGATAAACTCTGTGGTGTCGGCAATCATTTTCTGCTGTCCCTCGTACTGTCTTTGTTGTTGTTCGCGACGCTCTTTGCGTAGTTCCAGGTAATGGGAATATTTGGCTTTGTAATCGTAGATGCGTCCCATCGTAAGTTCGATGGTGCGGGTGGTAATATTGTCGACAAAAACACGGTCGTGCGAAATAACCACCACCGCTTTGGCCGAGCTGATCAAAAAGTCTTCGAGCCATTGGATGGATTCAATATCCAGGTGATTAGTTGGTTCGTCGAGCAGAATTACGTCGGGGTTACGAAGCAGAATTTTGGCGAGCTCGATACGCATACGCCATCCTCCGCTGAATTCGGATGTCTGTCGGGAGAAATCGGCGCGGGTAAATCCCAATCCCAACAAAATCTTTTCGATATCGGCATCGTAGTTTGTGTCTTCGATGTTGTAGAATTGTTCGCTCAGGGCCGATACGCGCTCAATCAGTTCCATATAACTGTCCGACTCGTAGTCGGTACGCGTTATCAATTCTTCGTTCATGGCTTCTATCTGCTTGCTCATTTCGGTAATTGCCGAAAAAGCCTGAGATGCTTCTTCGAATACCGTGCGGTTATCTTCTATCAACAAATGCTGCGGCAGATAAGCAAGAACAGTGTTCTCGGGATAAAAAACCGTTCCGCGCGAAGGACCTCGGACTCCTGCCATAATCTTTAATAAAGTCGACTTTCCGGCTCCGTTTTTACCCATCAGGGCAATGCGGTCATTATCGTTTATCACAAATGAAATGTCCGAGAAAAGTGTTTGTCCGCCAAATTCGACGGTAAGAGCATCTACTGATAACATGTGTATAGTTTATAATTCATCTTGCGCCAATGAGTCAGCACAATTAGAAGGAAATAAAGCAGCAGAATTTTAAAGAAAAATTCTACCATCAACTGTTCGGATACTTTTTCAAACACTTGGTTGGTTATCTATTCCAGATAATGAGCAAGAGCTAAAGTAACCGGAGAAAAGTAAAGCCAGAGAAGAGTTTGTAGACTCAATCCAACGGTGAGTGTATTTCAGGATAGTATTTATAAACGACGCGGTATGCATTCATTTACAATTTGAGAGTGCAAAAGTACATAAAAAAAACTTAGCACCAACTAGTCCAATAGTTTCGTGTTTTTACTACAGCAAGAATTATCTGAATCTAAATTTCCAGAATTCCAGAATGAATATTTGAATTACAGGGAATCTGTCGAGATCAGTCCCTGCACAAACTCTCATTAATGTATATGTAGTGAAATTAGTGTACAGTTATTTTACCAGTTTCTGCAAACCGGCCTTTGTTTGTTCTAAGTTATCACAACTTAGGATAGGAATAAGTTGATTTATTTGTTCAATCGGGGGATTCCATCATTTTTCATGTTTAGTTATTCTCCGAATCATTCCTTTGAAGATAAATCCATGGAACGGCAATACTGCATACCAATATAATCTTCCTGACAACCCCCGGGGCCTGAAGGTGGCAGTTTGTATCAACTTATTTTCGACTATTCTAAATTCGAGCCAGGCATCACCGGGTAATTTCATTTCGGCAAACAGGAGTAGCCGACCTTCCTGTTTATCGGCGTACAAAACTCTCCAAAAATCCAGTGCATCTCCAACGTTTAAATAATCCGTCGAAGTACGTCCTCGTCTTAACCCAACTCCGCCTATCATTTTATCCATAAAGCCTCTGATTCGCCACAACCAGTTTCCATAATACCATCCGGTTTCGCCACCAATGCTCCAGATTCTATGTATGCAATCCTCTCTGTTGGCAAATACCATTTCTCTGATGTCTTTGAAACAACCATAAGTTGGTACCTGAATAGATTCTGACAAATTAAGACTGAAACTACTGCTTATAAAGGCATCTTTCCAGCTCGACAGCACTTCGTGGTTTTCTATTTTACTAAATGCTCTGTCCAAAGACGCCTGATAACTTATTGGTTCGATGTCCAGTATTTTATTAATCTCATCGTTTCGGCATACCACCTCTATTTTCATACTATTTACGAGTGCGGAAGCAAGTTTGTAGGAAGTTGATGTGACAAAATAGAGCCAGTATGACGAAAGTTTGGGTGTCATAACCGGGACAACAAGAATATGACGCTTTAAATTCCTTGTCCGGGCAAATTTCAGAAGCATATCCTTATAGGTCAAAATATCGGGACCACCAATATCAAAATTTTTATTGAATGTCCGGGGATTAAAAATCGTTTTGGAAAGAATTTGTATCACATCCGAAATGCCTATGGGCTGGCACTTTGTTTCTAACCATCTGGGGGTAATCATTACCGGCAGTTTTTCAACCAAGTCGCGCATTATTTCAAAAGAGGCACTTCCTGATCCGATGATAATTCCGGCTCGCAGTGTAGTGAAATTATAGTTCCCTTTGCCAAGTTCGGCTTCAACGTTTTTTCTCGATGCTAAATGTTTCGATAAGGTAGATTCATTCACTATTCCACTTAAATACACAATATGGCGTACGGTGGTTTGAGCCATTGCCTTTCTGAAGTTCTCTGCCGATTCCTGCTCTTGTTGATGGTAGTCGGATGACGACGACATGGAATGCACCAAATAAAAAGCTCCATCAATATCTTTTGGAATATTGGGAAGCGAAGTTTTATCCAGCAAATCAAGCTGAATGATTTCTATTTTTGATTTCAGCGATGCCGGGGGCGAGAATCTCTTGATGTCTCTCACACAACAAATCACATCATGTCCATTTTCAATCAATACAGGGAGAAGACGTTTTCCGATATATCCGGAAGCTCCGGTTAGTAATATTCTCATTTTCTACTTATTTAGATATACTGACTAACTCCTTGTTTGCTTTGCTCAACGATTAAATCTTCAATATGGTATCAGATGCCAGCTTTCTTATTTATTTCTAAACCAGGTTCCCATAGAGATATCTCAACATTTTTTCTGTTTTGTCGCCAAGCTTCAAAATCTTCAAATGTTTCAATACCATCATCTATTACAGCCTGATAAATTTCTATTCCCGGAATTTTCTCATTACACTGTTCGCTTCTCCATTTTATACTCAGAATTGTTCTTTTCAACTGTTTGGTTAGCACTGCATTGATTTTATCAGTTACCCGTTCAATCATTCCTGCGTATGGGGATTCATTTTTTATATGAATAATATCAATTGTCCAAATGCGCTCCGAATTTTCTTCATAGGATAGATGCCATTCCAGACACATATCTTCTGCTTCTAACAAATTCTTGTATATAACTTCTTTTATTTTCGGGTTTGCACTTATCATAGCTATTGCTTTAAAACTTTCTTCAACTGAAAAGTTCTTCGAATAAGTATGAAAATCTATATCCAGATGACTCATTAAAAGTCCGGTTCTTACCGAACCCACTAAATTACAGGTTGAATCTAAACTCTGCCAAATTTCCTTTATTTTCAATTCTTCAATAATCTGGAACGCTTTATCCAGATTTTGTTTTGAAATGGTGGTAATTTCATTCATTTTATTTCTCTATTTTATTTATTTCCAGCGATTTATAGTATGTGCCTTAGCGGTTAGGTTATTTGGTTTATCAGCAACTCCGTACTAAAAGTGGTTAGTTTATAGTCCGCAATTTCAAAATGAATATCTTTATTGCCATTGGTAAAAGCACACACTGCCATTCCTGCACCTTTTGCAGCTAACATTCCTGAATAGGAGTCTTCGATTACAATACAGTTTTTCGGTTCGATATCAAGCTTTTTTGCAGTTGTAATATAAATTGCAGGATGAGGTTTTCCCGAATCTTCACACTCGGCGGAAGATACTGCATCGAATAAATGCGAGATGTTTAGCTTATTTAAAACCTTAGCTATAATTTTCTTAGGTGAATTTGTTGCTAATCCAATTTTGAAATTTCGTTTTCTAATGTCTTCAATAAATATTTTTACTCCACTTATACTGCATTCTTCGGTTTCAATTAAATCAATCACCCTTGAGACAACCATTTGTTCCACAACATACAATTCTTTATTTTTCCAAGGAAATTTGTCGAACCAGAATTTAGTTACTTCAGATGTTGTCATAGATTCAGTTAGTTTTGAATATTTCTCTGTGACTTTCACTCCTAAAGAAGTGAAAATTTCGTACTCTGCTTGCTTCCAAAGTTTTTCGGAATTAATCAGCACTCCATCCATGTCAAATATAATAGCTTTCGTATTTATCATATATTCTATTCATATTTTTTTTCTAACTTATTTACCATCAACTATAGAAACTTTGGCGTTTCCGTGCAACAGTAATGTGAAAAACTGGTCGTACTTTTGTTGCTATCTTGGTTCTTTCTCCATAATTCTGTCAAACCGACTATCCATGCAAACACTTAGGTCAGTTGTGATAAATTTTCTGTTGTAAAATAAGCTGAAAATTGTTGCCGGTGTTGGAGCAGATTGGGCTTGTTCCATTGTCTCCAATTTGATGATCTTCAACGGTAGATTCCTCTTACTTGCAGTCTTTGTCAACGAATTGAAAACATGAAATTCGGAGAAAGGACAACGATTAGAAAAATAAGCAACCAGACCGTTCTTTTCCTGGCATTCTCCTTCAATAACCATATCTTTAAATTTGGGATTATCTGCATTCTGATTTATTTGTTCTTTTTATATTTTTCAATCGAATCAATCACAAAATCAACCGGCATATTTGTAATCTCAGATATCTGTTCAACTGATAAACCTTCTATCCTTAGCCTAAAAGATAAATGTTCCAAAGTTTCTCCAATCTCAATTATGTTTTTATCAGGATCATAGAATCTGACAACTTTTTGTCGCCACGGTTGCTCTCGTAATTCGTGTAGAAAGATAACATTATTCACCTTCAATTTCTCAACTATCAACTCTATCGCGTCAGACTCAAAGTATAACTCAAAATTATTCCCGCCGGATTTTATTTCATGATTATCAATCAGGTTTTTAAAATGATTTTGCAAATGAATTGCAAAATCTCCATAAAAGGTAACACTTTCACCGTAATCATATTTTACCTTTTGATCTAATAAGTTCTCGTAAAAATCACGAGATCGTTTCATGTCCGATACTGTTATCAATGGACAAACATATTTCATTTTCAAATTATTTATATTGTTTATCTATATTCTAATTGAATTGTCTGGTATTGGTAATAATGATTCTTATTCGAAAATTCCGGCAATTTTTATAGCAGATCTAATTTTGAATCATTATTTGTTATAAGTCTAACAGGCTTACAAGGAACTCCACAAGCCAAATAATTTGGTGGAATATCTTTTGTTACTACACTACCGGCTCCAATTACGGCATTATCTCCAATGTGAACTCCACCGCACACCACTACATTACAAGCAATCCAAACATTATTGCCTATATGAATTTCTTCTGCATATTCGGACACGGAAACATGTCCGTCATTGTATTTCAGGGCAATTCTCTCTTCTGCAATTAAAGGATGCGTAGTTGCCATTAACGATACATTTGGACCGAGCATAACATTATCGCCAATATAAATTTTGCCGTCATCCATAACAGTCGTATTAAAATTCGCAAAGAATTTTTTTCCAATAAAGGTATGACATCCATAATTAAACTGTATCGGCCCCTGGAAATAGTATTTTTCACCTATTTTTCCAATAAATTCTCGAACAATAGGCAGACGTTTCTCATCATATTCGTCCATCAAATTAAATCTTTGACAAAGTATATGAGCTTTATGCTTTATATCACGCAATTCTTTTGTTCGGGCATCAAATAATTTTCCTGCGAAAATTTTTTCTTCTTCAGTCATTTTATTTCGTTTTTACTAGTTGCATTGCCACCGTTCTGACTTAGCGGTTCTTCGCTTGGTTGTTCCTGTTTGTATTTATTTTAATCTAAAATATTTGTCCTGCTTTTATATTCATTTCCCCAACTTAACATGAGATCAATTAGGGGTAAAAGTGTTTTCCCTGTCTCAGTCAGAGAATACTCAACCTTTGGAGGTAATACCGGGAAAACTTTCTTTTCAATTATGTTGTGCTTTTCCAGTTCAAAAAGTTGCTGATTAATCACTCTTAAAGAAGCTTCGGGATGAGACCGATGTAATTCACTCGGCCTTTTTATACCTTTATTGATATCATTAATTAAACAGACTTTCCATTTTCCGCTGATAACTTCCATGGCAACAACAATACCACAATTCAAATCTTTTGGAATTTTCTTCTCATACATACATATTCATTTAGATGTTTAATAAGCAATTACAACCCTGTTTGTCTGAATTTTGCTTTCAGGAAACAGATCATCAAATACTATTGCTTACTTGCTATAATCATAGGACAAAATTATCTCTATAGGATAATTTTCGCTCATATTGTGCTCACCAATTTAAAACTCTAGTTTTGCATCTCAAATAATAGAATTTAAAAGTCAGTCTTATGAATACAAAACAGTCCTCTCAACTTACATCCACAAATCAGTTATTGACCGATTTGGAAAAGAAAACATTAGCCGAGACCTTCCTTCATGCAGTTGGAACTCAAAATTGGGATTTACTGCATTCTATTATTACAGAAGACATCTCCTGGACTTTACCCGGTACAAGTTTAATCTCTGGCGAAGTTAATGGTCCAAATGCAATAATAGCCAGAGCTCAACAGATTGTCAATTCGGGTGCCAGCTTAGAGTTGAAACATATTTTATATGGACAGTATAATGTCACATTATTTGTGCATAATCAAGCATCAAGAGGTGAACTTATACTGGATGAATACCTGGCCACAGTTTGCACAATTTATAATGGAAAAATCTCTAAAATCGAGACTTACGTATCCGATGTTGATGGCGTCAATGCTTTCTTTAAATAATTCGGCTTCATCGTATTTAGTTGTCTTTGAAGTCTTGTTTTGAAGTTCCATCATTGTAAAATCGTATAAGACCTGTCACCTTACCGTTTTCTTTAATTATTTTCAATCGCAAATAATCGATTTCATCTATAAAAAAATCATCACTATTCACAGCAATTAACCTTGATTTCTCGGTTCCATTTCTTTGGTAAAAAAGTGTTCCATTTTCAAAAATCAGTTTTCTTTCGCCATAATTTCCGGCGTACAATTTTAATGTTTTTTTATCAGCAACAAATGGATGTTGTTTTGCTTTAATTCCATCCAGTATCCACTGATAAACTGCTTTGTGTGAAATGTTTTTGTAGGATAGTTCTTCCAGTGCTTTTATCTGTGCCTTGAATAATGCATCTTTTGCATCGGTTTCAATATCGGGCTTTATGCCAATATTTTCCCATCTGGTATTTGTTTTAGCTATGGAGTTTAAAATTTTTACAGCAGGGATGTAAGCAATATAATCGTTATGTAAGACTTGAATCTCTATAGGATTTTCCCCTCCACGGGTATTTTCTCCAATTAAAGTAGCTCTTTTCATTGCTTTCAAATTATATGCAAATGCTTCTGCTCCAGAAAAGGTAGATTTCGAAATAAGAATATATAATGGAATATCGTACAACTTTTTTCCTGGAACGTAGGGGAAGGTTTGCGAAATATAATAACTATTTGTGTAGCGATTGTAACTGGTTGAAAATTGAATATCACCATCCAACAAATAACTCATTAAAAACTGCACCATATTATCATCTCCACCTCCATTATTACGAAGATCAATAATCAATGCACTGCAATTTGAAAGAAAATTCATTGCTGCAACGGCTGTTTCTCCCGCATACTTAACTGGGCAAAACTCCCTTAAATCCATATAACCAATGTTCCCTTCCAGAATTTTCAGTTCTCTGAATTCGAAGTTCTTTTGTTTAAGATCTTCAATCACTTCTTTTGTGTAATAATTTTCCGTTGGCTGCGAAGTCATTTCGGCGGCTTTCTTGGGATCATACACAATTCCCATGTGCTTATCATTGGTGATATACTGCAAATCCGTGTCAAGTTGAAAAGCAAAATCTGTAGGTGTTTTAAACTTATCGTATTCTCCCTGATCCATTTTTTTTGTCAGATATTTGCGAATAGAATTGACATTTTCAGGATATAAATAAACGCTATCCAACCTATTGCATAGTGCTTTTATTATATCTTTCTTATTTTCTGCTGTTGTATTCTGATTTTTATTTTCATCTTTTTGTTGACCATAAGCTGTTAGCGTTGATAAAGTGTATCCTAAAAAGATCATTGCTAAAAAGCGGATATTAAAAATTGTTCTCATTTTTTGTTTTTTTATTTTGTCTTTCTCATGACTAAACATTTAATTTTCACTTATATTGTTTCCATTATTATCTGTTTATTCTCTCGAGTTATTATGTTCTACCCAAACCAACTCTGAGGTTTTGAATCCTGATTTTTCTGCCAAAGCGAGGTATTCCCGTTTAATGGTGTCGGGGATAGTTGTTTCGCGCGAAAGTATCCACAAGTAATTGCGATTTTTTCCGGTAACAAGGGCATAACGATATTCGCTATCGATGGCTATTACATTGTAGCCCGAATAGAAGGGACCGAAAAACGAAACTTTTAGCATAGCGGTAGTTTCGTCGCCTACAAATTTAGCTTTTCCTGTTGCCTCTTTCCACTTATGAGTAGTGTAGTCAAAACCTCTGTTTACTACTTTGATGCTTTTGCCATCAGCATTGAGCGAATAACTGGCCGTGGTATTATTCAGGTTGCGTTCAAAGCGAAAATCCATACGGGCTATTTCGTACCATTTGCCAAGATACTTCGCTTTATCGAATGACTTTACTGCCGTTACCCCTTTGGGAATACTGGAACAAGACAGTAATGCAAAGATTCCGAGTACATTCATCAGCCTGATTATTTTAAAGTTTTTATTTTTCAGAAGTTATTAGTAGTTACGAGTTACAAGTTACGAGGTGTTGAGATAAGCAGTTTATCAGAGTTTACGATAAACTTCGTCGAAAGGAACTCTCATTCTGTCTCCCCAAACTCCACGTTCATCTCTTATTCCGCAGGAAACAATCATATTAATTTCGGCACCCAAAGGCAAATGTAAGATTCGTTTCACTTTTCTGCTATCAAAACCTTCCATCGGGCAGGTGTCATAACTTTCATTGGCCATTGCCAGCATAAAGGTTTGTGCCGCCAGGGCACAGGTTTTATGAACTACCACTCTCATGTCGTTTTCAGATACCTGATAGGTGATTGGTCTTAAAAGTCCGATAATGCTTACAAGGGCTTTTCGGACAATCCCCGGAATGCCCATAAAGTGGGAATATAAAAATGGCATTACTTTTCCATAGTACAATTGCCATCTTTTGATTCTTTTCTCTTGTTTTTCTTCCGGACTATTTTTCAGAACATTCTGAGTTTCCAGCTCAATCATTTTTTTTGCCCGTTTTCGGTAAAGATCCTGCCTTGTTACAAACACGACCATTTGTTGGGCAGTAGTTGCCGATTCCTGATCTAAACAGGCCACGGAAAGTTCTTTTAAAATTTCCGGGCTGGTGATGTGATAAAACTCCCAAAGTTGCATGTTGGAACTGTTGGGGGCTAAAGTTGCAAGTTCTAGACACTGTCTCACTTTTTCCGAATCGATGGGAAGATCCTTGTAGTGCCTTACAGAGCGTCTGTAATTGATTATTTCTTCTAATGTCATTTTTAATGCTGTATTTATACGTTGCTTTTAATAAAACGGTTATTTGCCCGGGAAGTTGACTGGCATGTATTCATTGTTTGTTACCTATTGGCAATAAAACGTTTACTAAGCCATTTTCGTACAGGAATATCATATAGTTTTAAACTGAGATATGCTATTATTATTGAGGCGAAAAGGACAAGTATAGCAACCGGCATGGCATCCTCTAACGATAAATGATTATCTGCCACCCAACCCGTAAACCAATATATTAATGGGTAATGAATCAAATAAAGAGGGTAAGAAATATCGCCAAAAAACTTACAAACTTTTGATGCTGTTTTTCCTTCAACCTTTCCGCTCGCGCCCATATATACAATCAGCGGAAAGATAAAAACGATTGTACATGATTCGTAAAGTCCATTCAACCAAATATGTTCGGAACCACCTACCCTTGGAAACGAAAGAGCTACAGCCACCAATATACTGCAGCTCAGAAACGCATATTTTAGTTGTCCCGGTTTACATACACGCGAAAGCAACAACCCGGCAAAAAACGGATACAACAATCGGGTAAATCCGATACGAATATGGGCGGGATTTAACGACCATCCTCCACTCACCTCTCCAATAGGACTTGTTAGCGTAAAATGGATTAAAACACAACCGAATATAAATACCAACACAGCCAGAACCGTATTCGAAAATTTCCGAATAAAAAGGGCATAAAGAATATTAGCTATATATTCATAGAAGAGCGACCAGGCCGGACTATCGAGTGGATGCATTTCACCCCATCCTCTGATATCCATGGATGGTAGTGCAGGCAACAATGTAAAGCCAAGAATCATCATTAACAGCATTTTCCAAACAGGAGTATGTCCGATTATGGGGAATGCAACAGATGATGCGCTGAAATAGAAACCTAAGGCACCAATGATCATACCGAGTATAATCATGGGATGCAACCTGATAACACGTCGTTTAAAAAAATTGCCCAGAGTCATTTTTCCCCAACGGTCATCGTAAGCATAACCTATAACAAAGCCTGATAGAACGAAGAAAAAATCGACAGCAAGGTATCCGTGGTTTACAAACCTTTGATGCAAATGTTCGCCATTTGTAAATGTTTCGAAAATGTGGAATAGTAAAACCATAATGGCGGCTACACCACGTAAGCCATCCAGAATTTCGTAATGTTTCTTTGAATCTGGAAAAGAAGTATTCTGCATATATAAAAATTTATTGTTTCTATTACTTAACCGTGTTCGACTATATGTCTGTCAACTTGTTTGTATTCATAATTCAATCCTCGACCTATCCAGCTAATACAAATTGCCAACTGATTTGGAACCACTATGGGTAGTCGAGCCGAACAAATAAAGGGTAAGGTATTATCTACTGAAGTTATTTAATATTCTCATTTATTGCATTAACCAATGCAGCCTTATCAAAACCCGAACTGACATAAATAGTCTTTCTGTCTTTTCCTATTAAGATGATTGTTGGACCGCTGGTCGCTCCATATGCAGTTGAAACTTCTTTTCCGTTATACAAAGTAGGGTATTTTATGTTGTATTTTTTTATATAGTTAGTTAACCCTTTATTTCCTTTTTGTTGAAATTCAATACCAAACACTTTAAGACCTTCGCTTCCATATTTTTGTTGAATATCATTAATATCGGGTATTGCTTGTAAACATGCACCACAACCAGGAAACCAAAACTCAAGCAATACCAAATTTCCTTTTAAATCGGAAAGTTTTACTGAACCTCCGTTTAATTTCGGAAGTTCCCAATCCGGGGCAATCCGCCTTGTTGTTTGTGCTACTTTATTACGTAATTTCTCATAGTACTCTTCTTCGGGCATTCTCAAAAAGTCTTTGGGGAAACTTTCGTAATTCCAAATAGAGTCACTTTTTTGCACAGGGAATCTCAATCGGGAGAAAGTGTTTACTTCATATTGGATAGTTCGGGATATACTGGTAAACTGAACCGGTAAGGAATCGTCTTTGGAGATATCAATGTAATATTTCATTCCATTCTTAATTAATTTTACACTTTCATCATCAATAAATTTATTGGGCGACAACTGAAACCGAAAGCACTCTCTGTTATTAATTATCGTATCATTTAGTCGGATATTTTTATTGACCGGATCATTTATAAATTGAGGTAGTATGTTTCGAATCCAACAAATAGATTGTCCATAAAACATGAAGCTTGTTACATCTTTTATTCTCGGTTGATTTCTATATAAAATCCTTTTTTCTTTATCATCACTATAGAATGTTTGTGAGCCATTGAAAACAGCAGTACATTCTGTACTATTGATAGTAGAGCGAGAATAGAATTTTGCCCTAATCAACGAATCCTTACTTGTAAAATCAAAATAGCAAAGAGCCGAGTCGATATTATCAGTGTTTGTTATATCCTGATGAAAATGGCGTATTAAATCGTATTCTAATGTTTTTATCGTGTTAAGCTTCTGTGATGTTTTATTCAAAATGTCATCATCACCATTTGTAAAGCTACATAGTAATAAGATAATAATCGGTAAACTTAATAAGCTTTTTTTCATTTGATTTATTGGTTCTATTGCTTGTGATTAATATTAAATATATTTGTCCGTTTCAACTGAAATCTATCAAAATCAAAATTACAAACTTTCCGTGTTCTAAAATCCGGCAGTCTTCAACTTCTGTTATCAGCCGAAAAGACTGATTTATTTTTCAGTCAAGATTACGATTCGCTATAGTTGAACCCACCGGTTGCAAAACAGCGGATTTGAACGAATTAGTTATTTCTCAACTGCATTCCGGGCGCATTATTCGGTCTCTTTTCAAATTCGAATTTTTCATAGAAAGCATATTTGTCTTTCGCAGAAAACAATTGAATATCTCTTATCTTATTCTTTTTGCATTTGCTTACTAACTTCTCGAGAAGTCTGCTGCCAAGTCCTTTGTTCTGATAATCTGGATGAATTATTAAATCTACAATCAAAGCATGATGCACTCCATCGGCAATTACTCTTCCGAATCCTATCAATTTATCGGAATCATATATTGACATTGAATACCAACTATTTTGAATTGCATTGGCTAAGTCCTGAACTGAAAAGTTATATTCTTGATTCCATCCAGTCGTTTGAAACAAATTCCAATACTCTTTAATATCAGGTAATGTCTCTTTAAATATTATTGTTTCTTGAATCTCGTTAGCCATTTTACATTTTTATTTATAAGAGTCACATTCCTAATGAAGACGGTTCCTTCTTCCTCCGAGCTTATAAATTTCTACATACTGAATAGTTCAAGTCTGAGTGCAAAACAACAGACTTGAACGAAAAGAAGTTATTTTTCTATTTTTATCATTTTGATATTTCCTGTTATGCAGTCAATTTTGTAAGTGATCTTTCGTTCATCATATTTATTTTCCAAGTTTTCATCTGTTCGGTATTTGTATTTTAGATAAATCTTGTCTCCCGAGATTTTATCAACAAAAGATTCTGCACAACAATAGTTTGTGAGAGATTTAATTTTTTGAGTTTGCCATAAACTGTCTTTCACGATATTCAGTTGTGACAATTCATGAATTACTATAGAATCTGTTTGTGTATTTCTCAAGATTACTTTATCGTATCCATACCAAGCTCCAGTTTTTAATATTAGCCATTTGTCAAAGCGTACTAATTGCTCATCTTTA
>WSSedL1CaDRAFT_10000667_pt1 | contig 23286 bp, 19 predicted proteins | sample WetSurSL1Cattail_FD_9464 | JGI IMG/M metagenome (IMG submission 9464)
AATGTTGCCAAATCGACATTATTCGACCCCGGCTGGGGTCGCACATTGAATAATTGGTTATTCCTTTCTATAAACATTTAATCCCTCTGGGATTTAGATGCAAGGGTTTAAGCAACTATAGGTAAAAAATGTTGCATCTAATTCGTATTCCGTTGGTATATCTTGCACATTATTAAAATTATACATAATAATCAGCAGATCCTAAATACTGGTGGATAATTTGTTCTAATCTTTAATATATTACAAATAAGGTAATAAGGTTTAAAATTTATCCAAACACCTAGCTACTAAGGTTAAAAGAATAAAATAAGGTTTATGTTCCGTTTAAAAACCTTATTTTATTCTTTTAACCTTAGTAGGCAAAACGTTTCAGAATGAAAATGAATAGAGCCATTGGTTTTATTGTACTGTTAAAGTTTTACAACGTCCTGAATACCCTAAATGAATGTGGTTTTAGTTTTATTTCGAAGCTGTTATTATCGGATGTTTCTCTGCCCCAAATTCTTTCACCCTTAGAAGAAATGCCGGTAATCTCCTCATTGCTCAGAATGTCCTGAATTTTCAGGGTATTTTTTACGGTAATAATTTTAACAGTTATTTCCTTAGGAAGGAAAGATTCCACGATAAAAGAGCCATTATTATACACAAACAGGCTAACTTGTGAAGGGGCGTCAATACGAATATTTAAATCCGGAGAAATCACACTACGGATCCTGTTTAATACTTGTTCGGGCAGGTTATAAAGATCAGCGTAATTCTCAGGTATAGTCAGCACAAATAAATTTCCTTTTGAATACGATGCCTGATGTAGGATAGGCCAACCATTTGGCCCCGCAAAACTGGATATATCCATCCATGAATCGTTGGTGAGAAAATCAATCTGAGGAATTAATATAGGCTCATTTGATTGGCAAACTGAATAGTTGACCATAAAATCTTTCACAAGGGCCTTTCGGTCGGTATACCTTAGTTCCACAATATCTTCTATTCCTTTTCCCTGCAAAGCATGAAGCAACCCGGAGGTAATCATTACATTTTTCCCAGCGATGAGTCTGCTCTTTATTTTATCTGCCAATTTTGGATCAAATTTGGCCGATTCGGTTAGCAAAATCATTTTGTCGTCCATGGGAAATTCTGGCACAATATCCATGGGAATACCTATCATGCCTATATAATTTTGAAGAAAATCTTCTCCAAATGAATGATAAGGTCGATAACTCTTAATACCGATCGGATTTCCCAATTTGTCAATAAATTTATCGACCTTCTCGAAAGTATAACCGGCTGCCCTGGCAATAGTTGTGGGTGTCACAGTTTTTCCACCTTTCAAACCAATAGGTTTAATCATTTCATCCCAGTCAAAACTTGTTTGATTACCCTGCCACTCAGCCCGAGCGGTTGGTTTAAGCGAAGATAGTAGTTGACGGTAATCGAACAAGGTAATTTCAGGAGACTTGGCAAATAGAGTAAGCCATAGTTGCTCTGCATACCGGTCCATATAAACCATACCACCAGGATCTACCCATCCGCCACCATTCTTACCTGGTTTTAAATGTTCAAAATACCGGAAAATTAAATAACTCTCATACTGTTGGAGATGCTGGCCTGAGTGGACAGGATCGCGTGTTTCTGTTCCGGTATATATCCCATCGAACATGGCAGGTTCTGCTTCTAGGTTAAATCCAAGCCCTTGAAAATGTTCATACCAGTTGGGATATTTAACTACTATTTTCACGTTTGGGTTGATGGCCTTGGCGGGGTTGATAATCAAATCGCGGGCAGCATCCTTCATGAGATTGAGCCTATATTGAGTCCAGCTTTGGTTGCCCTTGGCTTTTATGCATAAATCGCACTTGCAACTGGTAAAAAAGAAATCATCAAGAATAAACTCATCGAAATGTTTTGCGGTATATTCGGCTATTTCTTTTGCTTTTTGGCGGTGTTCGGGGTTTGAATAACAAAAGGTTTCGAAATGGTTCCGTTCGTCCATGGTGTATGTTATACCCCCGGCAACTTTAACCCCACGCGAAGTAAAAAACTTTTTCGCTGCTTCGAGGGTTTTGTCATCTACAATAATTTTATCACGATGTGTTTCGAGGTAAATTTTGTCTACTTTCAATTGTTGGGCGATGGTATTCCAGGTATCTTCAAGCTTTTTCAGATCGCTCATTTCACGTACTTCATAAGCACGGGCATAAACCGAAACTACAAAATTTTTATAGTAACCGGACTCTTGTGAAATCAATGGAACACATAAAAATATAAAAGCTAAAATAGGTAGTGCTTGTTTGAGTTTCATACGTATATGGTTAATTTTTACAATCATTTATAGATTACGCAGCTTGAGTGGTAAAAAGTTAAAGTTTAATAAATTATGAAATATAAAAGTAAATATTTTTTCTGTTTTACCTAATCTTTAATTTTATGCTTAGATATCTGGATATTCCGGATTTATCGCTCCTTAGGCTGTCTGGTTTTTACAATCTTATTTTTAGTCTATGTTCTATTTTTGCAATTTATGACAATCCATATTTAAATATTTGTCAATGATTAATTGCACTAATACCATCAAAATCCATGAAATCACTCTCTTTCATTATTGTATTATTATTTTCACTAACCACTCTTTTTGGGCAAGCTCCGGCAGGCTTTAATTACCAGGCTGTAATGCGCGATCCTTCAGGTACAATAAAAGTAAATACTGCAGCTGTTGTGAGGATTGACTTGCTTCAGGGATCATCCTCCGGCACTGCGGTATATTCCGAATCGTTTAATACTACCACCAATAATTTTGGCCTTATAACACTTCAGGTTGGTAAAGGCGCAGTGTTGTCGGGCACCTTTTCTACCATCGATTGGGCTGGTAATTCTTATTTTATTAAAGTTAGCATAGATGGTGCGGAAATGGGCATTAGCCAGATACTCAGTGTCCCGTATTCTCTTTATTCCGATAGGGCTTCAAATGGGTTTAAAGGGAATTTTAATAAAAGCATTAATGCATTTTGGTTAGATACAATTCAGGGAAACCTTGCTGTTAATTCTTCAGGCACGGTTAAATATGGAACAGGGTGCACTGCTATTGGTGCATACTCGCAAAATAACAACCTTGGGAGCGAAAATACATCTGTTGGGTATCAATCGTTGTTTTCTAATAAAGGCATATGGAATACAGCTTGTGGAGCTGGTGCTTTACGCGACAACACTACTGGGATAGGAAATGCGGCTTTTGGTGTTGCTTCCCTTTATAAAAATACTACCGGTTACTACAACAACGCATTTGGGTTAAGTACATTGGCAAGTAATACCGTTGGAGGGGGCAATTCAGCTTTTGGACGAGCTGCTTTATACAGTAACACAACTGGTAATGAAAATATAGCTTTGGGCAATTATTCCCTTTATTATAACACTATCGGTAACAATAATGTTGTTATTGGGAATTGTGCGCTTTACAAAAGTATGGAAGGCAATTTTAATATTGCCATAGGCGATTCGGCCTTGTTTTGGAGTACAAACAGTAATAAAAACACTGCCATAGGATATCGATCGTTGTTTATGACTACCGGAATGGACAATACCGCCGTTGGGTACCATTCGCTTGTGGCCAATACATCGGGGTTCGATAACGTAGCTGTTGGTATATTTGCGTTGGAAAGCAACAAAGATGGTACCGGAAATACCGCTGTTGGGAAAAATGCCATGCATTCCATGGTTTCGGGCTCCAACAACACAGCTATGGGTTTTAACGCTAATGTTAATGGCTATGTATCGAATTCTATGGCTATCGGTTATAATGCTTATGCTAATGCCAGCAACAAGATCGTTTTGGGTAATGCAAATGCTACTACTGTAGGTGGTTATGGCGACTGGTCGAATTATTCCGATCGCCGGCTCAAGGAAAACATAGTTTACACCAACAAACTGGGGTTGAACTTTATAACCAGCTTAAAAACAGTTAGCTATAATTATGTAAGTGACACGAACAAAAGGCGTCGCGATGGACTAATTGCCCAGGATGTAGACCAAACACTGAAAGAACTGGGTATTGATTTTAGTGCATTGGTTATTGACGACGATAAAGACAAAACCATGAACCTGTCGTATGCCGAATTTGTAATCCCCCTCATTAATGCAGTAAAGGAACTTGACAAAAAAAACCAGGTTTTAGAAACTGCCCTTAAGGAAATGAAAGCAGAAATAGATAGGTTGAAACAGTCAAAGTGATTCTTCATATCTCATATAAAGTAAGTTTAATCAAATACATATAATAAATGAAAACAAAACTCTCAATTCTATTTTTATGCGGAGCCTTATTGACTATATCTTGTAAAAAAGACAACAATACACCTAAAGATACAGGCACTAACAAAGTGGTTACCGGAAATGGAGAAGTAACAATAACAGGGAACAGTGATTATGAATTTTCGATGGCTCTTGAAAAGGCAACGTATGTGGTAACTTATAAGGAAAAAGCCAAAGGCAGCCTTACCAATTACCAAATTAATATTGCAGTATTGGGCGGTTGGACAAGTTTAATGCCATTATCCTTTAAGGCATTGCGTGATACTGGTTGGTACGAAGGGTCGGTAGTTACCGAATCCACATCAGCCAATACGTTTCAATACAAAGTATTTGCCTCGGGCAGTTATCAAATCAGATATCAAAAACTACCCTTGCCAAAAACCTCTGAAACTTTGCCTAAAACTTATACAGGGGCTGGAGGTACTGTTTTTGGTCCTGTATCAATAGCTGCTAGTCCAATCTTTACAATTGTTTGCAGCGATGCCAAGCAGGCCGGCTTTACCGTAACACTTTTTAATGCTACAACCGGAGAAGAGATGTATAGTGCGGGATACAAACCTTTGTATATGAATCTGGATAATAACAATAAGGTAATAAACAATATTAATACTACGGTTACCCCAACTTTAGCAACAGGGAACTATTTAATAGAGGTAGAAGCCAATCAGGATGCAACGTATAGTATATTAGTTCAATAACGCTTCAAAATATTTGAAGTAAAGAACTAAAACACAGATAAACAATTAAAAATAATCATTATGAAAACATACCAAATCATCGTAAGTTTAGCAATATGCTTATTAATAGTATCTTGCGGAGGAAACAAACAAGGTAGTAGCAAAACCAGCGATTCTGTAGCAGCGGTTAGTGCAATTCAACCAGCTGAACAAATGGCAGCTATCAAAAAATATCCCATAAAGTCGGCTATTGTTACATTTGCAAACGAAGGGATGGGTGTGGAACAGAAAACCATTTTGTATTTTGACGATTATGGAGCGAAAGAAGCCATTGAAAAATATGACGGCGATGCCGTATCCGAAATAGATTTATGCGACGGACAAACGAGATATAAAATCGTTATGGCAAAGAAAATAGCCCTCTCGTCAGGCAATTGCGGTCGCGGTGTTGCTTATAAATTTGACTGGAACGAAGTCTCCAAAGGTGACAAAAAATATAAACCAACAAAGCTTGGAAACCGTAATGTGGCAGGAAAAGATTGTGAAGCATTTTCCTTAGAAACAGGAATGGGCCCAACAACTTATGCAGGGTGGAAGAATATTTGTCTATCCCTCGAAACAAAATCGCAGTATGGCCCAATCACCATGAAAGCCCTAAAGGTAGAGGATAATGTAACAATATCTGCTGAAAAATTTCAAGTACCAAAAGGGTTTACGATGAAAAAAGGTATGTAAATAGCGCTGAAACAAATAATAAGTCATGGGTTGAATTGGCTGTTTTCAAAATTGGATATAAAGTTAAATGAAACCGGACATGTTAACCCATAACCAAAAAATAAATCCCTCAGTTGATATTTAACTTTTGTTTAACCATTAAGTCACGGCGCTTCAACCTTCCCATCTTTCAAATCTGATTTTATAAATCCCTTAAAAAGGGGATTGACAAAATTTTAGTTATAAGTATTTTTGAATCAATTATAAAATCAACTTTCAATAAGTTCTTCTGTTGATTTTAATTCATATCTTAGCAATATATAGACTTATAACCAATAAGGATGATGCATATTTTTCAGGCCTCCGAAATGCTGCAGGACTTTATAGAAAGCTATTATCTGGTTGAGTTGTCGGAATCGTCAGGAGCCGAAGGATTTGAGCAAAAACCTATTTCCAATGGTTGTGTGGAAATGTATATCGGTTTTCATGGCTTCATTGGTACTTGTTATACAAATACAGGAAACATCTTAAGTACCGGATCGGCAATAGTGGGTGCCCATAACCTGAAAAATACGGTGAAAGGCCTGGACAAGGAGACAACACCAAAAATTTGTAAATTTGCTTCTATACAATTTAAGCCACACGGTTTTTACAGCATTTTTAAAATACCTTCGGCCGAACTTTACAACAATTTTTTCGAATCTGCTCAGGTAATAGGTACTGATATAGACCAATTAATAGGCCAGTTAGATGATTCCAGAGATTACAACGAACGTAAGACTCTTCTTGACTTGTTTTTTATCCAACAACTAAACAAAAACAGTCATAAGCATTATAATATCAGGGCAGGTTTTGATATTGCCAGTCTCATCAGGCATTGTAAAGGAAATATTAGAACAGAACAATTGAAAAATGAATTCAAAGTTACCGAAAGGACATTGCAAAGGGACATGAAAACAGCATTAGGGTTAACGCCAAAAGAATACTGCAAAATAATACGGTTTAACCGCCTGTTCGACTATATTAACAAGCAACACAAAGTAAACTGGTTCGACATGGTGTTGAAATTCGGATACTATGACCAGGCACACCTGATACATGAGTTTAAAAGTGCCACGGGGTTAACTCCTGAGGTGTTTATGAAATACAAGAATAAAAGCTTGTTTAAGGTTGAGAATCATTTGGTGATCTTTAAACCAACTGTTTTAAATAATGAAGTATTTGAAGCAATAACAGGTATAGATAATTTGCAATACACTGAATAATAGACATTCACGTTAGGCTAATCCCGAAAAACATAATCACTTTTTGCACTTAACCGCGCAAAAATAATTCATTTTATTTCACAAGATCCATTATCTGGTAAAGCATTGAGAGGCCAATATCGGGTTTTTACAATGAATTTATTTTTTTTCCTGATACTTTTACAAAATCACAGACTCGACAATCAATGGCAGTCTGGACTTTTGCAATAATATTTTATTTAAATTTTATCACATACAATGAAAAATTTATTGGTTCCCTTTTTACTGACAGAAATGCTTCAAATTTAATTTCGCCTTTCGTTTAGCATTCCAAATTTTAGTTACCTCCATTGTATCGGTTACCATTGTTATAACGTTGCATTATATTGGATTACATTTTTTTGTTGGAAAAATGCAACTTTGTCCGGATGATTTTGAATTGAAAAACCTGTTACTGGTTGACATTCTTTTAACATTCCTGATCAACACCATCTACGAGAGCTTTTATTTATTCCTGCCCTATTCGGAAACCGCTTTGGAAACCGAACGCTACAAAAAAGAAAGTGTTGAGGCTCAATACCAGAATCTTACCAGCAGACTTAATCCTCATTTTTTATTTAACAGCCTGAATACACTTACCACCATCCCTGACTTAACTAAAGCAGATAGAACCATTGTCAATTCTTTAGCTAATATTGGGCGAGCAATCCATGAAGGGTCAAAAATAAATTATGACAATTTAAATCAGGTAGTTGCTAATGCTTATGGTATTAACCTTGATTTAATAAAATTTGAGTAATTACAATGCCTAGCAATCCAGAATCTATCAATATTGCTAATAAAGTATTAAAAAAACTTTTTAATAACCATGTACCACTAAATACTCATGACCATATTACATGGTCTCTAAATAATCAATATTCTATAGGTGAAACTGTTGATGAAAGGGGAAGTAGTTATACGTTGTGGCAATTTCCGATTAAAGAAGATTTAATAAAAAAATGTTTGAATTATCCTCTGTATTTTTCTTTCACTATTTCTGTTAAGTCTAACGATCAAATAGATAAGGTTAATATCAAAATATTTAAAGAAGATACTTCTAAACTCAAAAAATCCTCATTTATACCAACTGAACTCTTGCTTAGGGTTGAATGGGATAATGAGTCCCCAAAAGAAGAGGTTAATAGTAAACATGCACAACCTCATTGGCATATTCATTCCTATAAAATTATTGATTTTTTTGAAGGTATGCATCCTGACAACAGAAAAACTTTCCTGGAACTAATAGATGCTAATGTTAATAATAAAGTAAGTTCTATATTGGATGAAAAGGAAGAACAGATTAATGATCCTCAAGTTCAAGTGGGAGCCGAAACTATTGTGGATAAAGATATTCCTTCCTTTAGATTTCATTTAGCAATGTTAGCAGAATGGGATAAACCCGGTTTTTCAAAACATGATAAAATATTGACTGATGACATTTTAAAATTGTGGCTTCCTAGTTGTTTAGCGTATATTAAAGAACAATTAGAATATGTACTGAAAAAAATGGGTTAATTGTAACAATTCTAAAAAATAAGTAAGTTTTTGGGAATAAGATTCTCCTCCTTCGCTTAATAAATTATGGTTCATATAAACATAATTCCCTTATTCGAACCAGTAATTCATTTGCTTTGAATATATCCGGTTGGTCCGGTAAGTCCGATTTTGCAAATAGCTCAACAATTCGCTCCGTTTTTTCATTGGCTTGATTTACCAGCTCATCATACATGAATTCTCCATTTCGGATTTTTAAAAGAAAATCCCGATCATTTCTTCTTACATTAATTTTCTTGTAGAGAGCTATTTCTTCAGCCATGTTTAGGAGCCGGAAAACATGCATCATGTTTTTAGCATCATAATTTTTCCCATGTTCGATGGTGTTCTGATAGCGGTTCTCATTTCTTTTCTCCGTCCATTCCCAGTATCCCTTGAACTCCTTGCAGTAAACAGAGTATCCATCTTTGTTAAAGCTCATAGTGGCACGAGGATTTATTCCTTTGGAAACAGAACTTAATTGAACGTCATTTACGTAATCGCCCGAATATATCCCTTTAAACTTGGTCTGTGCATCCTGGCTCTGATGATATATGGCGTAAACATCTCTCATATGTGGAATATTAACCAAACCACATTCTTCTTGCTGATATTTATTGGTTTTTAACCAATCTTTTAAGGGAATAGTTCCCTGCCCCTGAATCACAAAACAAAAATCTAAAATAGATTTTCGTTCTTTATCCATAGGTTTACTTATCTTTTTGTTGAGCCCTCTGGCCTTTTTAATCTGAGCCTGAGCATATCCTGCAAATGTTTGTTGGCACAGCCTCGACAGAAATAGTTCGGGTTTAACTTCATTCATGAGAACGTGCTTAAGTAGAATAGAGTCGTCAGGTGTGGCCAGTAATTCTAAAATATTTGGATTGTTCTTGCACAATAGATCAACGAACCGCTTTAGTTCATAATAAACAATATCGTTGCTTTCATTATTCACCTGTTCGGTGTAATCAAGCCCATAAAATTCATCTTTAGGGAGATAAAAGACACCTTTAATATCCGTATCAGAATGGGGCAAGGCAAGTCCATATGCCTTGCTTCCACTGATACATTCCAGGAGAATAAGAGACCTATTCTCGTTTAGCTTTTTAAAATTCATAAATGAATATTAATCAAATAGTTTTCTGAAAAGAATATCCAATTGTTCTGTCGAATTTTGCTTCTCTTGAATGTTCTTTCCATTTTCTTCGCAATATTTTATGGCACCCTCAACAAATTGGTGAATTGAGGTTATCCTGGAGGTAAATAATTTTTCATCCCCTTGTTCCTTCAATTTCAGTAGCTTGTCTACTTCTGACTGCAATTCGGTAGGTATTAATTGCCTTAGAACAGCAAACTCCATGGGTGGCATTTCTTGCCTGTCAACAATCCACAGGCAAGCCAAAACAGGACGTAAAGCATAAAAATACTTCTTTACTTTAACAGTATCACTTTGTAGTTCATTATCAAAGCAGTTTTTAGTCATGCTCAGATAATGGTGATAACCAGCTCTAAGTAAGAAATAGTTAGGTGCTAACTGAAAAAGCTCATTACAAAATGTTTTATCTTTCTTATAAACTATTGGAGATTGAAGCCACTCATACAAAGGCGCATTTGATTTTCGAAACAAACGTAATGCCTTCCTGATGTCCCAGCCATTAATATCCAACACTTCATTAACAGGTAATTCTATAACGTCTCGTTGGTCATCTATTCCAAAATACCATCTTTTTTCATGAACATAAATAAAACGAACGTCATAGTCCGAATCTTTTGAAGCAAAACCCCAGGCTCTGCTGCCTGATTCGCATGCAAAAAGTATCTTTACCTTATGTTCCTTTTCTATTTTATCTAAAACTCCTTTTATTATCGAATCCATTGGTTGTTAAATTAAAATTTATTCATGAGATTACAAGTGATCTTATCGGGATTCGAACCCAAATTTCCTTTCGGACAGCACGGCTCTAAATGCGCTCCCCTACTCTGTAGAAATTTCGGTGCAACTGCAAAATCTACTCAATAAAACGCTTGGAAATAATGAGGATATCCTCCGCGGTTACGTCAAGCTTTTCCTGCAGCTTTTCCTTTTAAGCTATAAGGCCTAAATTTACCCCTTAATCACTGCCAAAGGGCTCAACTCAACAACAATGTCCACCAGGTCCTGTTGGTTTTTCATCACGGTATCGATGTTTTTGTATGCCCCCGGAGCTTCATCCAAATCACTTTTGCTTCGGAGAGAATGGATAATGCCCATTTCATCCATTTTAGCAATTTCTGCTTTCAAATCAAGCGTTCGTTCTGCCTGCTTACGGCCAAGCACACGACCTGCACCATGTGAACAGCTTTCGAAGCTCTCAGTATTGCCCTTTCCTCTTACAATGTAGCTTTTTGTGCCCTGTGAACCCGGGATAATACCTATTTCACCTTCTTTAGCACTGGTAGCTCCCTTGCGGTGTACAATTACATTGGTATGATAATGATTTTCCCAACGTGCATAATTATGAGCAATATTGACAAAATCAAGCTCGGAAAAATTTCCTTTGTAATGATCCATAAAAACAGAGACAATGTTGGTCATCATCAACTTTCTGTTTGCAAATGCAAAATCCACACAATACTGCATTTCATCGAAATAGTCCTTAGCTTCCGGTGTTTCAATGGGCAGGAAAGCCAGGTTCGTTGATTTTTCCACAGTTGAATGCCAGCGCTCATTTAAATTCTGAGCTATCTTGTTGTAATAATCAGCTACTTTCAAACCAATGTTCCGGCTTCCGGAATGAATCATAATCCAGATATGCCCATCGGAACCTTGCTGTATTTCAATAAAGTGGTTTCCACCGCCCAATGTTCCTATTTGTTTTCTGGCACTTTCGAACTGACGTTCCACCATACCGTTTTTAACAATGTTTTCTTCGGAGGGCATTAATGCAATATCCTGCTTATCCTTATGATGTTCGAACCCAAGTGGAACTAGCTCCCTGATTCCACTCATAATTTTCTTAAGGTTGTCTTTAGAGATGTTGTCCAGATTTGTTTTTAAAGCGCACATACCACAGCCAATATCCACGCCAACTGCATTGGGCACAATTACGCCCTTGGTTGCCAAAACGCCACCAATAGGCATACCGTATCCTTCATGGCTATCAGGCATAATAGCAATATGTTTAAATGCGAACGGTAAATGAGCCATGTTTTTGGCCTGGTTCAATGCTCCGTCTTCAATGTCGTCCAACCACAATTTGATTGGGATTCTTTCTGTTGAAATTACCTGATTCATTGTTTTAGTCTTGTGAATTCATTAAAATTAGTTAAAAATCAAAACCAGGCAAAAAGCGAAAAGGGACTTTATAATGATATTTTACCATTAAACTATCTCATTTTATTGAGCATGGGACTTGAACCCACATCCTCACTGTGGCCGAAGTAACCCTCTCCTACGGCACTGGTTTTAAACTTTGTTAAAGAAAGGGCAAAAAGCGATAAAAGCACATGGCGCTCTAACCAACTGAGCTATTCCGGTTTTACCCGGAAGCAGGACTTGAACCTGCGACCACCCGATTAAAAGTCGAAGTATCTCTTATCTACGGCACCATTCTATGTGACCTTACCAGGATTCGAACCTGGATTCCTCCTCAGGCAGTGCGGCTCTAAATGCGCTTCCCTACTTAATCCGAAGAAATTTTGGTGCTTCTGCAAAATCTACCCATTAAAACGCGCGGTTCTAACAGGGTTATCCGCACACTCCGCGGCTACGTCAATCTTTTACCGCAGCTTTTCCTTTTAAGCTATAAGGCCATAAATTAAATTTGAAGAAAGGGCAAAAACGATAAAAGTCTTATTGCTCTAACAACTGAGCTATTCCGGTTTTCCCGGAAGCAGGACGCGAACCCGCGACACACGAAGTATCTCTTATCTACGGCACCAATCTAATTTGAAAGAAAGAGTAAAAGGCAAAATGAGTTTTTTTACTGAGCTATACCGGAAATCCGGCAGTTAGAATTGAACCAACGACCTTCTGGTTTTACCCAGATGCTCTACCCGAAGTATCTCATCTTTACGACATCTTTCTTTATGTCTTTAATGAAAGAGCAATCAGCGACAAATGTTTTTCTGTTTCATGGAAACAGGCAGGATTCGAACCTGCGTAAGACCGCGAAGTATCATTTGTCTACGGCATCTCTCAAATATCAAGGAGTAATGGCGAAACAGGAACGGGGCTGCGCGTGCCGGGAGTCGAACCCGGTTCCGGACTGCGCCGGAAACCTCCCCAATCTGGAGCGAAGTATCCCATTTCTACGACATCCTTAATTCATTTAATATTGTTTTTTTGAAATCTATTGGAACGATATTGGAAGTTAACCTTGAGGCTAACCCCAATATCGTTTTTCTAGAGAACTACTTTTTCAATTTCTGCAACAGCGTTGCTTCCGTCTTCTATGGCAGCAAGCACTTCGAATATTTTGTCCGACCAGCCTGCCACAAGGTAAACATCGCCATCCATCGTATTCAATGGTGTATTTCCGTATCCGGCAAGGTCGAACAGATAAAGCCTTGCATTTGGTGCTATCTGCTTGTACTGTTTCCACAAACCACTGATGGTTTCTGCCGATCCATTGCTGTTCCATAGCTGACAGTCGGTAAATAACATTACTTTGTCTACCACTATTTTCGAACGCAATAAATCTTTTATCACCAGGTATCCGTTCGTTGAATATCCGACTTCGCCTTCCCTGCGGTAGAATTCATCTACATTGGAAAGGATATTTTGGCCAGGCATGCTTATTACCTTCCAGGTGTCACCAAACATACCGGTTACTACATTTTTGCAGCGGGCTTTCAGCAACATGGCAAGCATTAAACCAATGTCATAATTCATAATGCTGCTTTTGGCCGATATTCTTTTCTGCATAGAGCCGGAAACGTCACAGGCTATCCAAACTTTAGTGTTTTCGTTAAATCCGCTAATGTTCGATGCTGTTTGCATTACAGCAGTTTCAAGTGCCGACATTACGATCGATGCGTATCCTGATTTAACACTTTTCAACTCTCTGTAGGCCGAAAGGAAACGGAATGGCAATTGTTTCGATTTGGCTATAGCTTTAGCGTCAGTTAATTGACTGCACAACATTTGTACAAACTCATAATCAACTTCGGCTTCCAATATATTACGCAGATTGCGCATCAAGGCCATATAACCGATTTTACCACTGGCTATCAGTTCTTCCCATTTAGCTTTTACTGCTGCTTTGCGGGCAGCGTCATTTTCAAACTTCTGCTGTCCCAGGGCTGAAAGCTCAGTTTCCCATGTATAAGGCGTGGCCAGTAAATCTTGTGCTATTTTGTTGAACAGCACTTGCTGGTATTCGTCTTTAGCTTTTGGGTGTATCAGAAACAAGGCATCCTTTAGCTTTATCTCAGTCTGGCGATCGTATTTTGCAAATTGGTATTCATCAAATTTGTTAAATGCGTTCGATAATCCTTTTTGCAATTGTTTCGAAAGCTTATTCAGCTTCTTTGTATCCTTGCGATCGTTGGCCAGCTGGTAGTAAGCAAGCAATTCCATTATTTCATCAGCGCGAAGCACCACCCTTGCAACAGTTTTTCCAACTACAGGATTACCCGATTGTGCTTTTGCCAATTCAACAGCCATTACCAGAGGAATTGAGCGCAAATACATTTTTTCGCGTGTGTACACGGCAAGCTTTGCTACAAACTCAGGATCGTTTTTTGCAATCAACTCACGCAGCCTGTTTATCCTATCTGTTGCCTTTTCGTAAAACTTATCGCTCAATGAGGATGTTACAACAGTGGTGTAAAGTTCTGCCTGAGATGTTAACGCATAAGCCTTTTCACCTTCGTAATTCGTTGTTTCGTTTTTTTGTTTTGTAGTTAAATTGAATCTCATGGCATTTGTTTTTAAATTTGATGATACAAAGATTATGTACCGCTACGCAGTCTATTTGCGTAATAAAATTTATTTTTAATTTATTTTTTAAATTTTTAAAACATTCGAAATCAGTAGTGTAGTTTTGAAAAGCTTTGCATCTCCAAGATGCAAAGCTTTTATTCAATTATCTAAAACATCAATACCCATCTTTTATCTCTGCATCGTCTGATGTTATCTTTATATACATTCAGTTCCTGTTCGTTAAATGTCCATCGGACTGCTGTTTTATAAAACTTAACAGCTTTTCTGAGCTTTCCATTTGCTTCGGACATCCGTCCGTATTCATTGTATATAAAGGATTTTTGGATACCACCTACCATCATTGCTTTTTCCAATAATCCGGTTAATTCCTCAAATCTACCTTTCGCGAAGAGCATGTACGACATGTGCATATAAGGCGCACTGTATGCAGGCGCAAACTTTAATGCCAACCTTAAGTGTGTTTCAGCTTTAACCCAATCAGTAATCTGAAAAAGGTATAGCCAACCCATGTGATTGTGAGCTTTGCCAAAATTAGGTTCAATGGTCAAAGCCTCTTCCAAAAGGCGCATTCCTTCAAGGTAATCGTTTTGTTCAAAAGCCTTTTCTGCATTTTGAATGTACCTTTCTAAAACCATTGTTTCCATCGCTGAATTATTAATTGTTTCTAAATCATTATTTGTAAGTAATCTCAAAAATTGTGGGAGTAGTAAGACTCGAACTTACTATGTTTCTAATGTACAGTCCGACGCCACTCCGCCATCGTTGCCGCACTCCCGAAAATAAAAAAACCCGGACAATTTGCCCGGGTTTATGACTTATCAAGATTTCATTCTCTTTATCTAAGTATATTTTTTTTACTGCCCGAGCTACAATATTCCCATTCGTCGTAATATTGACGTCTGAGTATTGCGTTTGTATGTGAACTAAAGCGTTTCATTTTTTCTTGTTTTATTTTCAGGTGCAAATGTAAAAGGTATTTTTTAATTACAAAACTTTTTTTACATATTTTTTCAAAAAAATCTTTTATATACGCATTACATTTGCGCATTAAAATCTTTAATTGTTATCTTTACAAGAAAAAACATTATGCCTATCAATAAAAGCGCTTTAATTCGTTATAAGACCATCGATAAATGCTTGCAAAACAGGTATCGGAGATGGACATTGGATGATTTGATCCAGGCTTGCTCGGACGCACTCTATGAATATGAGGGAGCTGACAATGGAATAAGCCGGCGCACTATTCAAATGGACATCCAATTAATGCGAAGCGATAAATTGGGTTATAATGCACCCATTGTGGTAGTTGACCGGAAATACTATACTTACGAGGATCCGGATTATAGCATTACAAATATTCCTTTAACAGACAAAGATTTAAACAAATTATCAGAAATAACGGAGATTCTTAAACAATTCAAAGGGTTTTCCCATTTCAAAGAATTAAGTGGAATGGTACAAAGGCTGGAGGATAAGATTTATTCAGAGAAAACCAGGCAGAAATCAATTATTGAAATTGAGAAGAATGAGAACCTCAAAGGATTGGAACACCTGGATACCATATATCATGCCATACAACAAAAGCAAGTTATTGCAATATGGTACCAATCTTTTAAAGCTAAAAGACCAGGTAAAATAATCTTTTATCCGTACTTATTAAAAGAATATCGAAATCGCTGGTTTGTGCTTGGTTCAAAAAGAGAAAGTAAGTCAATACTTAATTTAGCGCTCGACAGAATAGAAGAGATTGAGTCATTACCGGGAGAGGCATATGTGGTTAACGAAGATTTCGATTCTACAGAACATTTTAAATATGTTATTGGGGTTACAGTAAACAGCCTAAGACCAACAAACATTCATCTTTTTATCAACAAAGAAAATGCCCCGTATGTTCTTACCAAGCCAATTCATCATACCCAGCAATTAATATCTGAAACAGAGAAAGGTATTGAGATTGTTATTAAAGTCATACCAAATTTCGAACTGGAGCGGGAGATTTTGGGATTTGGAGAAAGCATAAAGGTATTGGCCCCCGAAAGTTTAAACCGGAGGATTAAAGAGCGGTTGGCCAAAGCGGTTAAGAATTATGAATCTCAAGAAGTAAGGCAGGCGTACCGTCAGGGTGATTAGTAGTTCAGATGTTCAGTAAGTTCAGATGTTCAGTAGTTTAGTAGTTCAGTAGTTTAGTAAGTTCAGATGTTCAGAAGTTCAGTAAGTTCAGATGAACATGTAAACCCTGAACCCTAAACCCTAAACCCTAAACCCTAAACCCTAAACTGTAAACCCTAAACTGTAAACCCTAAACTGTAAACCCTAAACTGTAAACCCTAAACTGTAAACCCTGAACATGTAAACTCTGAACCGTAAACCCTAAACTCTTTATTCCATACCTCCACCATTGAATTCGGTTTCATTAACACCTTCGCTTTCGCGTCGGGCCTGTTGTTTGTAGTTATTGATGCGATAGGTAAAGGTCAGCATACAAACCCTTGGCTCCCTTTTCATGCGGTTATAACTGTACAAATTAGAACTTTCGGAAATACCTGCATATTTCATGGTTCCAAACAAGTCCCTGACCTGAATTGTAAGACTGGCTTTCTTCTTAAATAAATCCTGCTTAACACCAATGGTTGTGAATGAGAATCCTTCGCGTGTCCCCTGGGGAGTGACTGACGGAGCATTGTAGAAATAATTGACCTGAATCTGCATGCCCCATTTCAAGCGAAGGGAAGTGTTAGCACGTGCATTCATGGTAACGGTGTTTTGACTTTTAGTTGAATCTTGTATACTTCCGTCAATATGATATTTATAAATACTGGAAGTTAGATTAAAACTCCATGATTTAGTAAGAGGCAAATTCAGCGAAATATCAGTACCAAGAGAATAATCCCTTTTAAAATTTGCATATGTCTGTATTATCAATGTATCAACGTATCTTTTTACATCAGATATTTTGTCATTTGTTTGTCGGTAAAATCCTTCAATAGAAATTTGTTTTTCGCCCATCTTTTTTTGAAAGTTAAGTTCGTAAGAATCTGTAAATTCGGGCCTTAATCCTGGATCACCCTGTCGTACATTTTTAGAATCAATATAGGTTCTAAATGGATCAAGGGCGTGATCGTCAGGCCGGTTTATCCGACGGCTATAACTAAGTTGAACCTGCAATTCCCATGGTAATTGTTTTGAAAGGTGAATACTTGGAAAAAAATCGAATCGACTAACCGGATATTTTTCATTTGTAACTTTTTTCACAATATCACGATCTGTATATTCAACACGAAGACCTATCTGATAATCAAATATTTTCAAAGAATTTGATAAAGTGGTATATAAAGCCTCGATATTTTGGGTGTATTTAGCATTGTTTAATTGAGCGGAATCATCGACATAATGATCCTCATCCCAGTTCTTAAAATGATAGTCTGTGCTTGAACTTTCATATCGTGCCTGGTAGCCAGCGCCAAATTTGCCTTTTTCTCCAACAGGCTTTGTGTAATCAATTTTACCCCGGAATTCCATTTCATCGCCGTCTTCGGTTGATTTTTGTTGAATAGCAGCAGTTGAAGGATTAGGATCCCAATTAGAATTTGTATATTTTTTCCACAAATCTGCAGGGTGCGACTCCTTTCCTGCTTCGTAATATACTGTGGCTTGAAGTTGATGGTCGTTATTGTCAAATTTAAGACGGTAATCCAGGCTGCCACTATAATTTTTATGCTCTCCTGTAGAATTGTTATTTTGTAAATAATATTTTTCTGAAGATATCGATGAAAGCGAATCATCAAACAAATAATTTTTAGCGTAAGTTAATCGTCCAAATGTACGCTGAGAAACGTTACCTGAAAATGAAAGCGTATTCTTGTCGTTGATAAAATAATCCACTCCTGCTTTCAGACCTGCTCCGGATCTATGCATGTCACCTCTACTATTCGTTTGTTGATAGTTACGAACCGGAGTGGTGTCATTTGAGGTGAATTGATTTAAATATCCGGTACCTTTAAATTTCATATCATTACCATCTCCTCCTATAAAATAATTAAATTTTGAGTTACGGAAATTGAGCAGAAAATCGCCATTGTATTTGTTTCCCGTACCAGCCGATAGATTTAAAAGACCATTAAAGCCTTTGATCTTTTGTTTTTTCATGAGGACATTGATGATACCTGCCGATCCCTCTGCATCATATTTAGCCGAAGGGTTGGTAATAATTTCGATATTTTGAATAGAGCTGGCCGGTATTTGTTGCAATGCCTCACTGCCTTGCAGAATAGACGGTTTACCATCGATCAATACAGTAAAATTGGCGCTTCCTCGCAATTGAATATTCCCATCAATATCCGATTGCACAGATGGAGTGTTTTCCAGCACCTCGATGGCTGTACCTCCCGATGCAGCTATTTGTTGACTTACATTGACTACCTTTTTATCAATTTTATATTCTGTTCCGGATCGCTCTGCAGTTACTTCAACCGAATTGATTACAGTTACAGAGGGTTCTAACTTAACGATTCCAATTGAGGCCTTTTTCTGATTTGGATTTAATGTAATTCCGCTGATCCTGGATTTTTTGTAACCCATAAAATTTATATCAATGTAAAATCGTCCAAACGATAATTGATCAAGGACAAACTTTCCGGAAATATCAGTGACAATACCTGTAACCAGGGTAGAGTCTTTTAAGCGATAAAGTCCGATTGCTGCATATTCAACAGGTTGACTGGTGCTATTATCCACTACTTGTCCGCTGATCGACGCCTCCATTGGTGCAGAGTTCTGACGACCTGCAGGTTGACTAAAAATATTAAAACAAACAAACGTAAAAATGATCCATACAAAAAGTTTTCTTCTCATAAATTCAATCTAAATAATTAAAACAAACAAAATTTTGACAAACATGTTATCGAAAACTTGCGCAAAGATGGATTTTTTTTGATGAATGTTTTTCTAGAAGTTGATTATAACCTTAGATAGGTAGGGCATTATTTGTCTGTCTTTTAGCAAATTTCAGAACTCATTTGGCAACTGGCTGATTTGTATATCAGCACATTCATTATTTTTTGGAATCATTTTTAAACTTACGTTGCATATCAGTAAGGGCAACCTGTAATTCTTGCTCTTTACGTGACGATTGTTCCTGGGTAGCTCTGAGTTCTTCCATGTTTTGTCTCATCTCTTCTTCCTGGGCGGCTAGTTCCTCAGCTTGAATGCGAGATTGTTCGAGTAATTTGGAGGTTTGCATATTAATTTTTACCGCAGACAAAGTTGCAGCAATAATTTCAGCAATTTTTTCAACGAATTCAATTTTGTAACGTTCAATTTCTTTAAATGCGGCAACCTCAATAACACCAAATACCTCATCATTCATTGCCAAAGGAACAAGCAACAAGCTTCTTGGATTGGAATCACCCAAGCCTGAAGTTATTTTAACATAATTATCAGGAATATCTGTAAGGTATATAGTTTCTTTTTCAAGAATACATCTGCCAACCAGACCTTCTCCCTTTTGCATGTTTTTTTCCAGATGTCGTTTACGACCATAAGCATAACAAGCAACTAGTTCAATAAAAACATTTAAATGATCACTATCGTTGATGATAAAAATACCGCCCTGATTGGCATCCATGTATTTAACCAAATTGCTTATAACATTGTAGGCAAGTACGTCCAGCTTATCATTATTTTGCCTTAGTATATCACTGAATTGAGCAACACCAGTGGTGGCCCAGTTGCGTTGTTCGTCTTCAAGTTTACGTTTAGCGTCTTCAACAACTGCCATTTTCAAATCGTCGCGCATACGAAGTAAAGAATTCCCCAACACATCTTCATCGCTTAGCGGTTTAAAATCGCTGTTGTAGTTTCCACGGCCAATTTCAAGGGCAAAGCCGGATAATGCTTTTAAACCGGCTACTAATTCATTGAGTGCTACAGACATTTCGCCAATCTCATCGGCTCTTTCTCTGATCGTTTTACTGGGAAGTATGCCCCTGCTCATTGAAAGCAAGAGATTTTTGATGTTTTTAATAGGTACTATCAGGGAACGTACGGTCAGAAATGCCAGGATGATTGAGAAAATGATGAGGACAAGACATGTAAGAAATATGAAGTTTTTTAACCCGTCAAAAGATGAATTCATATTCTGACGAAGTGCAGTTACCGTACTTTTTTGGGTACTGATTAATTGATCGAGATCTGCAAGGATTTCGCTGGTTTTAACGACAATAGCTCCATTCTCGTCAAACATTGGTGTGATATTGAAAAACACGTTACCATCGCTATAGGCAGCCATACTCGTTAGCTGCTCCATAACGGAATGATGCATTGCAAACAAGGTATCAGCAATAGACACAGATATATTTTGAAATTTTATACGGGTTGAATCGCTCCATAGTGCAGAAATTCGGGCAAGACTTTGTTGAAGCTTCGGAAAATCAACATTATGAAGTTTCACAAGCTTCATTTTATCCGGAGTATCTGAAAGTTTTTCAACAAATACCCAGCTCTTGATGAGCATTTGGGAATTGTTTATCATATCACGCAAACGCACCAGCAGTTCTTCTGATGGCTGGTAAATCGTAGTAATTTCTTCGTTTAAACTTCTGCTTTTATTTAATACTTTGTTGGTAAAAAAGGCATTCATCACGATGGCAAGAGTGAGTATTCCAAACCCGAAGCCTATTTTACCTGCGATTTTAAGCGTGTATAGTTTCTTCATTAATTCGAATTCAAATCAAAAGGACTTACTCAAATTTACATGTTTTCCTTAACATGATGAAGATATTACAGGATTTTTTTTGAATCTTACCAAAAGATTTATGTTTTCTACTTATTTTGTACCACCAATATATTGTCGGATGACTTACGTAAAAGCCAAAAAAAGTCTTGGCCAACATTTTTTAAAGGATCAAAACATTGCCCGCAAAATTGTATCAAGCCTTACAGCTGAAAATATCAGTGATGTTTTGGAAATTGGACCTGGCATGGGTGTGCTTACACGTTACTTGCTTGAAAATAAGACATACACAACCAGTGTCGTTGAAATTGACACCGAATCCATAGAATATCTTAAAAATAATTTTCCGGAACTTCAAGACAGGATTATTGAGGCAGATTTTCTAAAGCTGGAGTTAACAAAGTTATTTGACCATCCATTTGCAATCATAGGTAATTTTCCCTATAATATCTCATCGCAAATATTCTTTAAAGTCCTTGAAAATAAAAATCAGATTCCGGAAGTTGTTGGTATGATTCAAAAAGAAGTTGCTGAACGTATTGCCGCGCCGCCGGGAAGCAAAACTTATGGCATTCTAAGTGTTTTGCTACAGGCTTTTTATCATATTGAATTGCTCTTTAAAGTTTCGGAACATGTATTTGTACCACCACCTAAAGTTAAATCTGCTGTAATACGAATGACTCGAAACAATACTGAGGTTTTAGAATGCGATGAAAAGTTATTTTTCAATGTGGTGAAGACATCCTTTAATCAACGCAGGAAAATAATGCATAACTCATTAAAAGGCCTTATTAACAGCCCAGAACCAAACCCAATTTTACAGAAACGACCTGAGCAACTTAGTGTAGCAGAATTTGTGGAATTAACAAAATGGATTACTGCACAGAATAATTCAATTTGAACAGCAATCACTGCCACATTGGGGCTCTGTTCCTTTAATCATTCCGGTTAAAATGGCCGATGCGCAACCTACTCCCGATGCTACAGTGATGGCTCCCGATGCACAATTTCTGGCACAAGCTCCACATTCCATGCATTTATCGAGATTTGTTATGGCTGCTTTTTTTTGCTCCAACACAAACACCCTATGGGGACAAACAATTGTACACATTGCACAACCGTTACATACAGTACTGTCTAATTTAAGCGTAACAACGTTTGATAAATAAACCAGTGTTTCCATCACATTTTATAAATTAGCGTAAAAGATTCGATACCAAAAACAATCCCAAACCTGCAATCCCAAACACAATTTGTAATGGTAGTGCATATTTCATTTCCTTCTTTACACCTGAAAGTGAAGTATAAGTAGAGGCCCCGGTAAAGTTCATGCCAATGTATGAGGATAGCGAAACAAATATTAGAAACCATGATAAAGCATTTAAGTCAGCTTTAAATTGCCAGATTAATGCAAGTACTATCCATGTAAAAAATCCTGCAAATGCCCCCTTTGTAGAAAAATCGCGAAACGGCAGCCAGGGTAGGAGGGCGGGAGTTAAGAGGGTACCCGATATATATGCAGATGTTACCAGAATGCCAATGCTCCAAAAATTACTTACGGATTTTGCAATGCTGAATCCAAATCCTTCGATTCCTGAAAGTCCTGTCAGTAATAATATTCCATAAATCAAGAATTTATAGTTTAACTTCAATTCGGCAGGAGCAAGTTTTATCCTTTCTTTGAGAGGAAAATACATGGTTCGCATGGTTTCAGTGGCCTTATAATTAGCCCTGATAAAAGGTTGAATATCCTGAGCTCTAACGGGACCATAAACAACATGAAAGTCCGTATTTTCCTTTATTTTATGAGCAGCTATACCAACGGCTCCGAGTTGAGGAACGATAAGTTTTCGCGTTTTCACCACATCTGCAAGCTTTGTTTCTTTAATACGTTTGATCAGCTCAGCAGTGCCAAACGTACCTTTACCGGCAGCGCACCAAACATTAACACCTTTGGTATCCAGCACAAGCAGCCATACATCAATCCCTTTAAGGTTTTTGCGGACAATATCGAACGTAAGCTTGTAATTGGCTGTTACCAATACATCCGAATTAGCACCAGGTTTTCCGAATGCATACAAACCGGCATCTACTTTGTATTTCTCCCTTGAAAATCCTGCC
>WSSedL1CaDRAFT_10000668_pt1 | contig 23269 bp, 14 predicted proteins | sample WetSurSL1Cattail_FD_9464 | JGI IMG/M metagenome (IMG submission 9464)
ACGGGGAAGTTCAAATAGTCTTTTGGATAGTATTATTTTCACTACGCAAAACTCGAACATCTTAAATTCTAAAAACGTTTTCCATTATAATGACGGCAGACTTTCCGATATTTATGAATACTGTTCCGACCAGATGGGGGGATGGGATAAAATTGGGCTTGATCAAATAGTATATGATTCAAAGGGGCAAATGATTTCGATATTGAGCCAGGTATGGTTAGGCGAATGGGCTAATATGTCTCTTTATTCTTTTGGGTATGATTCCTGTGGGAATAATACTGATTTTTTAATTGAAAAGTACTCTGGAGGTCAATGGGTAAATTATAGCCGCAGCACAAACAAGTATAATCTTGATAACAAAGTTTGTTCAGGTCTTGATGAACTATGGGTGGATTCTGGCTGGGTTAATGAGTATAGAACTACTTGGTCTTATGGTCTTAAAGGAACGTCTGATTCATTGATTTGGGAGTTATGGAAAAATGGTAAATGGGCGACTAACGAGTTGGTATTATCTCAGTCAGATATAAATGGAAGAGATTCAGTTACAACAATTAAATATTGGATTGACGGGCAATATGAAAATTCGCTAATTAGTTTTTATACATACGATCCAAATGGGAATAATGTTGTTAATTCATATAAAAGCTGGGACGGCAGTCAATGGATAAATGATAATAGGTTCCTTTATACATATAATTCAGATAACGCCTGCACATACGGCGTGCACGAAAACTGGCAGAATGGAGAGTGGCTCCCCGGTAATGGCGATTTTGTTTATTTTATAAAAAATATTTTTGGCTTTATGAATGTGGGAACAGAGGAGAACTTCTATTATTCTGAACCAACAGACGTTAAAAATAAAAAAGCATTAGTAGATAAATTTTACTTATCACAAAACTACCCAAATCCATTTAATCCATCTACTAAAATAAGCTTTATTCTTACATCAGATTCTAAAGTAACTCTAAAAGTATTTAATGTTCTTGGGCAGCAAGTTGCATCGCTTGTAAATGGGAGCCTTGCAAAAGGCGCGCACGTTTATGATTTTAACGCTTCAAATTTAAATAGCGGCATATATATCTATACCTTGTCAGCGCTGGGATCAGACGGCGCAGTTTACAAATTGTCGAAAAAAATGGTTCTGACAAAATAGAAGACTTATTATTATCTGGCGCATTACCGATAAATGGCAGATATAAAAAAAATCAAATACTATTAGTTTTCTATTGAACTATTATGAGAAGATTAATATAGTAGCGTAAAATAAAAATTCTATACCTTGACAACGAGACTATTTTTTTTTAATTTTCAGTTGCCACTGCGGAAAGCGGTGGCAATTTTTTTAAATTACTAATAATTCATATAAAAATTGGGATAGATGATATGTCAGAGGGTAATTTTGTTTACTTGACAAAAGAACGTCTTTTTGAACTGGAAAAAGAACTTCAAGAAATGAAGACAAAAGGAAGAAAGGAAATAGCAGCCAAAATTGGCGAAGCTAGAGCTCATGGCGACCTTTCGGAAAACGCCGAGTATGATGCAGCTAAAGAAGAACAAGGCTTATTTGAATTAAAAATTAGTCAGACAGAAAGTTTATTGGCAAGAGCCAGAGTAATAGACGTATCCCAGTTTGAAAAGGGTATAATACATATTCTTTCTAATGTTAAAATTAAAAATTTAGCTAACGAAAAAGTGTATGATTATCTTTTAGTATCTCCGGAAGAAGCAGATTTCCAGGCAGGTAAAATTTCAATTACTTCGCCGGTTGGCAATGGACTTATGGGAAAGAAGGTCGGAGAAAAAGTAAAAATTAAAGCTCCTGCGGGCATATTGGATTACGAAATTTTAGAAATTAGTTAATTTTTATTTGACGGATGAATCTTACATAAAATTAGCGCTCGAGATTGCAAAAAAGGGGGTTGGAAACGTTAGTCCCAATCCGCTTGTTGGTTGTATTATTGTAAAAGAAGGGAGAATAATAGGCGCCGGCTTTCACGAAAAATATGGCGAAAACCATGCGGAGATTAATGCGATAGAAAGCGCAATAGAAGATGTTGCAGGTTCTACGCTATATGTAAATTTAGAACCGTGCTGTCATTATGGTAAAACTCCTCCCTGCGTTAATGCGTTAATAGAAAAAAAAATTAAACGCGTTGTAATTGGCACCCTCGATATGAATCCGAAAGTAAGCGGCAAAGGGGGCAAAATTCTTATGGACGCCGGTATTGAGGTGAAGGTTGGCGTTTTAGAAAATGAGTGTATCAGCTTAAATAAATTTTTCTTCAAGTATATCTCCAAAGGGCTGCCTTATGTAACTATAAAAGCGGCTCAAACTCTCGACGGAAAAATTGCCGATATTTACGGCGATTCAAAATGGATTACTTCGGTTCAGTCAAGGCGGTTTGTTCATAAACTGCGCGCTAAGTACGACGCTGTTATAGTTGGTTCCAACACAGTTTTAATAGATAAACCAAGGCTTACTGTAAGATTTACTGAAGGTAGAAATCCTAAAAAAGTAATACTAGATACGAATCTTAAAATTCCTCCAAATCATAAAGTATATTCTTTGCCAGAAGACGAAATTTTTATTGTCGCCTCAAAAAAGAATTCGGTTAAAAAGAAATTAATAGAAGAATTTAACGCTAAGGGAATAAAAATTCTTTTAGTCCCTGAAAATGCCGACGGAACTCTTAATTTGAGAAAAGCTCTTAGAGAATTAGCAAAACATCAAATCAATTCGGCTCTTGTTGAAGGCGGCAGCATGGTGTTTTCGTCATTTATAAAATCAGGTCTTTATGACGAGCTCAATCTTTTTATAAGCCCTAAAATATTAGGGGACGGTCTGTCAGTCTTTAGCTCATTGCCTTCATGTTCAATCAGGAAAGCGGCTAAACTAAAGCTCCAGAATGTAGAGCGTTTTGGCGATGACGTTATGCTTGAGTTAATAAAATAAAATAGGCGTAAAATGTTTACCGGATTAGTAGAAGAAGTCGGGCGTATTGAAAGAATAGTAAAAACTAAAGGGGGGCTTTCTATTGCTATTTCTGCGGATATCATTACTTCGGATTTGAAAATTGGAGACAGCGTTAACGTTAATGGCGTTTGCCAGACTGTAGTTAGCGTAAGCAAAAATCTGTTTGAAGTAGACACTATAGGAGAAACTTTAAGCAAGACCACTCTTGGCAAATTAAAAAAACAGGAAAGAGTAAATTTAGAAAGGGCGCTTCTGCCAACTACAAGAATGGGGGGGCATTTTGTTCTGGGGCATACGGATACTACAGGACAGATTCTTAATATTCATAGTTCTCAGGAAGGGAATTCCTTAAAAATAAAATACTCTAAAGAATTTTCAATTTATCTTGTTAACGTTGGTTCAATTGCAATTGACGGAATCAGCCTGACTGTAGCGGAGAATAATAACGATACTTTTATGGCGGCGGTTATACCTCATACCTGGGCGGAGACTAATCTTAAATACAAAAAAAATGGCGATCTTGTAAATCTTGAATTTGACATATTAGGAAAATACGCTTTAAACATAGCGCGGCAGAATAGCGGTAAAAAGGTCGATTTTGATTTACTGAAAAAGTACGGCTTTACCGATGACTAAAGTTGAGCAGCAGATTTTAAAATTTATCGACGAAAATCAACTTATTGAATTTGGAGATAAAATACTTGTCGCTTTAAGCGGAGGCCCCGACTCTGTGTTTTTACTTCACATTTTATTGAAATACCAAAACAGATTTAAGATTGAGTTAGGCGCAATTCATATTAATCATAATTTGAGGAAGCCTAATTCTGATAAGGACGAAGAGTTTTGCGTGGAACTTTGTAAAAATTGGGACGTTCCGTTTTATGCAGTGTCAAAAAATGTTAAGAAGTTTGCGGAAAATAATAAGCTCTCAATTGAAGAAGCCGCAAGAGAAGTGCGATACGCTGAGTTTAAGAAAGCCGCAAAAAAATACTCTTATAATAAGATAGCGACAGCTCATAACCTTAGCGATAATGCAGAAACAGTTTTATTAAATTTGATAAAAGGAACCGGGCTAAAAGGGCTTGCCGGCATTCCTATTCAGCGCGATAACATTATCCGTCCCGCGCTGCCTGTTTCAAAGCCGGAAATTAAAAATTATCTTATTGCAAATGGAATCCTTTTCCGTATAGACGAATCAAATACAAACACGGCGTTCGAAAGGAATTTAATCAGGAATGAAATTGTTCCAATTATAAAAAGCAGATTAAACCCAAGTTTTGAAAACACTCTGCTTAATTCATCAGAAATATTCAGGAATTATGTAAAAGCGTTTAGGTTTGAAGCTGATAAATATTTTTATCATGCCGTTGAGTATTCTGATAAAAAACTAAAAATCAGATTAGAAAATATTGAAAACCAGTATTTGGTTAACGATATACTTAATGAAGCTTTGATAAGACATTTAAATTATAACGGAAGCTTTGACGATTTTAAGAAAATAACAAGCCTTAAAACAAAAAAGAACGGGAAAATTATTGAACTGAAAGGGGATATAATAGCTTATAAAGAGAATGGACTGATTTTTATCCAAAGGACGCAGAAAACGACCGATTTTACTGAAAAAACTGTGACTTTGGGAGAAAAAATTGCAGTTAATAATAAAGAAGATATGTATATTTCGTTGATAAATAAAAATGAAATTAGTTACACAAATAATAAAAAAGAAGAGTTTATATCCGGGGATAAAATAGAGGGCGCGCTTGTAGTCAGAAGATGGAAAGCGGGGGATAAATTTAAACCTCTTGGACTAAATGGCGAAAAAAATGTCTCTGATTTCCTGAATGAAGAGCGGATTCCGTTGCTTAAACGGCAAAATCAGCTCCTCCTTACAAATAAGGAGAAAATAATTTGGGTAATAGGGCTAAGAATAGACGACCGGTATAAACTGACTGAAAATACAAAGAAGGTATTATCTTTATGTCTCAAACAAACTTTATGAATCCTCCCTGCGTATATGTAGGAGAAGAAAAATTTGTACCATACATATCTGAAGAGGAAATTAACAAACGAGTTAAAGAACTTGGAGCGCAGATTTCTGAGGATTACAAAGACAAAACTCCGGTGTTTATCGGGATATTGAACGGATCTTTTATATTTATGTCCGACCTGATAAAAAATATAAATTTAGAATGTGAAATCGACTTTCTTAAATTGTCCAGCTATGGCGACGCGAAAATTTCTTCCGGTAAAGTAAGAATGATAAAAGAACTGAACTGCGAAGTGAAAGGACGGGACTTGTTAATTGTAGAAGATATTGTGGATTCAGGGCTTTCAATTAAGTTTATGGAAGACTTAATTGCCTGGCAGGAACCCGCAAGCGTGAAAGTAGTTACGCTGTTGTGCAAACCAAATAGCCTTAAATATGACGTGAAAATTGATTATATTGGATTTAACATTCAGAGTAAATTCGTGTTAGGATATGGATTAGATTATGCGCAAAAGTTTCGGAATCTGAATTCGTTGTATATATTAAATGAAAATAAATAGGTCTAAAAAAAGAAATAAATTTATGGCAGATTCAAAAGATCAGAAAACAAATCCCCAAAAGGGAAATGCCCCAAACCGCCAGGATGACAATTTTGATTGGTCAAAAATAATACGTTTAGTATTTGGCTGGGGAGCCGTTATAGTAGCGGTAGTAATTATAATGCAGTTATTTAAAACCAATACTACCAACTCTATTGAAGTTCCTTACGGTCAGTATGAAAAGTTTATGAACGAAGGGAAAATTTTAAGAGCTGAAATTTCCAAATCCGAAGTAAACGATTACTCCTTCAAGGGCGAATTGAGGCAGGAAGAGGTTATTCAGGCCGGGGGTAAAGATTTAAAAATTAAGAACTTTTCGGTTTACCTCCCTGAACCAATTATTAAAGATCAGGAAAAGATATGGAAGGATAAGGGAATCGATTACACGTTTGATAAACAGTCAAACGAATGGATGAACTTATTAATGAGCTTTATTCCGTGGCTGCTTCTTATAGGCGTATGGATAATTATTATGCGCAGAATGCAGGGAGGCGGAGCCGGCGGAACAAAAGGTATTTTTTCTTTTGGAAAAAGCAAAGCTAAACTGATTTCGCAATCGGCGCAGAAAGTTACATTTAAAGATGTGGCCGGAGCCGATGAAGCTAAGGTTGAGCTTGAAGAAGTAATTGAGTTCTTAAGAGAACCTACAAAATTTCAAAAACTCGGCGGTAAAATACCAAGAGGCGTACTTTTGTTAGGACCTCCGGGAACCGGTAAAACTTTATTGGCTAGAGCCGTAGCTGGCGAAGCCGGAGTTCCGTTTTTCTCTATAAGCGGCGCGGACTTTGTGGAAATGTTCGTCGGCGTAGGCGCAAGCCGCGTAAGAGACCTTTTTGAACAGGGAAAGAAAAGCGCTCCCTGTATAATTTTTATTGATGAAATTGACGCTGTCGGCAGGCACAGAGGCGCCGGTCTTGGCGGAGGTCACGATGAAAGAGAGCAGACTCTTAACCAGCTTTTGGTTGAAATGGACGGATTTGAACAGAATATCGGCGTAATAATTATAGCCGCTACAAACAGACCTGACGTATTGGATCCGGCATTATTAAGACCAGGCCGTTTTGACAGACAAGTTGTTGTTGATAGACCTGACGTAAAAGGACGCGAAGGAATTTTTAAGGTGCATACTCGTAATATTCCATTGGATCCTGACGTAGTGTTAGAGACTTTAGCAAAAGGAACTCCTGGTTTAGCTGGAGCGGATATTGCAAATTTGGTTAATGAAGCAGCTTTACTTGCCGCAAGAAAAGACAAGAAAACAGTTTCTATGGCCGATTTTGAAGAAGCTAAAGATAAAGTAATGATGGGTATGGAAAGAAAGAGCATGATAATTACTGAAGAAGAGAAGAAAACTACTTCTTACCATGAAATTGGGCATGTTCTGGTAGCTCATCTTATTCCCGAAGCCGATCCGGTTCATAAGGTTACAATTATACCAAGAGGCAGAGCTTTAGGTTTAACAAGCTATTTACCGATAGATGAGAAACACACTTATTCCAAGCAGTATCTTGAAGCGGTGATTACATATGCTCTGGGCGGTCGCGCAGCTGAAAAATTAATATTTGACGAGTATAACACAGGCGCAGGGAACGATATAGAGAAAGCTACTTCTATTGCCAGAAAGATGGTCTGCGAGTGGGGTATGAGCGAAAAGCTCGGACCTCTTAGCTATGGCACCAAAGAAGAAGAGATATTCCTTGGCCGAGAAATTCAGAAACATAAAGATTATAGCGAAAAAACATCTATAGATATTGATGAAGAAATTAAAAACATTGTGAACACCTGCATGGCCAGGGCTAACAAAATTTTAGTTGACAACATTGATATACTTCATTTATTAGCAAAAGAATTGCTGGAAAGAGAAATTCTTGACAGCGAAGAAATTGATAAGCTGATAAAAGGCGAAACTTTGCCTCCATTCCAAAAAGACAATGGAGAAGAGAAGAAAAAGGAAGAAATTCCAGATCACGTAAAAAAAATGTTGGAACAACGAAAACCAAAGGAATCTTCTCAGCCAGATGAATCAAACTGATAATGGAACCATTCAATACAGAGATGAATTAATAAGAAAATTAATTCATCTCTGTTCTCTTTCAATACCAATTGTATATTATTTTATTCCGCGGATGAGCGCAATAATAATTCTTGGCGCGCTATCTGTGTTTGCCTTGTCGCTTGATTTTTGCAGACACTTTTTATCGGGAGTGGGGAGTTTATTCAATGCATTGTTTGGCTTTATGCTTAGAAAGCACGAAATTGATTCTACAAAAAAGAATTTAAACGGCGCTACTTATGTTTTGGTTTCGGCTCTTCTAACTGCAATTATATTCCCCAAAGTAATTTTCATTACGGCGTTTGCTATACTTATAATAAGCGATTCTATGGCCGCTTTGCTTGGAAGAAAATATGGCAGGCATAAGTTTTTAGCTAAAAGTTTAGAAGGCACTCTTGCTTTTTTTATAAGCGCTGTGATAGTCTGCTGCGTAACCCCTAAGATAGAGTACAGCGTAACCGAATACTTGATTGCTATAGTCGCTTCTGCAATTGGCGCAATAGTAGAAAACGTTTCATTCGGATTTGCAGACGATAACCTGACAATCCCGATGTCAGTGGGATTTACCATGTGGGGCTTGTATCATCTGCTGTTGCCGCATTTAAGCTTAGTGCTTGCAAAATCCCCCTTTTAATTACCTAAAGCCTTTGAAAGATTGGCCGGAATAACATAATCCGGAAAATCTTTTTTGATTTTAGCGGTATATAATGCCGCTTTCCCAGGTTTATTGTGCTGAAACTCATATAACGCTCTTCTAACAAGCATAGCTCCGGTTATGTTCTCTATAGCCATAGAGTATTTATTGTCTTTATTCTCAAATCTAATTGTAAAATCAGGGTTTTTGGCCGGGACGTACCCAGCGTCTTTTTTTACAACTTTAAACAAGAATAAATCCGGTACTATATCATATCCGTCAGGAATGCTAAAGCTTCCGTTCTGCATTTCATTTTCAATTAATTCCGGTCCTATGTACACGCTGCGTTTATCAATATTTGAAGTAATCAGATCCGCCATAATCCGTCTGTATGACGTCTCAAGCAGATTAGGGTCAAATTGCTCGCTCCGTTCAAAAGGGACAAGCGCAGATAGAAATACATTCACGTCCGGCTGTATTGAGCTGACAATTCCTGGGTGATTCCGCTCTATCTGATTATAATACCAGGAACGGCGTAATAATTCTTTATCTACTATAATAACGTCTTTTCTGTAGTTTTCTACGTTTTGAAAATAATAAGCTGCTGAAACAAAGTAATCCCATTGGTAGCTTAAAATAAGGCTGTTTTTGTCTACGCTACCTATCAGCGATTTTGTATAATCTTCGTATACGTGAACATTGTGGTCGTTGTTCTCTCTGAAGTTAATGAAGCATTGTATCAAAATAAAAACTGAAATGATTCCGATAGGAATAAGATACGGCTGATTTTTGGATTTAAGAAGTTTTATCAGCCAGAGTATTCCAAAAACAGAAAAGAAAGCTAAAGATATAAATCCCAGCAGAAAATAAGAATCAATGTCGTTGATTTCATAATTAATTGAATATAAGATAGTGAATGCAAAAGTTATTGCAAGAAAACCCCAAAAGCGTTTTGCATATTTAAATGAAGCCAAAATGCCAATTACGATGAAGAAAAGGCCGATGTTGTATTCGCCAAAAAACGATCCGCCGCTTAGATAATTACCGAATAAAATATCTATAAAATGCGAAAATTGTTTAGCCGCTGCATCAAAAGAAGTAAATAGCCAAACCTGATATTGTTTACCGGAGATATGGCGCAAAATTCTTTCCAAATCAATTGGATTGCTCCAGTTCATAATTGGATTTTGCAACGCCCTAATTGGCAAATATGAGTAAATTACCATTAATATCGGGAAAAATACAAGCAGCATTTTACCGATTAGCCGTATAGAATTCTTTGATAGCTTATTTTTAAGAAAATAGAAATATGCAATTCCAGGTAATATAAAGATAGAAGTCATATGGTTAGAAAAGCAAAGAGCTAAAACGACTGAAAATACGAGCCATTTATTTTGAACTGAAAATGTTTCTACGGAGTTTTGGCTGATATAAGCTTTTATTAGAAAATAAATAACTAACATAACTAACAGCGCATGTAACGAATACACTTCGATAGAAGTACTTTGCGTCCAAAACGTTTTATCAAAAGCTAATATAAGTCCGCCAAATACAGACGCCAGAATTATTATATTTTCGGAAAAGCTAAAGGTATTTACGGCAGGCTCCGCTTTAATTTCTTTTTCTCCTTTTTTTCTGTTCTTTTTGCTTTCTTTAGGCTGGACAGATATTTTTTTGCTTTGAAACAAATCAATATTTTCTAAAACGGTCTTAGAAATAAAAACAAAAACAGTTATTGCGCAAGAGCACCATAAAGCTGCTAAAAGGTTCATTCGGTATATTCCGCTGCCAGGCAATGGGATAAGAGAAAACAGATGCCCCACTATAGTGAAAAGCGGATAACCTGTTGGATGGGCTATGCCTAATGTAAGTAAATCTGTAGCTAACTCGCCTGTGTCAATTTCCATAACGGAAGGAGCCAGCGTAAATAAGTAAACTATAAAAACTAAAAGTCCGGTTAAATATGGATAGTATTTCTTTATGATGTTCACGTTAAACCTGCTTTAGATATTTTTCAAATATAACGAAATTTTCATTTTTTGTCTTTTCAATCAGTCCGCTTAACGCTTCCTGACTTTCATACTTCATAAAAATGGCTAATTTCTGATAGCCAAATTTATCTTTTGAAATGCTTAACTGGGAAGTATTATAAATATTTTGTAAACTTAATTCAAGCTTCTTTAGGAAATAAAAATTATTAAGCAAAGCTTCTTTATCTTCAGGCGCAATTTTGTCGTCTGGAAATTCTTCAAGAATAAGTCCGGAGTTTTTGCCCGAACAGGAATCAAATAATTCGGGATTAGTTAATAGGAAGAATTGTATGATAAACTCGATGTCTGTTATTCCGCCTTTGCTCTTTTTTATATTAAAAGAGTCGTTTAACTGGTTGAACTTAGGATAGGATAATTTGCGCATCTCGTAGACTTCTTTTTTTATAAGCGCCGCGTCAAGCTCTGTTATTTTTTGCTTTATCGTTTGCCTGAACAAATTGAATAAGCCGATATCTCCTGCTATGAAGCGTAATTTGGTAAGAGACTGAAATTCCCATATTTTAGCCCGGCGTCCTAAATAAACTCCGTAATTTTCTAAATTCCAAACAATGGGACTGCTTTGCCCTTCAGGTTTCAGACGGCAGTCTATCTCAAATGGAAGGCAGAGCTCTTTTAATTGTTTAGCTAAAGTTTCAAACGCCTTTTGCGATTTAAGATTGTCCATTTTTTCAGTAGAGATAAAAATCAAATCAATATCCGAGGCAAAACTCATTTCGCCCGCGCCAAAACTTCCGAGAGCAGCAACAAAATATTTCCCTTTATATTTCTTAAGGACTTCTTCGGTTGCCGTTTTAATTTTGTAGTCAAAGTACTTTTTTAATAAAGCAAAAACTTCTTTTACTTCAATTAAACCCAGCGTGAACTGAAGAGAAAGTAAAAACGACATGTGGGAGGGAGATATACGGGATAAATCCGCTTCGTCAAGATTTACGAAAGCTCTTCGGGTAATAAACGCTTCTTTGCAGATTTTATCGTTTATTAATAAGTCAGATGTTTTATGCGAAAACTCAAGGACCTTTAAAAAGGCCGTAAAGAACTTTTGGCTCCTAAACTGTTCATACCAGATAGCCGGGAAAGATTCCGGTTTTATTATATGGCAAAAGTTCTGTAAAATTAAATCCGGCTCTGTTGAATTTAATAAGTATTTAATTAGTTTGTTTTCTATGGACGAAAAGCTCTCAATAGCTTTTGCGTCAAAAGTTTTCTGGTCTAGTATTCCTTTCCCTTCCCGTAAAAAGTTGAGGTTCTTAAGGGCTTTATCCGGGTTAACAAAGGTTTTAACCTTATTAAGCGGTTCGTCTTCAATTTCAACAGAATCGTCGTTATTGGTAATTGAGTTGTAAATAGCGGCGGTTTCAATTTGGAGGCTTTGTAAAGTTTTGTTGAACTTAGCGACAGAATTAAAACCAAGGAACGTAGCTAAACTTTCTAATTTTCGTCCTTCAGAAGGGATAGTATGCACCTGAGCGTCGTTAAGCAGCTGTAAAAAATGTTCAATTTTTCGGTAAAAAACGTAAGCCTCTTTAAAAGCTGCGGCTTCCTGACTGCTTAATAAATTCCGGGCGGTTAATTTCTCTATTGCTAAAAGCGAATTTCCTGTTCGCAGGTCTTCAAATCTTTTGCCGTTTATTAGCTGCAACGCCTGCAAAGAAAACTCAATATCTCTAATGCCTCCTTTGCTAAGTTTAATATCTCCTGCCGATTTAGCATTCTTTTCAATATTCTCCTTCATCCTTCTTATTTGTTCAAGCGGGGATGATCTGAAAATAGATGGATATATAAAAGGAGTAAGGTATTTCTGAAATTTGTTATACAAATCAATGTCGCCGCAAACATAACCGGCCTTAATCAGCATCTGGCGTTCCCAGTCTTCTCCGCGGGTTTCATAATAAACTAAGTAATCGCTTAGCGATTTACACAAAGGGGAATTTCGTCCGTCTGGTCTTAGACGGAAATCTATTCTATATAGAAAACCATTTCCAGAAGGAGCGGATGCTTTGTCTATAAAAAGCTGTGTAGTTTCCGTTAGAATTTCATGATACTCTTTCCCTTTTAACTTAGAGTTTTTGTCATAGAAGAGAATCAGGTCAATATCTGAACTATAGTTTAATTCGCTTCCGCCTAATTTGCCAAGGCTAACCAAACAGAATTTACGCTCGTTTCTAACTATATTGTACTTTGCAAGAATTTCGTTATAACAAAGGGTAAACAATTCTGCCGAAAGCGTTTTTGCCAGAATGGATAGTTCGGTAGTAATTTCGCGTAAGTCTTTTTTTAGGATTATGTCCTTAATTCCAATACGCAGAATTTCTTTTCTCTTTAAACTCTTAAGAGCGTTAACTTTGCCTTTAAATGTATTAAGGTTTTCGGTAATGCTTTTTATTTCTTCTTCAAGAACATGCTCGTTCAATTCTTTATCGAGAGTAGAAGGGTTGGAAATCGTGTAAAAAAATTCAGGGTTCCTTACTAAGATGTCAGTCAGGTAATTGCTATAAGAAGAAACGGCGATAAGAATTTCAACAAAAATAGAGTATTTTATTAAATCGTATAAAAAGGAAGTTTTATCCATCCTATTTAAAAGAATACGAAGCAGGTTGGCTTCAGAGCTGGAGTCAAAAAAATGCTTTCCGGCTTCAGTTTCAAATACGGCAATAAGCCGCTCGAAAGATTCCTGAGATAAATACCCGGCCGCTAAGCGTTCTAAGGAATTAATAAAGTTATCTGAAAGTATGCAATCTGTTTTATTAATTTTCAAAGTATAGCAGAGGCTCTATTTTATTACTTTTAGTTTAAAAAACACTTCTTCGGGCGAAAAGATACCGGCAAAAAATCTTTCGTACATAACAGGTTCAATATTTACAAAAAAATCCATCCACTTCAGAATTTTGAAATGAGAAGTAATAAACTTTTTTTCAATGATTTCAAATTGAGCTTTCCCTTCGTAATTAGTTCTGTGGTTAAGCTTCCATTTTTCGTAGAACTTAAGCTTTCTGTTCCCAATGAATTCGTAATTATCAAATGTGCGTATCGAAAATGGTATTTTATGGTCGGGTTCGCCAAAGTATTTAGTATTTAAGAAGAAAGGAGCGTAAACAATAATAGTCGCGCCCGGTTTAGCAATTCTGTAAAGCTCGGTAATAGTCTTATGAAAACTGTCTAAGTGTTCAAGAATATGCGAAGCAAAAATCTCGTCGAAGTAATTGTCTTCAAACGGGTAAGGGGCGGAGTTGATGTCGTGGAGCATATTACCGCCGTAATCGACTAAATCCAGGTTAATATATCCTGGCTTAATATCTTTGCCGCAACCTAAGTTCAATTTTATCATAAAGCTAAAACCAAATTAAAAATAATTAAAGTACTAACATAAGAATTCCTGATAAATAAGGAAACTGCAAATAAAAAAAGCCCGGTATAAAACCGGGCTTTCTTAATACTGTGAGGTCAAAAAAGTTAGTTTAACTTTATGACAGGGAAGTTAACTCCTTTAAGAACCACTTCATCAACGCGCATTTTAGCGACGCCTGTTCCTAAAAGACCTAATTCGTCAGCAGCAGCTTTAGACACATCCACTTCGCGCCCCTTTGTAAACGGACCCCTGTCATTAATTCTTACAACCACAGATAAATTAGTTTCTGGGTTCGTAATTTTTAACAGAGTTCCAAAGCGATAGTTTTTGTGAGCTGCAGTAAAAGAAGCCTGATTGTATACTTCGCCATTGGCAGTTTTCTTTCCATGAAAACGTGGTCCGTACCACGATATTTTCATCTTCCCTTTATTGATGTAACTGACCATCGAAGTATTTCCAACCGAATCTTCTTCATTAATTGCCGCATTCTTTGAATTGTTTAAAACCGGAACTGATTCTTTTTTAGTATCAATATTTACTAAAGTAAAACCAGCCAGCAAAATCATAAACAATAAAATAAATGCTTTTGTTAATGACTTCATCTCGCCTCATAATTATTAAATGATGTTACAAAGTTATAACCATAAGGCCGAAGTATCAATTCATAAACCTCGTTTGAGGCTCCCAGACCAGATAGCCGAATATTCGACTATTTTAGTATACTGGTCGAAAACTTAACAATTACTTAATATACTTTGTAAACCAGGCGACCATTCTTTCGATTGTGTTTACGTAATGATTTGGTTCGCCCTTGATTCCATGCCCTTCACGAGGGTAGATAACGAACTCTACCGGAACGCCTAAAGCTTTCAGCGCCTGATACATCTCCCGCGAGTTTGACACATTAGTATAAACGTCTTTATCGCCATGAAGTATGAGAGTTGGCGTTTTTATATTTTGCGCGTAAAAAGCCGGCGAACGGTTGACAAAATAATTGTCATGGGTTATTGGCTTCTCCCAATAGTTGTAACCAAAATACATCTTCTCAAAAGAAGGCTGGAAGGAATTACTCCAATCAGTAAACAGACTGAACATTCCGAACATAGAGACTGCGGCTTTAAAACGGTTGTTCAACGAAATGATTCTATTAGTCATGTAGCCGCCATAGCTTCCGCCAGTTACTCCCATTTTAGTTTCGTCGACGTAACCCTGAGAAATCAGATAATCTACTCCGGTCATAATATCTTCATAATCTTTGCCGCCAAGATCATAACGCAGGCTTTGAGAAAATTCATCTGTGTAGCCGGAACTGCCGCGCGGGTTTGGAAGAAATACTATGTAACCGACCTGATTAAGAGCTTTTATTGCCGGAGATTGCTTAAAGCTATTTAAAACGTTTCCGTAAGGTCCTCCATGGATGTAAGTAATAAGCGGATATTTCTTTGCTGGATCAAAACCGTATGGAGTAAAAAGAACTCCCTCAATTTCAAACTTGTTATCTTTGCTCTTGTAGCGTATCACTTTTTGTTCGCCATAAGAAAACTCATTAAGCTGCGAAGAAAAATTAGAGAGCTTCTTTCCGTTTAAAACAACTTCCGGCAGCGAGCTGGAGTTTTCTGCCCGGTAACAAAGCAGCTTGCCGTTTTGTTGAACCGATACGTCCGAAACTATGTCCCCGTCTTTACTGATTCTATCCATCTTCTTTGTTTTTGTATTTATCCTGTAAAGCTGCTGCTCTGTTTTTTCGTCAAACGTGGCAAGTATCGTATTTGGAGTTTCCCATGTAAACGAGTTAACGCTGTAAGGAAAGTCTTTTGTCAGGTTAATAGACGAGGAACCGTCGGGGTTCATAACGCAGAGCTCTGTTTTTGCAAATTCAATATCCGGTACGGTCTGAGTTTTATAAGCAATGAGTTTATCGTCAGGCGAAAAGCAGGGGAGAGTTTCGGGGCCTTCGTATGAAGTCAGTTGTGTTTTATTACCGCTCGTATCTATTATATATATATCGAATTTTTGTTCATCGTCAAACTCGCCGGTTTGGTTAGTCTGGTAAGCAATCTGATTTCCGGCGGAGTTAAAGTTTATCATTTCAGCGCCAGGGTCTAACTTAAATGTTTTAATAATCTTTTGGTCGGCCGCGCGTAAAATGTATAACGCCTTGTTTGGTTTAGATTCTGGATAAACTCTCTCGTCATTTTTTAATTTAAGATTTGCCTGTTGTTCCAATTCCTTAGCGGGGTCTTCATATTCAGATAAAATCGCAATAAGCTTGGAATCTTTAGACCAAGTATATTCTTCAATATCCGACTTTAGAGAAGTCCAGTTATCAGCTTCGCCTCCGTTCAGATTTGCAATCCAAAGCTGAGAGCTTTCAGTTTCAAGGGAATTTGTTTCTTTGTTAAGATGTTCTCTGGAAGAAAGGAAAGAGGCGTAATTGTTGTCGGGCGAAAACTGAGGACTAATACAGTTGGCGCCGTTTTTCGTAAACTGATAATAACTGCCTGTTTTGGAATCCATTATATAAACCTGGGTATTCCAGCGGCTTGTTTCAAAATTTGCTTTTCGGATAGTAAATAAAATCTTTTCTCCGTTTGGAGATGAGGTTACTTCTGCCGGAATTTGCAGATTAATCTGATCCTGAATAGTGAAATTTCTTTTAACGGTTTGAGGGAAAATTAAACCTATATATATAGATAAGAGAAGGAAGAACTTACTAAAAATTTTCATAATAAAAATCCCTTGAAGTTTTGTCTAATTACTAAAATTGGTTCTTTAACTTATCAAATAAAAATGAAAATTGCCCCTAAAGAAAACAAAAAAAAATACGATAATATAAAGTCGGAGTATATAATTAGATATTTGTATTTTAAATCACACAACACATGAAATAATTAATAAATTATACTATTAATCTTGCAGTTTTATTAATTTATAATCGCAGGTTATCAAAAATATTAGGACAACAAAAATGAGACGTTCGATATATTTGTTTATGGCTTTGTTACTGGTTGTTATACTTACGTCGTGCAGAGACGACCAGTCAATTGTTTCATCAAGTCCTGAAACTTCAAGCGTCACAATGAAGCTTCTCTCCCTAACGAGCGGAGAATCTGTTTCCGTTGGAAGCAGCCAGCAAATCAAATGGTACAGCAACACATCTACCAATATAAATATAGATTACAGCACAAACGGCGGAAGCACATGGGACTCTTTAGCGCATAATATTTCTAATACAGGAGTATATGTCTGGACTCCCGTTCCTAATAAAATATCAAACTCATGTCTTGTAAAAGTTTCCACGCTTGATAATCCTTCGGTTATAGCTTACAGCTCAAAAGATTTTAGTATAATTAAAGATACTACCGTAAAAACTTTAGAAATGCTTGATCCTAACAGCGGCTCTGTTGTTTATGTAGACAGCGTTTACAGCGTAAAATGGAGCAGCACAGGAATTACGACTATAAAAATCTCTCTTTCTACAGATAACGGAACAACCTGGTCTATAATTGCTCCAAGCGTAACTGCGTCAACCGGAGCATATTCATGGACTCCAAATTCGATATATCAATCTCTGAATTGTAAAATTCGCATTGCCGATGTTTCGGCAGATACAATTAGCGCTACAAGCTCAGGAGTTTTTACGATAACAATTCCTCAGTCGATTACAATAACTCAGCCTAACGGAGGAGAAGATATTGCAGCCGGGCAAAATTATGATATCAAATGGACAAGCGTTAAGGTTGCAAATGTTAAGATTGAATATACGACAAATAACGGAGTGGACTGGACGACAATAGCGGCAAGTACGCCAAGTAACGGTCTATATTCCTGGAGCCCTGTTCCAACCACGCTATCGAACAACTGCAAACTTAGAATAAGCGACGTTGCAGATGGATATCCGTCGGTATCAAGCTCTTCTGTATTTTCTATTTCAAAACCAATTACCTTAAAGATAATTAGTCCTAATGGGGGCGAACAATTATTGGCCGGAACAAGCGCTAATATTACATGGTCTTCAAGCTCTACTTTAGCTAAAACTATAACAAGCGTTAAAACTAAAATTAAGAAAGCGGCAAATGTTGCAGTTGACGAAACATCAGCAAAAACAAATTCGGTTAAAAGCCCTGTAGCAAATGTTAAAATTGAGTATACTACAAACGACGGCGCAACATGGAGCTCCATTACTGCAAGCGCTCCTAATAATGGCTCGTACGTTTGGGATACCATTCCGGTAGTTAACTCGTCGTTGTGCAAGGTTAAAGTAAGCGACGCTTCCGGCGGTAGTTCGTCTGCAACTTCTGATAACGATTTTACGATATATACTAAAGTAGCTAAATCAATTAAAATCACAAGCCCTAATGGCGGCGAGTCATGGCTGGCAGGTTCTGCCCAAAGTATTACCTGGACGAGCGCAGGAGTTTCGGCGGTTAAGATTGAATATACTACTAACAATGGAGTCAATTGGACTTTACTTACAGGCAGCGTTCCAAGCAGCGGATTTTACAGCTGGACCCCAATACCTGATTCTACTTCGACTAATTGCAAAATCAGAATTACCGACGCGACTGACGCTTCTGTATATGATTTAAGCGATTTAGTTTTTACTATTGCTCCTCAACCGGCTATTGTTGTTACGGCTCCTATTGGAGGCGAGGTTTATCAGTCTGGCGTAATCAAACAAATTACATGGACTTCAACGAGCATAGCCAGAGTTAAAATAGAGTATACCGTTAACAACGGAGCTGACTGGAAAACTATTGTAGCCGATACTGAAAGCAGCGGCGTTTATAACTGGACTGTTCCAAATGAAAATACGACTCAGGCCAGAGTAAGAGTCAGCAAAGCCGGAACGGGAATTCCATATGGCGTTTCGGGAGCTAATTTTACTATAACTAATCAGGTCGCTAAGCAGCTTGTTATTACTGCTCCTAACGGCGGAGAATCGTGGGATGCCGGAACCTCGCAACAGATTACATGGAGCGGCACAGGCGTTACAAAAGTAAAAATTGAATATACTACCGATAACGAATTAAATTGGAATACAATTGTATCAAGCGTTGCAAGCAGCGGTTCGTATTCCTGGAATCCGGTTCCTAATACGGCGTCTACTCAATGCAAAGTTAGAATTAGCGACGCTTCAAATGGAACTCCTACTGTAAAAAGCAACGCGGTATTTACTATAAAACCTATTAAGACAATCAAGGTTTTAAAACCAAACGGCGGCGAGGTCTGGACCGCGGGCGTTGCCGATACAATTAAATGGGAGTCCTCTGGCGTAACAAACGTTAGAATAGAATATACTATTAATAATGGAATTGATTCTACCGACTGGAAAATTTTAGTCGCCAGTACGCCAAGCACAGGTTCTTATCTGCATGGATTTACTAACGCTTCAACTTTATGCAAAGTGCGTATAAGCGACGCGACTGATAACTCTCCACGCGACGAAAGCGACGGAACTTTTACCGTACTGCCTCAGCCTTCTATAACTGTTAATTCCCCTGCCGGAGGCGAGCAATATCTTGCCGGGACGAAGCAGAATATTACGTGGACTTCTACTTCTGTTTCTAACGTTAAAATTGAATTCACTACAAATAACGGCTCTACCTGGTCTACAATTATTGCGTCTACTCCAAGCTCTGGTTTATATGCATGGACTATCCCGACCGATTCATTGTTAAATTCTTCGCTATGTAAAGTAAGGATTAGCAATGTTCTTAATAATGGCGATCCATCTGCAACTTCCGCAAATACTTTTACTATCAATCAGGTTGCGCCAGGGATTACTGTTACTTCTCCCAAAGGCGGCGAAACCTGGAATGCTATGTCTCAGCAGGCAATTACATGGAATAGCTCCGGAGTTTCGAACGTTAAAATTGAATATACTTCTAATAACGGAGTAAACTGGTCTACAGTTGCGGCAAGCGTTCCAAGTAATGGCTATTACAGCTGGAATCCAATTCCTAATACTCCTTCTACAAATTGCAAGGTTCGGATTACTGATGTAGCAAATAATTATACTGGACAAAGCGCTCAGACTTTTACAATTAGTCCTGAACCTTCTATAACAGTTACCGCTCCGGTCGGCGGAGAAGTTTATCAATCCGGAGTAGTAAAACAAATTACATGGACTTCGGTTAATATTGCAAATGTAAAAATTGAATATACTATTAACGGCGGCGCCGACTGGAAAACAATTATTGCCGATACTGCAAGCGGCGGCGTTTATAACTGGACGGTTCCTAATGAAAATACAAATCAGGCTAAAGTTAGAGTAAGTAAATCTGGAACGGGAATTCCATATGGAATGTCTGATAATAATTTTACAATCAATAATCAGGTCGTAAAAACTCTAGCTGTGGTTTCGCCAAACGGCGGCGAGAGCTGGGTGGGCGGATCTTCTAAACAGATAACATGGACAAGCTCAGGAGTGGCTAACGTTAAAATTGAATACTCCACTAATGGCGGATCTGTATGGCAGACAGTTATTGCAAGCGTTGCAAACACAGGTTCTTATGCATGGAACCCAGTGCCGAATGTTACTTCGTCGCAATGCTTAATTAAAATCAGCGACGCATCATCTGGCACTCCAAGTGCTACAAGCGCCGCGGTATTTTCAATAAGTCCTTCTAAAGTTCTTACAATTCTTAAACCGTTAAGCGGCGACGTTTGGACGGCTGGAGTTGCCGATACTATTAAATGGGCTTCTACCGGAATTTCTAACGTTAAAATTGAGTATACCCCAAATAACGATGAAGTCTGGATTGTGCTTGCTCCGACTGTAGCAAGCAATGGAGCTTATGTAACCGGATTCTCCGTCGCTTCAACTCAATATAAAATAAAAATTACAGACGCGGATAACGGCACGCCAAGCGTAACAAGCAACGGAACTTTTACGGTATTGCCTCAGCCTTCGGTTACGGTCACTTCTCCAATTGGAGGCGAACAGTATATTGTAGGAACAACGCAAAATATTAAATGGTCGTCGGCAAATGTTGCAGATGTAAAAATTGAACTTACTACAAATAGCGGAGCAAGCTGGTCGACTATTATTAACAGCGTTCCAAGCAACGGGTTATATGCCTGGGCTATTCCTGCAAATTCTGGAATAAATTCTTCATTATGCAAAGTGAGAATAAGCAACGTATTGAATAATGGCAATCCGTCGGCTACATCGGCAAATAATTTTACTATAAGTCAGGTTACGCCGAGCATTACTGTAACTTCGCCAAATGGCGGCGAAAGCTGGGTCGGAGGCTCTTCGCAAAATATTACCTGGGGCAGCTCAGGAATTTCAAATGTTAAAATTGATTATACTACAAACAACGGAGTGGATTGGATCTCTGTAGTTTCAAGCGTGCCGAGCAATGGCTCTTATGTTTGGAACCCGCTTCCAAATATTTCTTCTACTAACTGCAAAGTCAGAATTACTGATATTGCAAGCAGCTACTTAGATGAAAGCGACGCTGTGTTTACTATCACGCCTAAGCCTTCTATCGTAGTAACTTCGCCGAATGGAGGCGAAAACTGGATGGCTGGATCTTCGCAAAATATTACCTGGAATAGCAGCGGAATTACAAATGTAAAAATTGAATACAGCACAAACAAAGGGGCGGACTGGACAGTGATTACTTCAAGCGCCGCGAGCTCAACCGGAGTATATTCATGGAGCCCGATTCCTAATATTTCGTCGATTAACTGTTTAGTCAGAATTTCTGACCCTTCAGGTAATTATGCTGATCAAAGCGATGCGGCATTTACTATTACGCCTCAACCTTCTGTTAAAGTAACTTCGCCAAATGGAGGCGAAACATGGGTTGGAGGATCTTCGCAAAATATTACCTGGAGCAGCACGGGAGTTTCAAATGTTAAAATTGAGTATACTACTAATAATGGCGTAGACTGGAGCGTTATTACTGCCAGCGTTCAAAACTCTGGTTCATATTCATGGAGCCCGATTCCTGGCGCATTATCTTCATCAAGCTGCAAAATCAGGATTACAGATATTGCTAGCGGCGTTACAGATCAAAGCGACGCAGTGTTTACTATTACTCCTCAACCTTCCGTCAAAGTAACTTCGCCAAATGGAGGCGAAACATGGGTTGGTGGAGAGGCGCATAATATTACATGGAATTCAGTCGGTATGGCTAACGTTAAAATCGAATCGACGGACGATAATGGCTATACATGGAAATCGGTAATAGCAAGTACTCCGGCAGGTCTTGGTTCTTATACGTGGAGTTCGAGCATTTCTTCAACTCTATATAAAATCAGAATAAGCAACGTTGATAATTCAGGAATCCCTTCAGACGAAAGCGACGGAACGTTTACTATTACTCCGGAACCGTCTATAACAGTAAAGAGCCCTAACGGAGGAGAAAACTGGCTGACTGGTCAGACTTATGAAATCAGGTGGACTTCTTCGAATATAGCAAATGTGAAAATAGAGTATACGCTTAATAATGGCAACGACTGGAACACAATAACTTCAAACGTAGTTAGCAATGGATTATATAACTGGACGGTTCCAAGTGCAATTACTTATCGTTCCGATTTATGTAAAATTCGTATAACAGAAATTGGCGGCGTACAGCATTCCGATATGTCTGACGCTACGTTTACTATGCATCCGCAGGATAAACTTTTACGTATTGATTATCCTAATGGCGGGGAATCGTTTACCGATCCATCAGATACAATCCATATAATATGGACTACTGCTGGGATTAAAAAAGTCAAACTTGAGTATACAATTGATAACGGTGCGAACTGGAATACAATTTTAGATTCAGTGCAATCAACAGGCGCATATGTATGGAATTATACTGCAAATTTGGGCTCTACGGTTACATCATTAGCAAGAATTAGAGTTACAGATGTAAATCCAAATGTAGGCGAAACGCCGTTAACTGACGAGAGCGATTCATACTTCAGTATTGGGGTAATTGTTAAAAAAGGAGTTAATGGTTCAAATAGCGGCGGCGGATCGACAAAAGTTGGCAGAGTCGTTAAATAGCTATACAAATAGTAATTTAGTAAAAAGCCGTCCCGGTTCATCGGGGCGGCTTTTTGCGTTAAAATATTCTCTGAATAAAGAAAATAATTAGATTTTGCTTCTTGAAAATGGAAATAAATTGCTGTTTTTGCGCAAAATAGCCTGATATTTGAAGTATTTTGGTGGCATATAATTTGTTCTTTTATTGTGTTAGGAATAATGAGGGAATGATATAATATGACAAAAAGTAAAGTAAATTGCGAACATGCATGTAAAACTACCTGCGCAATGCTAAACGAAGCCTTACGAAAAGAGACGGAGCTAATCCAATTTCACGAAGCGATATTAGAAGAGTGCAATTATCCTGAAGTGCGCGAGTTTATAACCGATATAGTCGACGGTAAAAGAGAACTGGTATTAAAGATAATTCAGAAGCTAAACGAAATGCATGCAAGCGGTCAGATAAACGACGGAATAATATCCAGTTTTAATTATAATAGCGGAATAACTGATTAAGTTATAAATTGGAATCACATCCGTCCAAAACGAAGAAAAAAAAGGACTACCTTCCGACGGTCTATTAGATAAGAACTAAAAGCCGTAAATTTGTTTAGCAAGAACAAATAAAAG
>WSSedL1CaDRAFT_10000669_pt1 | contig 23245 bp, 19 predicted proteins | sample WetSurSL1Cattail_FD_9464 | JGI IMG/M metagenome (IMG submission 9464)
GTCGGGTCTTTTATCCGCTGACCGGTGAAGATATGAATAAGCATGCTGAAATACCTGATACCCAGACGCCTTAATGGTGATGACTGAAAGCCCTCACCATTAATGAACCTGGAGCCGATGCACAGATTCGATTTTTCACCAAGTCCGGATAACAGCAAGCTAATGTAATTTGGATCATGCTGACCGTCGCCGTCCACCTGAACGGCAAAATCATAATTGTGGTACATGGCGTATCTGAAACCGGATTGGACAGCGCCGCCTATACCAAGATTGACGGGCAGGTCGATCACATCGGCTCCGGATTCCCGGCATATTTTGAGCGTGTTGTCGGATGAACAATCATTCACTACGATAACATCATATCCGGGACAGGTGGCCTTCAGCTTGTCCAAAAGCCCTGCAATATTCTTTTCCTCATTATAGGCCGGTATTATTACAAGTGCTTTCATCCTGCTGCCTTTCGCCAGATAAATTATCCGGTATCCTGTTAATATAAATTAGCGCTGGTAGTGCAGCAACACTGCCAATGATGTCTTAAGGCTGGCAGTGTACCAGATAACAGTATATATCTTTTCAACGTCACGGACAATACTGTACGGCTAAATATCCATAGTTCTTCCTACTGCTTTTGCTACCGGTTCAAACTCTTTCATGAGTTGGGCGAATTTTGCAGGCCGTAGTGACTGGGGTCCGTCGCTGAGTGCATTTGGGGGGTCGAGATGTACTTCTATGATAAGACCGTCAGCTCCTGTTGCGATCGCACCCTTTGAAAGTGCCCCAACGTATTTCCATGTGCCGGAAGCATGGCTCGGATCCACTATGATCGGCAGGTGTGAAAGCTCCTTTATTACAGGGATGGCACTCATGTCAACGGTATTTCTTGTAGAGGTTTCATAAGTTCGGATGCCTCGTTCACAAAGGATGATGCTGGAGTTGCCTGCAGCCATGATATATTCCGCAGCCATCAACCATTCCTCAATCGTAGCAGCGAGGCCTCTTTTCAGGAGTATGGGCTTTGAGGTCATACCGACTTCCTGGAGCAGCCTGAAATTCTGCATGTTTCTTGCGCCTATCTGTATCATGTCCGCATAGGAGGCAACAAGCTCAACGTCCCGGGTATCAACAACCTCTGTGACGATTGGCAGGCCGGTGACTTCGCGGGCTTTTGCCATTATTTTCAAGCCATCCTCTTCAAGGCCCTGGAAAGAATAGGGGGAGGATCTCGGCTTGAAAGCGCCTCCGCGAATTATTTTTGCACCGGCTTCCTTGACCTTCTTTGCTGTTTCGAGGAAGTTTTCCTCGCTTTCGATCGCACAGGGTCCTGCCATTACGATAATTTCATCTCCGCCTACTTTAACGCCGCTTACATCCACTATGGTCGGATTCTGCCTCAATTCCCTGCCGGCAAGTTTGAAGGGCTTCATAATCGGGACAAGGTTTTCTACTCCCGGCATGGAGGATATGGCATGTGTATTCAGCAGTCTTTTGTCTCCGATGGCTCCAATTACTGTCTTAATCTCTCCGAAAATGGGGTGCGTCTTGAAACCAAGATCCGAAAGTTTGTGTTCAACGTTGTCAATTTCCTGTTTTGTGGCATTACGGCTCATTATAATAATCATAAAAACCCTCCTGTAGTATATTCTAGGTATAAAACTCTTTTTATATTACAAAAAACTCCAAAATTAAGTTTCTGCGGCATCGAGCCCCACTCGATTTCGGCCGGATTTGCTACACAAATGGCCAAAATAAAAAACTCTTCGTCTACTATGAGACGAAGAGTTATACTCTGCGCGGTGCCACTCAAATTGGTTAAAACCCAGCTCAATAACGTACGAAACATACGTCTATCCCAGTAACGGTGGATTCCCGGCACAGCCTACTGATGAAACCTTCAGCCTGCGGCTCAAAGGGGAACTTCAACCGGTCTACTCCACCAGGCTCCCACCATTCCCGGCTCGCTTGTAATATGAAAGGGTACGTTCCTGCAAAATCTTAACTTAGGAAGGTCTCCAATAATATTGTGTGAGTATGATCCAGCATACTTTCCCTTGTCATTGCCTTTTTCAATAAATTAGATTAATACTAGCACGGAGAAATTTTATTGTCAAGTGTGATTTTTATTCAGAATTTAGTGCAGCATTTTGTCAATTTATGATATGATAATTAACAGGAAATACATCATGGAGGGTAACGGGATGAGTGAACTGCAGGTCGTTGTTTTCAGTCTGAACGGTCAGATATTTGGCGCTGAGGCTTCACAGGTATTTCAGATAATCAGATATAAGGAAGTCACAAAGATACCAAAGATGCCAGAATTTATTGAGGGTATCTTGAATTACAGAGGTTCGGTTCTTCCTGTCATCAGTTTGAATAAAAGATTTGAACTTGGTGATAACGCAATTGGTAAAAAGACAAAAATCATTGTTTCCAATATTGAGGGAAAGCTTGCAGGCTTCATTGTAAATGATGTTATTGAAATAGCACGGTTCAACGATGGGGATATAGAACCTTCTCCCATCTCGGTAAGCTACGGTGCGGCATCATTCCTGAAAAAGGTCGCAAAGAAGGGCAACCAGCTTATATCGATCATTGACCTGAATAATGTGCTGGATGAACCTGAAATAAAGGGACTTACGGTGAAGCTTCCGGAAAGTGCAACACTTAAAACGGAATAAAAGAAAAAACCCGTCTGTATCAATCTGAACCGGCGGGTTTTGTTTACTGGTCATTTACGAAGGTAAGGTATATTATCTAGACATTGAATCTGAATAATGTGACATCTCCGTCCTGCATTACATATTCCTTGCCTTCGGAGCGTACAAGGCCTTTTTCTCTTGCAGCGGCGTAGGTACCGCATTTCATCAGATCATTATAAGCAACTATTTCAGCACGGATGAAGCCTCTTTCGAAATCACTGTGTATTTTTCCTGCTGCCTGAGGAGCTTTTGTGCCTTTGACAATGGTCCATGCCCTGACCTCCGGTTGTCCGGCAGTCAGATAGCTCATCAGGCCAAGTAGTTTATAACTGGCCTTTATCAGCCTGTCCAAACCGGACTCCTTAAGGCCGAGTTCCTCAAGGAATACAGCCTTCTCATCCTCTTCAAGCTGAGAGATCTCCTCTTCTATTTTTGCACAAATAACAAGCACCTCGGAACCTTCCTTCAAGGCCAATGCCTTCAACTCGGCCAGATGGCGGTTGTCTGACCCGGCCTGCAGGTCGTCCTCCGATACGTTTGCAGCATAAAGCACCGGCTTGGAGGTCAACAGGAAGAGCTGATCCACTAAAACAAGCTCTTCAGCGCTGAACTTCATTGCTCTTACCGGCAGACCGCTTTCCAGAGTTGCTTTGATGCTCTCATAGAATTCAAGCTCCGCCAGGAATTTCTTATCGCCGGATTTCATCATCTTGCGCGTCCTGTCAATGCGCTTTTCAAGCATCTCCAGGTCGGCAAAAATAAGCTCAAGATTAATTGTCTCTATATCGCGGGCAGGTCCGATCGAACCGTCTACATGGATGATATTGCTGTCTTCGAAGCAGCGTACAACATGAATGATGGCATCGACCTCACGGATATGCGAAAGGAACTTGTTCCCAAGGCCTTCGCCTTTGCTTGCACCTTTTACCAAACCTGCTATGTCAACGAATTCGACAGTCGTATGTGTGATCTTTTCGGGCTTGTACATTTCGGCGAGCTTGTCGAGTCTTTCATCCGGAACGGCTACGATGCCGACATTGGGTTCTATTGTACAAAACGGGTAATTGGCTATTTCAGCGCCCGCTTTCGTTATTGCGTTGAAGAGTGTGCTTTTGCCGACGTTCGGCATTCCGACAATACCAAGTTTCATTTATATCCGACCTTCCTGATTTCTTTGAATTTGGAAACACGTAAATTATATATTATCAACTCAGGCAATGCAACTGTGTTCTGATTGTTCTGTGTTTCTGACTAACCTGTTTTTTACATTTCGGTCGATCCTGAAACCGTTGCGCTACCATAATTTTCTGATATAATATAGTAGTCATGTTCAATGAGGACTGACATGCAGAGCTGCAGATCCTAACAATGGGGTGGATTTATATGAAAATGATAGAGGCAATAATCAGGCAGACCAAAGTGAGCGGGGTTCTTGACGAACTGAGCAGACACCAGATATTTGGCGTAACTGTGACCCAGGTCATGGGTTGCGGCCTTCAAAAGGGAAAAACACAGTATTACAGGGGAAACGAATGCACCATTAATTTACATCCGAAATCAAAGATCGAAATCGTTGTAAAGGATTCCTGGGTTGATGAGGTGGTCGAAGCCATAATAAAAGTGGCAAAGACCGGGGAAATCGGTGACGGAAAGATATTCATCCGAAACGTTGAGGATGGATTCAGAATCAGAACCAGCGAACGCGGTGATGATGCATTGGTGTAAAAAGGCTGTAGGCCCGACGGAGGTCTGACGACAGCGTGATAAAATAATTAAAAGCGGTTGCTTTTTACCAAAAACCGTGTTATGATTTTATAAACTTTAAAAGGTTTGTTAAGAAGAGATTAGTTAAGAAGAGATTAGTTAAGAAGAGATTAGTTAAGGATTAGTTAAGAAGAGATTAGTTAAGAACAGGTTAGTTAAGAAGAGATTAGTTGAGAAGAGTAGAGATGAGAAGAGATGAGACGGGTTTACACAAATCAGAATGTAACCAGGAATCTTTTCCTGGTTTTATTTAGTTTACGTCATTTGTGCAGCAAATCCGGCAAATGGGCGAATTCGTAAGAATTGCGCCACGAGTGGGTTCGATGCCCTCGAAATTTTTATTTTACCCCACCGTTGGCATGATAACATGCCGGAGTTCTTTCTCATACCTCCCTTCCCAAGATAATGTAAAAAACCGGAGCAATGGATTTTTACAGATGAAAGGGGGAGCGTACATTGTTTTATCCTGAACTGGAGCAAGTCCTGGAATTATCAAAAGACTACAACATCATACCTGTATCTCTGGAGGTCTATGCCGACATGGAGACGCCTATCAGCATTTTCAAAAGGGTGGAACAGAACAAATTCTGTTTTCTTCTCGAAAGTGTCGAGGGGGGCGAAAAATGGGGCAGATATTCCTTCATCGGGAAGAATCCGTTCGTCACAGTAAAGGGGAATGGTGAACTGACCGAACTGAAATACAGGAATGGAAAAAGCAAAACCGTCAGCAGTAATCCAATTGAGGTCATGAAGGAACTGATGTCCAGGTACAAAGGCGCACCGATGAAGAACCTGCCCAGATTCAATGGCGGGGCTGTCGGCTTCTTTGGCTATGACACTGCGCGGTACTTTGAAAAGCTTCCAGATGTGCCGGAGGATGATGTCGGCATACCGGAACTGCATTTCATGTTTACCGATGAAATCATCGCCTTCGACCATTTCAAGCAAAAGCTTCACATCATCGTGAACATGCATGTGGAAGGCAGCGTTGAAAGATGTTACAACACGGCTGTCAGCAGGATCAGGGAAATATATGCGGAAATCCAGTCCTCCAGGCAGATGCTTTCTGAAACTGCAATCCCCCAAATGCCTTCTGCCAGGAAGACCCTTGAGGTCACAAGCAATGTCAGCAGAGAACAATTTTATGAAAATGTCAACAAAGCCAGGGAATACATCAGGAATGGCGATATATTCCAGGTAGTGCTGTCACAGCGGCTTTGCGTCAGGACGGATTGCAATCCGTTCAATGCATACAGGGCTCTCCGCACTATCAATCCGGGACCTTATATGTATTATTTAAAATTCGACGGATATACGCTGGCCGGTTCCTCCCCTGAGATGTTAGTAAGGGTCGAGGACAGAAAGGTCGAGACCTGCCCGATTGCCGGGACCCGCAGAAGGGGTGCGACACAGGAGCAGGACGAAGCTCTTGAAAGAGAACTGATGGCAGACGGGAAGGAAAGATCCGAGCATATCATGCTTGTTGATCTCGGAAGGAACGACATCGGCAAGGTATCGAAGTTCGGTTCCGTTCAACTGAGCAACCTGATGCATATCGAAAGATTTTCACATGTCATGCACATCGTCAGCAATGTGAGCGGAGAGCTCAGAGATGGTGTAAATTCCTTCGATGCACTTTCAGCTGTACTTCCTGCAGGAACTCTCTCCGGCGCTCCGAAAATCAGGGCAATGGAAATCATCGATGAACTTGAAAACGTCAAAAGGTCCCAGTATGGAGGAGCAGTCGGCTACCTGAGCTTTGACGGCAATCTCGACAGCTGTATCACGATAAGGACCATATTATTCAAGGACGGCAGGGCATATATCCAGGCTGGAGGCGGGATCGTGGCGGATTCGGTTCCGGAACTGGAATTTGAGGAATCCATGAACAAGGCGATGGCAACGATAAAAGCGCTGGAGGAGGGTGAAAACATAAGATGATTCTACTAATTGATAATTACGACTCATTCACCTACAATCTGTACCAATATGTCGGTGAACTGGATGCAAATATTGAAGTTTATAGAAATGATGCTCTCACAGTTGAACAGGTCGCAGAGAAAAGACCGAGCCACATCGTTATTTCACCCGGACCGGGATATCCAGCTTCAGCAGGTATTTCCATCGAGGTGGTCAGAACGCTGGGAGCAAAGATACCTGTACTTGGTGTATGTCTGGGACATCAGGGGATCGGCGAGGCCTATGGCGGAAAGGTGGTACGGGCACCGCAGCTGATGCATGGAAAGGCATCGGAGGTGGAGTTGATGCCCTGGTGCCCGATATTCAAGGGCCTGCCGTCAAAAATAACTGTAGGTAGATATCATTCTTTGATCGTAGAGCGCGATACACTTCCTGAGGAGCTTGAAATAACCGCAGTTGCTGCCGATGGCGAAATCATGGGGTTAAAACACAGGAAGCATCCGGTCTTTGGAATACAGTTCCATCCGGAATCCATATTGACGCCGGAAGGTAAAAAGATATTAAAGAATTTTCTGGACTGCTGAAGCTGAGGATTGGATTGAACGGCATTATATGTAGCTGAGATGAGATGAGAAGAGAGGAGTATGAGCATGATAAAGTCAGCGATACAAAAACTATTACGGAGGGAAAATCTGACGGAGCAGGAAGTAATGGATGTGATGAACTGCATCATGGAGGGGAACGCAACACAGTCACAAATAGGCGGATTTCTTACCGGATTGAGGTTCAAGGGTGAGACGGTCGAGGAAATAACAGGATGTGCCAAAGTTATGCGGGACAAAGCCGAGAAAGTGGAGCACAATCTGCCCTACTGCATAGACACTTGCGGAACCGGAGGAGATGGAGCCAATACCTTCAACATATCCACGGCAGCCTCACTCGTGGCTGCCGCTGCGGGAGTCAAGGTCGCCAAGCATGGCAACAGGGCAATGTCCAGCAGAAGTGGCAGCGCTGATGTACTGGAGGCTCTCGGAGTGAATATTAGCTTGACTTCGTTACAGGTAGGAAAATGCATTGAGGATGTGGGAATAGGATTCATGTTTGCACAGCTCTTTCACAAGTCAATGAAGCATGCGGCAGGAGTCAGAAGGGAGCTCGGGATCAGGACGGTCTTTAACATCCTTGGCCCGCTAACAAACCCTGCAGATGTTAAAGGCCAGGTATTAGGCGTATATGATGAGGCATTGACCGGAGTGCTGGCTGAAGTATTGCGCAAGCTTGGCACAGAGAGAGCTCTTGTCGTGCACGGCTATGATGGACTGGACGAGATTTCGACGGCTGCCCCGACAAAGGTAGCGGAATTAAAGGGCGGGGTTATAAATGAATACATCCTGGATACAATGGATCTGGGCATTGCAAAAGCTGATGCACATGACCTCAAGGGTGGAGACGCTGCTCATAATGCAGATTTGATAAAGCTGATGCTTGCCGGTGAGAAGGGTGCCACGCGGGATATTGTGCTGGTTAATGCCGCTGCCGCATTGTACGTGGGTAAGGCGGCAGAGAGCATAAAAGAAGGTATTTCAATTGCGACCGGTATGATTGATTCAGGGTTGGCGGCAAAAAAACTGGAGGAACTTCGCGAGTATTCAATGGCAATTGGCAGAATCGGGGAGGTTTCAGCATGATACTGGACAATATAGTCGAGAAAAAGAGGGAAAGATTAAAGACAGAAATGCAACAGATGACGCTTGAGGGCTGGAAGCAGAAGCTCAGGGGTCCCGGTCTGCACAGACCTCTTGATTTCGGCAGGGCACTCAAGAGGGAAGGCGAACTCTCCATTATTGCAGAAATAAAGAAAGCATCGCCCTCAGCTGGAATTATCAGTGAAAACTTCGATCCGGTCAGTATTGCCAGGGAATATATGCGCTCCGAAGTACAGGCGATTTCCGTACTCACCGAGAAGGATTTCTTTCTGGGGGATGACGATTATCTTGTAAAGGTTCGACAAACAGCGCCTCTGCCGGTTCTACGCAAGGATTTCATCATTGATCTGTGGCAGGTGTACCAGGCAAGGTGCCTGGGAGCTGATGCGATCCTTCTGATCGTTGCGCTTCTCAATGATGAATTGCTCAACAAAATGATGATCGTTGCAAATATTACTGGCATGCAGTGCCTTGTCGAGGTGCATGACGAGAACGAGCTTGAAAGGGCGCTTCATGCAGGCGCAAAAATAATCGGCATCAACAACAGGAACCTGAAAACGTTTGAGATTGATCTGTCGACTACGGAGAAGCTGATAAACAAGATTCCAAGGGATAGAGTCGTTGTAAGCGAGAGCGGCATAAAGACAATTGATGACATGAGGTATATTAAAAAAGCAGGCGCGGATGCGGTACTGATCGGGGAATCATTGATGAGGGCAGCTTCGATGCAGGATAAAATAAAGGAACTGCGCGCGGTGTAAACAGTGTAAATGTTGTAACCAGTGTAAATGATGTGAATAGTGTAACCAGTATTTATAGTGCAAATGGGCAGGGCGTGGAAGACAGGTTCGACATACTGGTTTTTGCTGATATGGCGGTAAGCTGGCTCGACAGTCTGAATTTGGAGAAACAGGTGTGAATGGAATGCCAAAGGTTAAAATATGCGGTATAACAAATAGGATAGAAATCGGCTTCCTCAACAAATTCCTGCCTGATTACGCCGGCTTCGTATTTGCAAAAAGCAGACGCCAGGTGACGCCGGAACTGGCTTCAGAGCTTGGCGCCGCACTATACGACGGTATCAGGAAGGTCGGCGTATTTGTCAATCATGAAGTGAAGCTGGCGGCAAACATCGCAGAACAGGCAGGCCTTGATGTGCTGCAGCTTCATGGAGACGAGGACAAAGACTATATAGATGAATTGAGAACGTTGCTGAAGCCCGGCGTTGAGATTTGGAAGGCGTTGAGGATAGATGCACTTCATATGCCGGAGTCCGGACAGCTCAGCCGGTTGGATGCCGACAGGCTTCTCGTTGATACCTATGTAGCAGGCTCCAGTGGAGGAACCGGAAAATGCTTTGACTGGGGACTTGTTGAGAAGCTGGGATCAATATTGCCGGTTATACTGGCAGGAGGTCTGAACCCTGAAAATGTAAAACAGGCGGTAAGACAGGCTTCGCCATATGCAGTAGATACGAGCAGCGGTGTTGAGCTGGAAGGAATAAAGAATGAACAAAAACTGCGGGCTTTTATGGAAGCCGTCAGGGGAGGCAGGATTTGATGGAAGAGAACAGGAAAGGCAGATTTGGGCAGTTTGGCGGTCAGTATGCGCCGGAGACACTGATGAATGCGTTGATAGCGCTTGATGCGGCTTATGAGGAGGCAAAAAGGGATCCTGAATTCATAGCTGAGTTTGAACGCTATCTCAGGGAGTATGCCGGAAGGCCGTCCATGCTGTATTATGCAGAAAAGATGACAAGGGATCTGGGCGGGGCGAAGGTTTATCTCAAGAGGGAAGACCTGAACCATACAGGTTCACATAAAATAAACAATGTGCTCGGGCAGGTGCTTCTGGCAAAGCGCATGGGCAAGAAAAGAGTGATTGCGGAGACCGGAGCGGGACAGCACGGCGTTGCAACAGCTACCGCAGCGGCATTATTCGGCCTTGAATGCGAAGTGTTCATGGGTAGCGAGGATATGGAAAGGCAGTCGTTGAATGTTTTCAGGATGAAGCTGCTGGGATCTTCAGTAAGGAAGGTAAGCTCGGGAACAGGTACACTCAAGGATGCTACAAACGAGGCTTTCCGGGAATGGTCCGCCAGAGGAAGTGATACATTTTATGTATTGGGTTCCGTTATGGGACCGCATCCTTATCCGGCAATGGTCAGGGATTTTCAAAGCGTAATTGGCAAGGAAGTAAAGCAGCAGCTTCTTGAAAAGGAAGGCAGGCTCCCCGATTGCCTGATAGCTTGTGTTGGCGGCGGCAGCAATGCGATGGGGCTGTTCCATCCATTTATTCAGGACAGCAGTGTGAGGTTCATTGCGGCTGAAGCTGCCGGAGACGGCGTTGAGACCGGCAGGCATGCGGCCACCATTGCCAAAGGGTCGATAGGAGTCCTGCATGGAATGAGATCATACCTGCTGCAGGATAAGGACGGACAAATCCTGCCGGCTTATTCAATCTCGGCTGGACTGGATTACCCCGGGATCGGCCCGGAGCATGCATATTTTTATGAAACCGGCAGGGCGGAATATGTTTCGATTACAGATAAAGAAGCCGTAGAAGCATTCAAATACCTGTCAAGGATGGAAGGAATCATACCTGCAATTGAAAGTGCCCATGCGGTTGCTTATGCAAGAAAAATCGTTCCAACTCTCGCGAAGGATAAGATTGTTGTGATCAACCTGTCCGGCAGAGGCGACAAGGATGTTTACTCGGTGGCAAGGTACATGGGTGAGACGGATGTAAAGGGGGATGCCTGATATGGGCAGGATAGAAGATAAATTTACTGAATTGAAGCAGCAGGGCAAAAAGGCGCTGATTACCTTTGTCACAGCCGGTGACCCTGATCTGGCCACAACGATGAAGATCGTCGGCGAGATGGAAAGCAAGGGTGCAGATATTATAGAGCTTGGCATACCTTATTCCGATCCCATAGCCGAAGGTCCGGTAATACAGGCTGCCAATGCAAGGGCTTTGAAGCATGCGATCAAGATAAAAGATATCATGGAAAGTGTCAGGGAAATGCGTAAGAGTGTAAAGGTGCCTTTGCTGTATTTGCTATATTGCAACTGCATTCTGCAATACGGTATCGACCGGTTCTTTGCAGATTGCGCAGCAGTGGGGCTGGATGGCGTCATTATACCGGATCTTCCGTTTGAAGAAAGGGATGAACTTGGGATAACTGCCGATATGTACGGAATCGTTATAATTACACTTGTTGCTCCGACCTCTGCGGACAGAGTGGAAAAGCTGGCACGTAATGCAAAGGGTTTCCTGTACTGCGTTTCTTCACTTGGCGTCACGGGGGTGAGGAGTGCCTTTAATACTGACTTTGAAGAATTTTTTAGTTTGATCAATAAGGCTGCATCTATTCCGAAAGCGCTCGGCTTTGGCATATCAACCGCAGAACATGTGAGACAGTTGAAAGGATACTGTGATGGGCTGATCGTAGGCAGTGCAATGGTGAAGAGAATTGAGACGGCACAGAGCCCGGAGGAAGCAGTGGAGGCAGTGGGGAGGTATACGGCGGAGCTGAGGGAGGCGATGGATGGGTAACAGGTAACAGGGAATATCTGCTATTTATCCTACAATCCATTTATACTTCAAAAAAATAATCTGTATAATATATTTAGCAGATTATTTTTTGTACGTTCTTTCCTCGCCGAGAGTGTTCCTTACCCAAACTTTTTAATAAATTTCATCAGACCTAAGACTGGAAAATACGTTTAAGTTAATATAGCATTTGTAAATATTATTTTTCGGGAGAGTAACATGAATACTGATGAAGCAATTTTAGATTCAAGGATAAGTATAGAAGATAATGTAAAAGAATATGAATGTGTGGCAGTTACCGATAAAACACAAAAAAAAGATAAGCTCTGGTCGCGCAATTTCTTTTTGCTGTTTCAAGGCCAACTGGTTTCCGTATTTGGAGATGCGGTGTATGCGCTGGCCCTGGGCTTCTGGGTCATGGCGAAGACAGGCTCAACTGCGCTGATGGGAACACTGATGGCGGCATCGACATTGCCAAGTGTACTGATATCACCTTTTGCAGGGGTTATTGTCGACAGGGTCGACAGGAAGAAGCTGCTGATCATAACAGATGCCATTAGAGGTCTAGCTGTCGTCTTGTTGGCGGTCGCGGCATATCAGGATGCTTTGCAGATATGGATGGTATTTACGGCAGGTATTATACTGAGTGTCGGAGGAGCTTTCTTTTCACCGGCAGTCAGCTCTGCGATACCGGATCTGGTGCCGCAGACAAAGCTGGTTAGTGCAAATTCAGTCATGGGCATGCTTAATACAGGCTCCAACATTGTCGGAAGTTCATCGGGAGGCTTTTTACTTCAGGTTCTGGGTGCTCCTTTCCTTTTCCTGTTCAATGGGCTTTCGTTCATTGTTTCTTCAATATTGACTTTCTTTATTAAAATTCCAAAGATTGAAAAAAGAACAGAACAACATTTTATGACAGACATGAAGGAAGGATATAAATTCATCTGGCATTTCAAGGCCTTGCGCTATCTTCTGTTTATTTCGGCAGGGGTGAACTTCCTTTTCTGTGTCGCAATGGTGCTGTACCTCCCGCTTTTCCAGCAGACCCAGAGCCTTGGTGCTGGTAAGTATGGCATAGCAATGGCATTTATGACAGGAGGGATGTTTATTGCCATGGCAATAACCTCACTGATAAAAATTCCTTCCCGAAATAGAATGAACATATTTATGGCAGCCTCGATATCAATGACAGTGTTTTTTGCTGCATTCGGTATCAGCAAAGCCTTCTTCCTCATGGCAGCGCTTATATTCGGCGGCGGTTTCTGCATAGCAATTGTAAATGTATTCGTTAATTCTACCATTCAATTGACTGTGCCGCAGGAAATCAGGGGTAAGGTGTTCTCTTTAATTACAATGGTATGTATGTCGCTGACGCCATTTGCAATGGCTATAGGCGGTGTCCTGGGGGAAATATTTCCTCTGAGGCATATCATATTTACCTGCTTCGTAATACTGTTCCTTAGTTTCATTCCATGCATATTTATAAAGCCGCTTAAGCGTTTTGTGAATTTCGATCCGGAAAAGGAGACGCTCGAGGACATCATGTAATAAAACATGAAATGCAATATTTAAAATATTGGATGTATGTGGTAAGATAGAGAATAGTTCCGGCACTTATGTGTTCCGGGACTATTCTCTTTACAGGGACATAGCGGGGGTCCTGGCCCAAAATTCCAAACGCTCGATGTTGTCAGGATTTTGCGAATTATAAACGAAGTATGCAGTATGGGAAAAATTGAAATACTAGTTGATCAGGAGGGTTGTTTATGAAAATTGGCGTATTTGCAGTTCTTCTTGGAAACAAAAGTCTGGAGGATGCCTTGAAGTATTTGTCCGAAGCGGGTGTGCAGGCTGTGGAGCTTGGTACGGGCGGTTATCCCGGAGATGCTCATGTGAAGCCTGAAAAGCTGTTGGCGGATAAAAAAGAAGTCGCGAATCTGAAGGAACTTGTGAAGAAATATAATGTTGAAATCAGTGCTTTAAGCTGCCATGGCAATCCGGTGCATCCTCAGAAGGAGCTTGCAGATGGCTTTAATAAAGCATTTGAGAACACGGTTCTGCTGGCGGAACAGCTTGGCATATCCAGAATTGTTACGTTCTCCGGCTGTCCGGGGGACGCGCCCGGCGCGAAATACCCCAATTGGGTGACCTGTCCCTGGCCGGATGATTTTACAAAAATACTGGACTATCAGTGGAATGATGTCCTGATTCCATACTGGATAAAGGCTGCAGCGTTTGCAAAGTCCCATGGCGTGGATAAAATATGTCTGGAAATGCATCCGGGCTTCTGCGTATATAATACGGAAACGCTGCTGAAGCTTAGAGCAGCAGTCGGTGATGCCATTGGTGCGAACTTCGATCCCAGCCATTTATTCTGGCAGGGAATCGATCCGGTTGCGTCGATCCGCAAACTTGGTCCTGCTATTTATCACTTCCATGCGAAGGATACGAAGATTGATCCTATCAATTCGGCAGTCAACGGTGTTCTGGATACGAAGCATTACGGTGATGAGATCAACAGGTCCTGGATATTCCGGTCAGTAGGCTACGGTCACGACGCACAGGTCTGGAAAGATATCATCAGCAATCTCAGAATGGTTGGTTATGATGACGTCATTAGCATAGAACATGAGGACAGCCTGATGTCCGTGAATGAAGGCCTGATGAAGGCGATTGTGTTCCTGAAGGATGTACTGGCGTTTGAAAGCAAGGGAGCCATGTGGTGGGCTTGATTCGCGGTTTCTATAAATATTGCAAAAAATTTGTACAAGGAAGAATCCATTTTTGAAATAAAGCACTTGAGGGAATACAAGTGAAAAAACTTGAGAAACCTGAATCTTTTTTTCATTGTATATAGCAACAAATATTCTTTGAGGAGCGGATAGAATGAGGGACACTTTGAATGTGGGGCTTATTGGCTATAAATTCATGGGAAAGGCTCATAGTAATGCTTACAGGAAAATGGGCATGTTTTTCGATCCCTCGCTGAAGGTATCAATGAAGGCAATCTGCGGGAGGGAGGAGCCCTGGGTAAGAGAATCGGCAGAAAAGTTCGGCTGGGATTCTTATGAAACCTCATGGGAAAAGCTGATAGCCAGAGATGATATTGATGTGATCGATATAACGGCGCCAAGCAATGCACACAAGGAGATAGCACTGAAGGCTGCAGAGGCTGGAAAGCATATCTTCTGCGAAAAGCCGCTGGCTTTGAATCTCAAGGATGCGAGAGAAATGCTGGCCGCTGTGGGAAAGTACAAGGTAAAACACCAGATCGGCTTCAACTACTGCTTTGCACCTGCGGTCCAAATGGCGAAAAAGCTCATAGACGAGGGCAAGCTCGGCCAGATATATCACTTCCGCGCCTTGTACCTGCAGGATTGGATTATTGATCCCGAATTCCCTCTGGTATGGAGACTCGATAAGAATGTCGCAGGCTCGGGCTCCCTTGGCGATCTCGGGGCGCATATCATAGACCTGGCAAGGTTTCTTCTGGGTGAATTCGACAAGGTGATGGGCATCAGCAAAACTTTTATCAAGGAGAGGCCGATCGTTGAAAAGATGGAGGGCTTAAGTGCAAAATCGCAGCAAAGCGCTCCTAAAGGCAAGGTAACGGTGGATGATGCCACCTTGTTCCTGACCGAATTTAAGAATGGCGCACTGGGGTCCTTTGAAGCAACAAGGTTTGCGCAGGGTCATAAAAATGCACTGTCTTTTGAAATAAATGGCAGCAGAGGCAGCCTGAAGTTTGAGCTGGAACGCTTGAACGAGCTACAGTATTATTCAGCTGAGGATGCTCCAGGTACACAGGGCTTCAGGACCATACAATGCACAGAGGACGTGCATCCATACGCCGGGGCCTGGTGGCCGGCAGGGCATGTGATAGGATATGAGCACACCTTTGTGCATGAGCTCTACGAATTTGTCCAGTCGATTGCCAATGACAAACCGACCATGCCGGATTTTAATGATGGCGTGAAATGCTCGCAGGTGCTGGAGGGCGTTGAACAGTCGGCAAATACCGGGAAATGGGTATCGTTGGATACACTATAGGGTTGTTGCTTTCCAGATCTGCAGTGAGTTATGAGGGCTGCTGCGAAATTCAAAGGAGGGACGGTTCTTGACTTGAATTTTTAATGTAAATTCAAGTCAGGAACCGTCCCCTCTTTGAATTTTAGAAAATAAAGCTGTCCATTTCATTTTCCCGAAGATACGAATTGTTTTAGAATTGTTCACACTTTATATATTGTTGCTGTAATTTACAAATGTTATGATAATGGTGTGGTAAAGGTATGAACAACAAGCGGACAAAAACATATATGAACAGCAGCTGGTGTAATAATAAGCATGTGGAATAACAGCAGGCAGGTATAAGAAGCGGAAAGGTGGTATGTCATGATAAGCAAGACAAAGGTACTCGTTGTCGATGATGATATGAACATATGCGAACTGATCAGACTTTATCTGGAGAAGGATGGATATGAGGTCAAAACCGTATATAACGGCAGAAGCGGAATCGAAGCATTTGGCGAATTCACGCCGAGTATTGTCATACTTGATATCATGCTGCCCGGTATTGACGGCTGGCAGGTTTGCAGAGAACTGCGGAAGGCCAGCAATATCCCCATCATCATGCTGACTGCGAAGGGTGAGACCTTTGACAAGGTACTGGGACTTGAGCTTGGTGCGGATGATTACATGGTGAAGCCGTTTGAGCCGAAAGAGCTTGTGGCGAGAGTTAAGGCTGTACTCAGAAGATATGAGCACAAGGAATTCGATGTGGAGGAAATCATTTTTCCGAACCTTGTGATCAATCATACGAATTATGTGGTGAAACTCTGCGGAAAAGAACTTGAACTCCCTCCAAAGGAGCTGGAACTGCTTTATTTTCTTGCCTCCAATCCAAACAAGGTTTTCACAAGAGAACAATTGCTTGAACATGTATGGGGGTTCGATTTTTATGGCGATTCCAGAACGGTTGACGTCCACGTGAAAAGGCTCAGGGAGAAGATCGACCTGCCGAATCAGGTGTGGCAGCTCAAGACAGTCTGGGGTGTGGGTTACAAGTTTGAGGTAAAATAATGTTCAAGACGATTTTCGGTAAATTGATTACGATTTTCATAGTAATTCTGATTGTAGCTTTTTCAATCACAGGCATTATGCTGAACATTTTTCTTGACAAGTTCTTTACCGATGAGAAGGCAAAAGCGCTCGAATCTGTCAGCGATCTGGTAGATCTCACTTTCACCAATTACCTATACAGCTATGATATTTCTCCAAATGCGGACAATACAAGGCTGGAAAAATACCTAAACGATTATCTGGCATATTATGGTAGCAATACGTACTCAATCATTTGGATCGTGGATAGCAAAGGACATCTTAAGAAATACAGTAAGATGCTGCCGCAAACGATCATTAGTAAATATTCAGACAGTTCCGGATATGTCAAAATACCGGAACTGTCTGAGAAGTTAGAAACTGCAGGGACAACAGTAAAGGATGTTGGAGATTTCAATGGGTTCTTTAAAGATCCTTATTTTGCAAGCTTGGGAGATCTATGGCTGACAGTCGGAAAATCCTTCACCTATCAAAGCACGGATGGAAAAGATGTGCTTTTCACAGTTTATATACACACGCCGGTACCGATGGTCAAGATAGCCAGGAATACTGTGCTTGAATACTTTCTGCTATCGGTTGGCGTAGCTGTTATTATTGCAGTACTATTGGTGTATATTTTTTCATTGAGACTCTCAAAACCGCTCAAACAAATCAAAAATGCTGCAGCAAAAATATCCAACGGGGAATTCGAGAAGCGGCTGGATATCAAATCAAGGGATGAGATCGGCGAACTTGCCAGGACCTTCAACCAGATGGCGGCTGCACTTCAGAATCTTGAGGAGATGCGCAGAGGCTTCATCGCCAATGTATCCCATGAATTAAGAACGCCAATGACTTCTATCAGGGGATTTGTTGAAGGAATTCTGGATGGGACCATACCTCAGGAGAGACAAAACCATTATCTCACAATAGTCAGGGACGAGACGAACAGACTGAACCGTCTGGTCAATGATCTGCTGGATCTTGCCAAAATGGAAGCAGGCGAAATGAAGCTGAGTCTCATGCCTGTAGATATAAACGAGCTTCTGAGAAAATGTGTCATCAAGCTTGAAACACTGCTTCTTGAGAAGGAACTGACAGTAGATGCCGACTTTGAAGAGGATGATATACTCGTAAAAGCCGATGCGGATGCGATAGAAAGAGTTGTATACAACTTGATTCACAATGCAATCAAATTCACACCCGCAGGCGGCAATATAAAGCTGTTGACCATTGTACAAAAAGACAAGGTTGAAGTGACAGTCAGGGACAATGGAGCGGGTATTGATGAAGAAGAACTGGAGATGATCTGGGACAGATTCTACAAGTCCGACAAGTCGCGCAGCAGAGATAAGACGGGTACGGGACTCGGGCTTGCCATTGTAAGGAACATTATCAATGAACATAGTCAGAAAATATGGGTGGAGAGTAAAGCCGGAGAAGGGACTTCATTTACGTTTACACTTGAACGTGCCTGTAAGTCGCCGGATGAACAGCAAAAAAAATAAATAAGTAAAGTTAACAAATTATTCACAATTTTTTCAAATAGGCAATTTACAATAGTATTATAGGCTTGGATAATGCAGCTTCAACATTTAAGGAGGTATGGGACATGGACGAATTCAATTCGGACAAAAGCGGCTTGAATAATGAAAACAGCGAAATTCATGTGAACGAAGTACAAGTTGATGATATAAATGCAAGAGAGACAGCAGCAACAGAGACAGTAGCTGAAACAGTGGAGACAGCTGCTACAACAGCGGAGACAATCACAGCAACAGAGCCAACGGCAGTAACCTCAGGAACAGCAGCAACGCCCTCAGGAACTTCAGCAGATAATTCTGCCGCAGTGGAGCCGGCTCAGGTTCCTGCACGGCAGGCAGCTTATGTACAGGCGCAGGTCGCACCTGCTGTGAATAGTGCAGGACAGTCAAAGTCTCAACCTTATTATAATGAAAACATAAAGAGGACAAGAACCCCAAAGTCGGGTTCCGGACAGCTGATACTGGTTTCGGTACTAGGCGCATTGATCGGCGCCGGCCTCATGTTCGCAGCAACAATGTTTCTGTCCCCGATCCTTCAGCCTGCAATCGACAATCTGACGGGCAGGACCGCACAAGCCTCCGATGTGGCAACAAACAGTAACAACGGGGTATACAAGCAAGTGCAAATTGAAAAGTCCTCTACACCTGTTGAAGCGATTTCCGAAAAGGTCAGTCCGTCAATCGTTGGGATAAAAGTCACCATAAAGTCGCAAGGCCAGGACTTCTTCTTTGACCTCGGACAGAGTGGTGTCGGAGAAGGTTCAGGTATCATCATCAGAGCTGACGGATATATACTTACAAATAATCATGTGGTTGAAGGCGCACTTGGTGATAACTCAAACAAAATTACTGAAGGTTCAAAAATAGAAGTAATTTTGCCAAGTGACATCGAAAAATCATATGTTGCAACAGTAGTCGGCAGAGACGCCAAGACCGATATTGCAGTATTGAAGATTGATGCTTCAGATCTGCCCGTTGCAGAAATGGGTGATTCCGATAAGGTCAAGTCCGGTGAACTGGCAGTAGCAATTGGTAATCCGGGCGGAATAGATTATATGGGTTCTGTAACCGCAGGAATCATCAGCGGTATCAACAGATCGATACAGATGGAAAATGGCGATATACTCAAGCTGATCCAAACCGATGCAGCGATCAATCCCGGCAACAGCGGAGGTGCTCTCGTCAATTCACAGGGTCAGGTCATAGGGATGAATACTGTCAAGATCGCAGCAACAGGCTACGAAGGACTTGGATTCGCAATACCGATCAACGAAGCAAACAATATAGCAAAGAGCCTGATCGACTTTAAGTATGTGAAGGGCAGACCATATCTTGGCGTATCGATAGATCAGAGATTCAGCGCAGAAATAGCCAAACAGAACAACGTGCCCAACGGCCTTCTGGTCTATGAGGTATTACCGCTGAGCTCGGCTTATAAAGCTGGCGTTCAGACCGGCGATATCATTACAAAGTTCGATGGCAAGACCATTACAGTATTCCAGGACCTGGAGGATCAGAAAAATACCCATAAACCCGGTGATAAGGTAAAGATCGAAGTATACAGGGATGGCAAGACTATGACACTGACAGCTACTCTGGATGAGCAGAAGAATACGGACTAGGAACAAGGGAAATGATCTCCTTTATATAAACCTCCTATTATGAACAATAAGAAAGCAGCCGGCGAGGCTGTTTTTTTATTGTTCATATTTCGAGAATCCTTTCGATATAACAAAAAGGATTGCGGCATAAAGAGTTATTATTGAGTGAGGCAGTTTTTCCGGAATTAGACCGCAACCCTCAAAACTATTTTGCAGAAGTAGAGTAGTCGGCTATATTAGAGAAGCATATCAAAGGTTAACAAACCATTTTGTAGACTTTATGTGTAGAAACAAGTCCTGACTCATTATATAATTGATACGTAATTCTATTTTTCAGTACCAATATGGTGTTTTCCTGGTTGTGGACGAATCCGCCATCTGCTGCAAAGGCCAAATAGTATAAAACCATGAGAAATAATAGAGTACTCGACGGCTTGCTGGCTGCCATATGATATAATAAATTATGCGTGTCTTCTTCAACAGGGGGGTATACAAATGGCTTTTCCCGGTCGTGGCACTGTGATACGTTTTCGAACACAACTTATTTATAAACTGATACCTATAATCCTGTTACCCATTATTACAATTGGAATCTTTTCATACAAGTTATCTTTTAGTGCGCTGCAGAGCCGCTCGTCCAAGGATGTTGAAAGAATTGCTAGCCTTGTAAATGAGAACTTGAATTATATGATCAATGATATCGAACAATTGGCAGTGTCGACGTTGTATGATCAAAACATACAGCAAATTGTCAGCAGCTATAATAGTGACAGGAAATACATAGAGCCGGACGATAATGATAATGTTCAAAGCTATTTACGCAAGATGCTGATACAAAATGAAGCAGTGCAAAGCATTTTTATTTATACGAAAGGGAATACCATTTTTGAACAATCACTGCATGGCGATTTGCCGGATGTGGAATGGAAGAGTAAAAAGTGGTATAAGGATGCATTAAATTCCAGGGACAATGCAATCATAATTCCTACGCATTTTATTGAACGCCGCTCTCAAGCATTAAATGATATAAAGACCTCAGTATTCTCTGTTGCCCGTCAGATAAAGAATACAAACAATTTTAATGTGATAGGGGTAAGTGTATTCAATGTTAAGCTTTCTTCAATTGAAAGGATTATTACAGTTTCGCAGACAGACAGCAATACCCGGTTCCTTATTCTTGATTTGCAGGGGAACTGGATTTATCCGAATGACGAGGATGCTTTCCGCAAAAATGTCGGCTCTGTTGAAGCGATCCACAGTTCGCTGAAAAAGCAGAAAAATAAAATAGCACTGAACAAAACAAGCTATTATATGTCCAGCAATACTTCCGCATACTCCGGATGGACTGTTATTGCCCTGGTTCCCGAAAATTCCATCAGTAAGGAAGTTCAGTATATAAAGTGGACTACGGTCATCGTTATTTTGATTACCTCATTTTTAATTGCTGCATTGTTTTTTTATATAGCAACAGTAATCAGTAAACCTGTGTCGAAGCTGAGAGATTTGATGAAGCATGTCGAAACCGGAGATCTGAACATACAATATGAAGCAAAAGGACATGGCGAAATAGATGAACTTGGAAGAGCGTTCAGTCGTATGATTGAACGCCTGAAGCAATTGATACAGGACAATCTGCAGGCACAAATACAACGTCAGCTTGCGGAACTTGCGGCACTTCAAAGTCAGCTTAACCCCCACTTCCTGTACAATACTCTCGAGGCATTTCAAATGATTGCCATTACGGAAGGAAGCAGTCGATTGGCCAGAATGTCTTATTCCCTGGGACAACTTATGAGGATGGCACTTAATGCGGAAGAGTTTTCAACGATAAGGCAGGAATTGGACCATATAAATAATTACCTGGTATTGATAAAAGAAAGATATGAAGATCGGCTGAATTACGAAATAGTTGCTCCTGAACAACTTATGGAATGCAGGATACCCAAGCTGACTCTGCAGCCATTGGTTGAAAATGCCATTTATCATGGGATAGATAAAAAAGTCATGTCTGGAACTGTTTCAATCAAAATCATGCAAAAGGAATGCGATATATCAATAGAAATCCAGGACGATGGAGCAGGGATACCGGAAGAGAAGCTTTCAGCAATCTGTGCTGAATTGGAAAATGAAGAGAATGTATTGAAAAAGAAGGGGAATATTGGGATAGCAAATATACAGGCAAGAATTCAGAATATTTTTGGAAAGGAATATGGAATTTCGATACGATCAGAAGTGGGTGTTGGAACTACTGTAATTGTGAAAATTCCTATGGGAGAATTCTGAAAGGTGGAATGCAGATAAAAATGAGTAGTGCAGCTGCAAATGTGAAATACAATGTACTTATTGTTGATGATGAAAAATCCATACGGACAGGGTTAGGGTTTCTTATCAGAAGCAATTTTCACACTGTAAATGTTATAGAGGCCGCCAATGGCCTTGATGCATGGGAGTATATCAAACAACCGGTAAAGCCGGTATTGATCATACTTGATGTAAGAATGCCCGGAATGGATGGGTTGAAATTTTGTGAGCGAATGCAAGAGGAAGAGATTTCCATAAAGGTTGCCATTTTATCAGGGTATAAGGATTTTGACTATGCAAGGCAAACCTTTCGCTGCGGTGTTCTGGATTACTTACTGAAACCTGTGAATCCGGCGGATATTATACGTCTGGTGGGTGATGCAATCAGGGAAGGCCCGGATGGATGTGAGGAACAGAGCTTTGAGGATATAAAACAGGTACAGCAGGTTGTCGAAAGGGTTCGTACATGGATCCATGACCATATTGAGAATGAAATCACTCTTGTTGAGATTTCGAATGAACTTCATTATACACCAAATTATCTGAGCACCCTTTTCAAAAAGGTGATTGGAAAAGGGTTTCAGGAATATTTGATTGAATGCAGAATGAGGAGGGCGAAGCACCTTTTAAAAGACCCATCCTTCAGAATATATGAAATATGCCGGAAGGTAGGTTATTTCAATCCGAAGGCATTTTCCATAGCCTTTAAAAAAACATATGGCATTACTCCTACGGAATTCCGTGAAAGATGCGGTATAAACATGGATGATTGACAAACCTTATTGTAGATTCACTGCATTGTTGGTATTAGGGCTCTAAAGTAGAATGGAAATACAAGGAATAAGCGCTTATTTCAATTTTAGAGGAGGAAATAACCAGATGAAACGAAAAATTGCCCTGATCACAATGATGACATTTTTGTTAGTGAGTGTACTGGCAGGCTGTGGAAGCACGCAATCGTCGACAGAGCAGAGTGCGTCAGCAGCAGCCGGGACACTTGAGGCTGCGACAACCGGAGCCGGGACACCCGAAGCAGCAGAATCTACCGCAGAAGTAAAAAA
>WSSedL1CaDRAFT_10000670_pt1 | contig 23221 bp, 24 predicted proteins | sample WetSurSL1Cattail_FD_9464 | JGI IMG/M metagenome (IMG submission 9464)
GAAATCTATCGATATTTTCAAGACAAATATCTTTTATTAAACAAACAGACGATTCTCATCGGAGTTTATATCTAATGACTGCTTGAGTTTTTCAGCAGACCCTATATATGTAGTTATTTGACTCCATTGAGTAATGTCCGCAGCAAGCATTGTTTCGGTTTGTTTTCGTTGTTGATCCGGTTTATTTCCATTTCATTTTTTCAATACAGTTTCTTAATCTGTTGTGAGGGTTATGTAATTTGTCGAGCGAATAATGTAACTTTCAAAGTTGGCTTTGTAATCTGCAAATTCCATAATGTAATTTGTGGAGCTGGCTTTGTAACTTTCAAAGTTAACAATGTAGTTTGTTGATTTAATAATGTAATTTTCAAAGTTAACTTTGTAACTTGTAGAATCGACTTTGTAACTAGTGGAGCCTGTTATGTGCATCTCGTAGTTTGCTTTCCGGAAAATGAATGCCGGCATGTATTCAGTCGATTTTTTAGTTCAGTTCTACCTGCATTATCGGTATATAATCATTTATAATTTTTATCTTTGCATTTGCAAAAATACAGCATAATAATAAACAACATATAGAATGGAACAAATAAAAAAACGCCTTGAATTACTTCGCGATGCGATGAAAAATGCCGGCGTTTCGGCTTGTATAATTCCCGGTACCGATCCGCATGCCAGCGAATATATAGCCGACTATTGGAAAGAACGTGTGTGGATTTCGGGTTTTACAGGCTCAGCCGGAACTGCTGTAGTGGGGCTTGAAAAAGCCGGACTGTGGACCGACTCACGTTATTTTTTGCAAGGTGCAGAGCAGCTTGCCGGCACCGGAATCGATTTGATGAAACTGGCTCAGCCCGGAACACCCGATATTATTAGTTGGCTCTCTTCCGAACTAAAAGCCGGCGAACGGGTAGGAGTGAACGCTCAGATGTTTTCGGTAAATGCGTATGCAGCCATGAAAGCCGAGCTGAAAGCTGCCGGGGTGGAATTGGTATCCATCGATCTGCTTGCGCAGGTGTGGACCGACCGCCCTGCATTTCCCTCCGATCCGTTTTTTGTTTTCGACTCCCAATATGCAGGAAAATCTGTTGCCGAAAAACTTCAGTCGCTCCGTGGGCAAATGAAAAAAGAACATGCAGGAGTGTTTGTGCTTTCGGCTCTCGATGAAATTGTGTGGCTGTTCAACATTCGTGGTAACGATGTAAGCTACAATCCGGTGGTTATTTCTTATGCGCTTGTCACCGAAGACAAAGCCACTCTGTTTGTTGCGCCCGAAAAGGTGACTCCTGAGGCTGCGGCTTTTCTACAGTCCGGAGGCGTTTCGGTTGCTCCTTATGCCGACGTTTACAAAGCTTTGAGAGCTATTTCGGTTTCCGAATCGGTTTTGTTGGATGGTGCCAAGCTCAATCAGTCTTTGTTCGAAGCCATTCCTTCTGGTTGCGGAATATGCAATCGTTTGTCGCCGGTAAACAAAATGAAAAGTATCAAAAACGCTGTGGAAATAGAAGGCTATCGTCGAGCAATGGTAGAAGACGGTGTGGCACTTACGCGTTTCTACATGTGGCTTGAAGAAAATGTAAAGACGGGCAAGCATACCGAATTGTCTATCGATAAACAGTTGTGCAAATTTCGCAGCATGGGTAAAAACTTTATGGGCGAAAGTTTCGGATCCATCATCGGTTACGGTCCTCACGGTGCGGTAGTGCATTATAGTGCCACACCTGAGTCGGCTTCTACCCTGAAAGCTGAAAACATCCTGCTCATTGATTCCGGCGGTCAGTACCTCGACGGAACTACCGATATCACCCGTACCATTGCATTGGGAACACCTACCGTGCAACAAAAAATGGATTTTACCCTGGTGCTAAAAGGAAATATTGCACTGGACACAGCCATTTTCCCGGTTAACACACGCGGTTCGCAGATTGACATCCTGGCGCGTAAAGCCATGTGGGATCTAGGACTTAATTACGGACACGGAACCGGTCATGGGGTGGGCCATTTCCTGAATGTACACGAAGGACCGCAAAGCATCCGTGCCGAAGAAAACTCCGTGGTGTTGGAGCCGGGCATGGTGATGTCCAACGAACCGGGGCTGTATCGTACCGGTCAACACGGGGTGCGTACCGAAAACATGATGGTGGTTGTGCCGGCTATGACTACTGAATTCGGGCAATTCCTCAAATTTGAAACACTTACGCTTTGCCCCATCGATCAGGAACTCATCGATATGGAAATTATGACTCCTGCCGAAATTGACTGGATAAATAATTATCATCAGAAAGTATACGATAAAATTTCGCCGCTGCTCAACGAAGATGAGCGCGACTGGTTGAGTCGTAAATGTGCTAAGCTGAGATAGTCGGTTGTTTCAATATGTCAACAGTTTGTCACCGTATCAATTATGAATTTTAATATAAATAATTCTTTACTCGGAAAAAAAGCAGAAACCCCCGATAAATACGGCTCTGATATTCTGTTTCGCATTCCGCGTTCCGAAAATAGGCTACATTACGGACTTGATGACGCGCAGCTACCTTTTGTGGGGTATGATGTGTGGAATTGTTACGAGCTTTCGTTTCTTACCGACAATGGTTTGCCGGTGTCGCGCGTATTGAAACTGATTTATGCTGCCGATAGTCGGTTTTTGGTAGAATCCAAATCGCTGAAACTATATCTCAATGCCTTCAATATGGATCGGTTCGGACCAACGGTTGCCGAAGCCGAAAAACGGGTTGCCGGTATTATTCAATCCGATTTGAGTACCTTGTTGGAGACGGAGGTGTCGGCCATTTTGTTCGACAGTTGGAGCGAAGAGAAGCAGGCTTTTTCTTCCTTGTGCCAGGCTGATTTGAATATGCTGGTTCCGGTTGAAAAACAGGAATCCATAGTGTTTTCGCGCTTTGTGGAGTCGCCGGAATTGCTTCGAAGCATTTCTGTAGATTCCGATCGTCAATATGCTTTTCATTCCGATCTGCTGCGGTCTAATTGTCGTGTCACCAATCAGCCCGACTGGGGCGATTTGTTCGTCCGCATCACTTCGCGTCACGATATCGATCTGGCATCGGTGATGGAATATCTTGTTTCGTTCCGAAAAGAAAATCATTTTCACGAAGAAGTGGTGGAGATGATTTACAAACGTTTTTGGGATGCTTTTCAACCTTCGGAGCTTATGGTGGCGGCTATGTACACACGTCGTGGTGGCATTGACATTAACCCTATTCGTGCATCGGCAGCTCATTTAATTGACGAATCGCTGGTGAGCACCGACTTCCGGGTAAGCAAAACCATGAGACAATAACAGCTCCCTCGAAAAAAATGATTGTAAAGCTCTTGAAGCTTTGTTGTTTGTGCAGATCATTTTCAATTTAGTCTCAAAAAGTCGGGTCAAAGTTTGTCAAAACCAAAAAAGGATGTATCTTTGCACCCGCATTACACACTTGCGGTTGTGGCGTAATTGGTAGCCGCGCCAGACTTAGGATCTGGTGCCGAGAGGCGTGGGGGTTCGAGTCCCTTCAGCCGCACGAAGAGTCCCGATAATCTTACGATTGTCGGGGTTTTTTCTTTCATCGTATAGTCATTTGGTTTTAATCGGGTTGTAAAATGGTTGTTGTTAGTTTGCATAAATTATAAATGCAAACTATTATGAACAAAAGCCTGTGTCTTTTTTTTCTATCGATGATGTTTGTTATTCCCTGTGCTGCGACTCAACCATCGCAATTAACGCAAAAATCAAGTATGGACGCAAAGTCACTTAAAATTCTGAGTTGGAATATTTACATGTTGCCTTATTTGAGCTTATTTAATCATAATGCAAGACGAGCTAAGGCAATTGCCGGTGAGCTATCTCACTCTGATTATCAGATTATTGTTTTTCAGGAAGCGTTTAGTATCAAGTGCCGGCATATTTTGGCTAAACGATTGGCAAAAGAATATCCGTATCAGTACGGTCCGGCCAACAGTGGTTTCTGGCCGTTTCGCACCAGTAGCGGACTGTGGATTGTCAGTAAAATGCCCCTTGTCCAGTTGGCTAAAATTAAATTTAGTCTCAGCGAAGGATTTGATATCATAGCGCGTAAAGGAGCTGTGCTTTTTCAGGGCAGTTTTGATGGCGCAAAGTTTCAATTGCTTGCCACACACCTGCAGGCCGATAATTCGCAACCGGTGCGCGACAAGCAGTGCCGCGAGATTAAAGAACATTTGCTGAATCCGTATTTCGACCCCGCAATACCTCAGCTCATTTGTGGCGATTTCAATATCGATATGGATGATGATGTCAACTATCAATTAATGCTTCACACGCTGGAAGCAAATAATGGTGCTATAAGCGGAGACCTCAAATTTACTTATGATGAGATTGATAATACGTTGATCCGGAATACATCGGGAAAAAAACGGGTGATTGATTATATTCTTGTCCGCAATGATCAGTGGATTGGTCATATCGAACGCAAAGTACAACCTTTTTATGCCAGGGTGGGAGCAAAGCCCTCAAATCTTTCCGATCATTATGCCATGGAAGCTGATATCAATTTTAATACAGTCGTATCCGATAATTCCCCTTTGCTTTCAGTTCGAAAATAGTTTTTCTTGCAAAATTGCATTGTGTTGACAATCTCATTTTTTGATTCCTGATTATCTCTTTGGTAATCGGGTTTCTCTTTTTTTCCATCCGGTGGTTGTGAAATAATGTCCGGATTCTTATGCAAAAAACAAATTGTTGAATAAGAGTAAATCCGTTTCATTCAACAAAAAATCTTATCTTTGCAATTCTCTTTGGCAATTATAATTTACAAAATAAATAATGACAAACAGCGTATTGTCATAGCAAACAAGAAAAAACAACATGGAAAACCAGGAAAATCAACTCAACATTGAACTTTCGGCAGAAATAGCTGAAGGAATTTATTCAAATCTCGCCATTATTTCGCACTCTACATCCGAGTTTGTAGTCGACTTTATTCGCATCATGCCCGGAACTCCTAAAGCAAATGTAAAGTCGCGCATTATTCTTACGCCCGAGCATACTAAACGTTTGCTGTTTGCCCTTCAGGAAAATATTACGAAGTTTGAACAACAAAACGGAAAGATAAAAGTTACTGATAATGGTTTTGTTCCACCGGTTCCTATGGCTTTTGGTGGCGGAGAAGCATAACTAAGTCAGATCTCAATTTAACCGCTAATTTCTAATACATTTATAGCAATGAAAAAACCGGAAAGCTCTACCGACATAAAAGAGATCAATCTTCAGGATTATCTGGCGTTGGAGCGTACTAAGCTGGCCAATGAAAGGACCTTTTTTTCGTTCCTTCGAACGTCGCTTTATATGTTGCTGGGTGGAATTGCATTTTTGCAGCTGCAAGGTTTTGATAACATTAAATGGATGGCCTTTGTTACCATTTCGCTGAGTGTTATTATCCTGGTGATAGGTATTTACCGGTATGTACAGTTAGGTAAAAAGCTGAGGTATTATTACAGACACAAACCGATAGCCCGAATTGACGATTGATATAAAATAAAACAGATAGTTTCAGTTGGAAGCTATCTGTTTTTGTTTTTATGCAATAGAGTTTATGTCGAATAAAGTGTTCTTGAGTTCGAAATTAAAAAAGAAGACCGACCACTAAGGCACTAAGTGCACAAAGAATCACTAAAATTGTCATGAAAACAGAAGACGCTAAGATTAAAAACACTTATTTTTTGTCGTTTAAATCAATGATTTTCAAAATGGCTGATAAATAAAATATGGATGTTTTTATTCTTCGTGTTCTTTATGCTTTTTAGCCCCAGGGAATCTTGAAAATTTTAAACTTAGTGTAACTCTGTGTACTTCGTGTCTTAGTGTTAGTTTCTGGCTTTATTGTAATTCGAGAATAAGCACTGTTTGCTTCGGTACCAGCAGGGCGGTAGTCAGGTCGTACTTATTTCCGGTCATAACATCTATACCCGCTGTTTTGTCTTTCATACTTTCGGCATAACGCGCAGTTTTCAATGTCTGGTCGGTCTCGTTGTTATTTACGATCACCATAATGTTGTCTTTTTCATTGTAGCGGAAATAAACGTAGATGTCGTTTTCAGGCACGTAATGTGTTAGTTGCCCAGTGTGAACAACCGCTTTGTTTTTGCGCCAGTTGAGTAGTTTTGACAGATAATCGAATCGTTTGTTTTGAGCTGCAGTACGTCCTTTGGCTGTAAAAGCATTAATCGAATCGCCGGCCCATCCGCCGGGAAAATCACGCCGGATGTCGCCATCACCTTTGTCTTTGTTGCCGGTCATACCTATTTCAGAACCATAATAAATCTGCGGTATGCCGCGGGTTGTCATCAAAAATGACATCGCCATTTTGAATTTCGCCGGACTTTCATTTATCTGATGGTTGTACCGTTGTGTGTCGTGGTTCTCGGCAAATATCAGTAAGTTATTTGTGTTGGCATACAAATAATCATTGGCAATAGCATTGTAGAGCCGATTCATACCTTTGTCTTCCCACGATTTTCCATGTTCATTAAAGCAGGTTTCCAACGATCTCTCTGTTATGAAATCCATTACGGTAGGCAGTTGCGAATTGTAGTTCAAAGAATTTACCGCATCTTTTTGCCAGAATGCTATGTCTTGCGTGTTGCTGAGCCATGTTTCGCCTACAATATTGAAGTGTGGATATTCGTCAGTGATTGCTTTTGCCCATTGTGCCATTGCGTCGCGGTCGTTGTAAGGGTAAGTGTCCATGCGGATGCCGTCGAGGTTGGCGTATTCAACCCACCAAATAGAGTTTTGAATATAATACGTCCAGAAATAGGGATTCTGCTGGTTCATGTCTGGCATTGTGGTGTCAAACCAACCGTCAACCATTTGTTTCTTATCCACATTGGCTGCATGAATATCTTTAATAGTAGCTGCTTTGTGATTGGTTTGAGTATAGGTCGGCCATTGGTGTATCCAGTCTTCCAAAGGTAAATCTTTCATCCACCATGCATCAATTCCACCGTGGTTTGATACCATATCCATAACCACTTTCAGTCCTTTGTTGTGCGATGTTGCTACCAAGTTTTTATATTCATCGTTTGAGCCAAAGCGTGGGTCGATTTTGTACAGATCGCTGATAGCATAGCCGTGATAGCTGTATTTTTCGTAATTGTTTTCTTGTACCGGTGTACACCAAATGGTGGTAGCTCCCAGTTCTTTTATATAATCCAGATGATCCTGAATACCTTTAATGTCTCCACCATGTCGGTCATAGTCAATGTCTCTGTTGACCTTATCGGGTAGAGAAGCGATGTTGTCATTTTTTTGATTTCCGTTGGCAAACCGATCGGGCATAAGCAGGTACATGACATCGGCGCTTGAAAATCCTTCGCGTTCCGCTGATCCGCTTCTGCGATTTTTGAGTTCATACTGAAACGAAAGGTTTGCTTTTTTCGGTTGTTTCAGTAGCACTTCGAATTTTCCGGCTTTTGCTATCGTCGGATCTATTTCCAACGTAACAAACAAATAGTTCGGACTGCAAACCCGGTTTACTTTTTGTATTTTGACTCCCGGATACGATAATGTCACTTGTCGATTGCAGATTTCGGAGCCGTGAATCAGTAATTGAAGCTGTGTGTTCTTCATGCCTACCCACCAAAAAGCCGGTTCAACACGTTCTATCTGTGCCGAAATGCTGATAGAGATAAAAGTGAGCAGAATTAAAAATAATTTCTTTGTCATATTTTCCTTGTGATTTTGATATACTAATTGAATGAATGATTAGCAAATGTAAAACTTATTTATGTAATCAGAAGCTGGTATTGAGTTCGGAGAATGTATAAATGTTGCAATCGTTTGCAATGTGTACGCTCTATTCTTTTTGTTGCAGGCTTGTCTGCTGATAGTTCACAGCAGAGACCCGATCCAATTCTTTTGAAATTTCAATTGCTTCCTGAATAAGTTCTTCCGGATAGTCGTTGATCTGAAGTATGCGAATTGCATTTCGGTCTTTTAGCTTTCCTCCTTTTAGTTTGTAATCAAAGTCAACGGATTTGTGATCGACGATCTCGCTGAAATGATACAGTTCGTATTCGTTCTTCAATAAATCTGCCAGCTCAATGTCGTGCGTTGATACAAAAACAATATTGTTTTCTTTTGAAAGTGCAGATAGTACCGCTTTTCCTGCAGATATTCTTTCTATGGTATTTGTTCCCTTAAATATCTCGTCAAGTAAAAATAAGTTGGTCTTGCCGTTTGTGCTGTTATCGATCATAGACTTAATGGACAAAACTTCTTCGAAGTAATAGCTCTTGTCGTTCATTAAGTCATCGCTAATCCGTATTGCCGAAAAAATATTCATTTTAGATAGACTAAATTCGTCAGCAAAACAAGTGTTTATTGTCTGTCCGGTTATAGCGTTGATTCCAATAGTCCTTATAAACGATGTCTTGCCAGACATGTTAGATCCAGTTAGAAGAATGGATTTCGTACCAATGCGGATGCTGTTTTCAATGCAGTTTGGTATCAGTGGGTGAAAAATATTCTTTGCAGTTAAGGTTTTCTCTTTTGAAATGAAGGGTAGGCAGTAATGATCTAACCCTTTTCTTAGAGAGGCGATTGAAATCAATGTGTCTATTTCTCCAACGAAAGTAAATACATCTTCTATTTCTGTTCTCTTGTTATCAAGCTCTTTTAGAATATGAAATAGAAACAAAGGCTCAATAAGAAACAGAGTTTTGAGTAATTCGGCTATAAACCAAATAGCTTGTTGCAGATCTCCCTGAAGTTTTGTTTCCAGTGAGAACAAAGACAGGTGATGTTTTATCTTGTCGATGATTCCGGTTGATTGGTAGATGTCGGGATTTATTTCTTTTCCAATGTCGGTTCTGATTAAAGTTTTTGCAACGTCATTTAGTTTTAGAAGTTGAGGCAAAGAGCTTAGGTATTCGTACAGGTTCTTTTTATTCCAGATATGTATCCATGTATTTATTGCGAATACGACGACTAAAAGCGGAAATGCCTTCAGCGAAACAATAGTCATTAATAATGTGGCAAAAGCAAAGAGCGATAGTAGGCGAACTGCGAAAAACCATTTAGGAGGCTTAGGATGTTCGTCCTGAAACAGGGTGGTTATATAATAAGCTTCCGTATTATTAAGTTTGGATAGTTGAATCTGTAGTGCGATGCGCGATTCGGAGTCCTTTGATAGCCTATCTATGATCTTCTCGTCTCTTAAAGTTTTGCTGGAGTTTGGGATTGTTCGGAGCTTATTATATAGGTATTGTTGTCCGATTTTTGAATTAGTCCGATCCAGAAACGTAAAAACTTCGTCCAAATCTAAATCGTTCGATGTTTTATCCGATATGATTTGAAATGCAGTTGAGTTGTTTTTCTTTCGAAAGTACTTTTCAATTCGCCCAAAATCGAATAATTCATCTTTAGCCTCTCCGAATGAGTTGGATAGTTTCTCCTTTAGGTCTTTTTTCCGTTTGCCGATCATAGTTGAAATATTTATATTTTCAGATAAATAATTGCAAATATACGATTTTATTTTAGAATCATTTAACCAAAAGGTTATTTGGCTTGGTTTTGTTCTTGTTTTAAAATAAATCTCCAAGCTTTGTCGCGCCACTCTTCACCGGCATAGTCAATTCCGATGCGTGGAGCTGTGCTGAAGTCTGATTCGTCGGGTGCATCTTCAATCCATATACGGTTTGAAGTCAGCAAATCTTCGCCATAAAAGCTTTTGTCTATTTTTAATTCACGACCCACTTTGCCTGAACCGATAATATGGTCTATACCGCGGATTAAAACTGCCTGAGGATGATTTTCGGTGTCGGTCACCACATTCAACATCCAGTACATTCCATATATAAGGTATACATAGATCTTTCCGCCGTCGGAATACATAATGTCAGTTCGTGCGGTTCTTCCTTTACTGGCATGGCAAGCTTTGTCTTCTTCGCCGAGGTATGCTTCGGTTTCGGTGATGCGATAGCGTTGCGCTGTGCCGTCATCGAAAACCCGTATCAGGATCTTGCCGAGCAATTTCTCGGCCACAGTCACGGCATCTTGTTGATAAAAGTGTGCATTTAATCTGTTCATGCTGCAAAATTAATGAATTTTGTCAGATCAATGCTCTTGTGTTTTTTTGAAGGATATTTTATCTGATGAAGTGTGGTTTTGTTCGTCAAAAAGCTGTTTGAAAATGGCAGTTTTCGGGTCGAAAAATGCAGTATAAAAAAAAGATGTTCAATTGTTTGGTAATCCAAAGAAAAGCTGTATTTTTGCAGTCCGTTTATTATCACAGTGTAATAGTCCGTTTTGTTGTGTGTAAATATCGTGTTTTGTGCCGATTAGCCTCTCTCAAAATAAGGTTGAAACAAATAAAACGACTGAATTATTAATTAAAAAACATTTTTACAAAGTGGATACGTTAAGTTATAAAACCATTTCTGCCAATAAAGCAACGGTGCAGAAAGAATGGGTAGTAGTGGATGCTACCGATATGGTATTGGGACGTATGGGCTCAAAAGTTGCTAAACTTTTGCGCGGAAAATACAAACCCAGTTTCACTCCTCACGTTGATTGCGGTGATAATGTAATTCTTATCAATGCAGAAAAAGTTCAATTAACCGGCAACAAATGGAATGACCGCATTTATCTTAGCCATACAGGCTATCCGGGTGGACAACGTGAAATTACACCTGCCAAATTAATGGCAAAGAGTTCTGAAAAGCTTATCAAAAAAGTGGTAAAAGGTATGTTGCCTAAAAACCGTTTGGGAGACAAACTTTTGGGTAATTTGTATGTATTCCCAGGTGCGGAACACAATATGCAAGCTCAACAACCGAAACAAATCGATTTAAACTCAATTAAATAATCAGTATGGAAGTAATAAATGCCTTAGGAAGAAGAAAAGCGGCTGTTGCTCGTGTTTTCGTAAGCGAAGGAACCGGACAAATTACAATTAATAAACGCGATATTTCCGTATATTTTCCATCACCAATTTTACAATATGTTGTAAAACAACCTTTGAACAAATTAGGAGTAGTTGAAAAATATGACATCAAAGTAAACCTTGATGGTGGTGGTTTTAATGGGCAAGCCGGAGCTTTGCGCTTAGCAATTGCTCGTGCGTTGGTGAAAATCAACCCAGAAGATAAATCAGCATTGAAAGTTGACGGATTCATGACTCGTGACCCACGCGAAGTGGAACGTAAAAAACCGGGTCAACCAAAAGCCCGCAAGAGATTCCAGTTCTCAAAACGTTAATGATGGGTGGATAAGTAGATGTGTCAATGTGATGATTTTTAATCAGCACATCGTCATATCATCATATTATCATATTTATCACATTGGTTTAGTATCTAAATTGCCGAGACTCATAGACACTGGTGGCTACTCGACGATTGATTTAAACAGAAAGTAAACAATTTTAAACAACAAAAATGTCAAGAACAAATTTCGACGAATTATTAGAAGCAGGTTGCCACTTTGGTCACTTAAAGCGCAAATGGAATCCTGCCATGGCTCCTTATATCTTTATGGAGCGTAATGACATCCACATTATCGATTTGCACAAAACGGTAGTGAAAATTGATGAAGCTGCTGCAGCTTTGAAACAAATTGCAAAATCAGGACGTAAGATTCTTTTCGTTGCAACTAAAAAACAAGCCAAAGATGTAGTTTCTGAAAAAGCTGCTGCTGTTGGAATGCCATATATTACTGAACGTTGGGCTGGTGGTATGTTGACCAACTTCCCTACTATCCGTAAAGCGGTTAAAAAAATGACCACTATTGATAAAATGGCTACTGATGGTACTTTTGAGAACATCTCAAAACGCGAAAAATTACAAATCACCCGTCAACGCGAAAAACTGGAAAAGAACTTAGGTTCTATTGCTGATTTGACTCGTTTGCCTTCAGCTCTTTTTATTGTTGACGTAATGAAAGAACACATTGCCGTATTGGAAGCTCAACGTTTGGGTATTCCTGTTTTCGGTATTGTGGATACAAACTCGAATCCTAACGATATTGATTTCGTGATTCCTGCTAACGATGATGCTACAAAATCGGTAGACGTAATTCTTACTGCTATGGTTGCTGCCATTCAAGAAGGTTTGGAAGAACGCAAAGTAGAAAAAGTCGATACAGAAGCTGCTGAAGCTCCTGTTGCAAAAGATAAAAAATCGAGAATTACTAAGAGACCAAGAACTCAAAAAGAAGACGAAGAAGCGTTGAATGCTAACGTGGTTAAAAAATTCGTCAAAGAAGAAGAATAAGATTAATTGAAGGTTGTCAGTTGACAATTGACAGTTAAATATTTTTAAGCGAGTTACCTGTTATGAATTTTTGTAGCTTGTAACTCGTTTTTTTCTATCCAGCCAGTTAAATGGTTGTGGAAAAGATAAGAAACATACATAAACTAACATATACTGCTCTTTTTCTTTCGTCTTGAGATTGAAGAGCCGTTTAAAAAACTTACAATTATGGCAGTAACAATGGCAGAAATTTCAAAATTGCGCACCATGACTGGTGCCGGTATGATGGATTGCAAGAATGCACTCACTGAAGCCGCTAATGATTTTGAAAAAGCAATTGAAATTATTCGTAAAAAAGGTCAGGCAACAGCTGCAAAGCGTAGCGATCGTGAAGCTTCAGAAGGTTGCGTATTAGCAGCTTCAGAAGGTGGCTTTGCAGTCGTATTGGCATTGAAATGCGAAACAGACTTCGTAGCTAAGAATGCCGATTTTATCGCTTTGACACAATCTGTACTGGATGTGGCTATGGCTTCAAAACCAACCTCGTTGGCAGAACTTGCAGCGTTGACTATCAATGGTCGCGTTATCTCGGAAGTTATTATTGATCGTTCGGGTATTACCGGCGAAAAAATGGAGTTAGACTACTATGAATTTGTTCAGGGTGGCACAGCTGCTGCTTATATTCACCCGGGAAACAAGCTGGCTACTATTGTGGCAGTTGCTCAAGAAAACGCCGAATACGAAACCTTACGTGGCATGGCGATGCATATTGCAGCAATGGCGCCTGTGGCTATTGATGAATCCGGAGTGCCTCAAAAAGTAAAAGATAACGAGCTTGCAGTGGCTATCGAAAAAACCAAAACTGAACTTGTTGCAAAGGAAGTGGAAGTGGCATTAAAAAAAGCGGGTATCAATCCTGCTCACGTTGATAGCGAAAACCACATTGAATCAAATATAGCTAAGGGCTGGATTACTGCCGAGGAAGCTGTAAAAGCACGTGAAATTAAAACAACAGTTACTGCAGAGAAATCTGCAACTTTACCCGAACAGAAAGTAAACAGTATTGCAGCCGGACGTATGGCTAAATTCTACAAAGAATATACCCTTTTAGAACAAAAGTACGAAGGTGGCGGTGAAGAAGCTGGAAAAATGACAGTAAAAGAACTGCTTGTAAAAAAACAGTTAACTTGCGTTGCCTTCAAACGTGTAACATTGAATCAGGAATAATTTTAATTTATAGGCCTTAGGTCTAATAATTATATTTAAAAAGCTCCCGAACATTCCGGGAGCTTTTTTATTTGAATAATGAAGCACTTAAAGCCTTAGAATGTACGCAAATTTTGCTATTTTTGCATTTCGTTTTCAACTACAACTTTTCGGGGACGAAAAGAACGATTTCAACTAAAAAACATTCTCATGAGAAAAGTAAGAGTGCGCTTTGCACCCAGCCCTACCGGAGCATTACATATTGGCGGAGTTCGTACCGCTTTGTACAATTATCTTTTTGCAAAAAAACACGGTGGAGACATGTTGCTCCGCATTGAAGATACTGATTCGGCACGTTTTGTGCCCGGAGCGGAAGATTATATTGTGGAGTCACTCAAATGGCTTGGCATTGGTATAGACGAAGGTATTGGCGTGAGCACCGATGGACCACATGCACCTTACAGACAAAGCGAGCGTAAGGCTATTTACCGGAAGTATGTAGATCAATTGCTTCAGGCCCGGTTGGCTTATGTGGCTTTTGATACGCCTGCCGAACTGGATGCTAAACGGGCTGAGATAGCCAACTTTCAGTACGATGCCAAAACGCGCGATTTGATGACCAACTCGCTAACTCTGCCTGCCGATGAGGTACAGGCACGCATTGATAAAGGCGAACAATATGTGGTTCGTATAAAAATAGAACCCAACGAAGAAATTAAAGTCCAGGATTTGATTCGCGGCGAAGTGATTATCAACTCGTCGGTACTGGATGACAAAGTGTTATTTAAATCGGCTGACCAACTGCCTACTTACCACATGGCAAATGTAGTGGACGATTACCTGATGGAGATTTCGCACGTTATCCGTGGCGAAGAATGGTTGCCATCGGCTCCGCTACACGTATTGTTGTATCGTTATTTGGGATGGACGGACGTTATGCCACAGTTCGCGCACCTGCCATTGTTGCTTAAACCCGATGGAAATGGGAAACTGAGCAAACGCGACGGCGACCGACTTGGATTTCCTGTTTTTCCGCTCAACTGGACTGATCCGAAAACGGGTGAGACCTCTTCGGGTTATCGCGAAGCAGGTTATTTTCCCGAAGCAGTAGTCAACTTTTTGGCACTGTTGGGATGGAACCCGGGAACAGAGCAGGAACTATTTTCGATGCCGGAACTTATTGAGCAATTCTCGCTCGACCGCGTGAGCAAGAGTGGTGCCAAGTTTGATTACGAAAAGGGGAAATGGTTTAACCATAAATATTTGCAATTAAAACCAGTTGAAGAGATTGCCGGGCACTTTCAAAAGATATTGACAGCTAAAGGAATTGTAGCAGAACCGGAGAAAGTGATTAAGATAGTGTCGTTGGTTAAAGAGCGTGCTCATTTTATACATGAGTTATGGGATCAGTCGGGCTTTTTCTTTTTGGCTCCAACCGAATATGATGCCAAAACAGTGCAAAAACGCTGGAAGGCTGAAACGCCTGCGTTGATGGCAGAACTGATTGATGTGCTCGAAGGCATTGATGATTTTTCAGTAGAGAATTCTGAAAAAATCGTCATCGGCTGGATTACCGACAAGGGATATAACATGGGTGGTGTGATGAATGCCTTTCGCTTATCGGTGGTGGGAGAAGGAAAAGGTCCGCACATGTTTGATATTACCAGCATTATAGGTAAGCCCGAAACGATTGCCCGTTTGAAAAAAGCGATTGAAACTCTCAGTAAATAAAAAATGTCGAAAAAAGTTCTGATAATAACGTATTATTGGTTTCCGAGTGGGGGAGCCGGCGTGCAACGTTGGCTGAAGTTTAGCAAATATCTGCGCGACTTTGGATGGGAACCGATCATTTACACACCCGAGAATCCGGAATTTCCATCAATCGATCCATCGTTTGAAAAAGATTTGCCTGGTGGACTGACTGTGTTGAAAACACCGATCTGGGAACCGTACAATGTTTACCGTATGCTGACACGTAAGAAGAAAAGCGAACCGATCAATGCTGCTTTTATTTCAGAAAATAAAAAACAGGGCTGGAAAGAAAAGCTTTCCATCTGGATTCGGGGTAATTTCTTGATTCCCGATCCTCGTCGGTTCTGGATTGCTCCTTCGGTGCGTTATCTGACCGAATACTTGTCGGAAAATCCGGTTGACGCGGTGATAACTACCGGTCCGCCACATTCTATGCACTTAATAGGCCTGGGACTGAAGAAAAACCTGCCGGACTTACCCTGGCTGGCCGATTTTCGGGATCCATGGACCAATATTGACTTTTATAAAGAATTAAATCTGACTGCTCTGGCCGATAAAATACATCGTCGTTTGGAAAAGCAGGTTATTCGTACAGCCGAAGCTATGGTGACGGTATCGGATGGTTGGAAAAATGACTTTTTACCGATGAATCCCAAACGGATTCAGGTAATTACAAATGGTTACGACGAATCGGATGTGCAGCAGGTGGAAGTACCGCTAGATGAAAAATTTTCCATTTCGCATATCGGCACACTCAACGCAGCCCGCAATCCGCAAACGGTATGGAAAGTATTGAGTCGGATTTGTGCTGAAAATGCAGAATTCAAACAGAACTTACAAATTCAGTTGGTGGGGAAAGTTGACTTTTCGGTGCTGGAATCAATACGGGCATGCGGATTGCAAGACAGCTTGAATAAAATAGATTATTTATCGCACAGCGAAGCTATTGCCAAGCAGCAATCTTCGCAGTTGCTGTTATTGTTGATAAACCAATCGCCCAATGCCAATGGAATTCTGACCGGAAAATTCTACGAATATCTGGCATCTAAGCGTCCGATACTGGCTGTTGGCCCAACGGATGGTGATGCCGCCAAAGTACTTCGTGATACGGGAGCTGGAGCCATGGTGGATTTTTCTGACAAGGAATCTACCTATCAGGTTGTGCTGGATTATTACGCAAAATATAAACAGAAAACACTGACAGTACAAACCGAATCGGTAGTACGTTTCTCGCGTCGTTCACTCACCGGCGAGTTAGCCACTTTATTAAACTCTTTATGCGAAAAGTAGTAAGCATTGTAGGTGCCCGTCCGCAGTTTATCAAAGCCGCCATGCTAGGCCGCCAGTTCAGATTGCTTGGCGTGCAGGAGTCCATTATCCATACAGGGCAGCATTTTGAAGCCAATATGTCGGATATTTTCTTTCGTGAAATGGAAATACCCAAACCTGCTTATCAACTGGATATTCACACGCTCTCACATGGAGCTATGACGGGCAGAATGCTTGAAGGTATTGAAAAAGCGCTGCAAGTGGAAAAGCCTGATGGTGTGGTGCTCTATGGTGACACAAATTCTACGCTTGCAGGTGCGTTGGCCGCTTCTAAGCTTCGTATTCCGATTGTGCATGTAGAAGCCGGCCTGCGATCTTTCGACATGACTATGCCCGAAGAAGTAAACAGAGTGCTTACCGACCGTGTTTCCAGCATCCTTTTTTGTCCTACGGAAACGGCCGTGAATAACCTCAAAAGAGAAGGATTTGATCATATGCCGGCAAGAATTGTTAACAGTGGCGATGTGATGTATGATGCAGCTTTGTATTACGAGGACAAAGCTCAGCTGAAGTCGGATATCCTGAGACGCATTGGCACCAAAAAGTTTGTGTTAGCTACTATACACCGGGAAGAAAATGCGGATTCGCCCGAAAAACTGCGCAGTATCATTGCCGGACTAAATGAAATTCACAAACAGATACCGGTTGTTGTTCCACTTCACCCGCGCACCCGAAACATACTGGCACAGCAATACATATTGCCCAATTTCATTATCATCGATCCTGTGGGTTATTTTGATATGATTATGTTATTGAAAAATGCGGAGTTGGTAATAACCGATAGCGGTGGTGTTCAGAAGGAAGCTTTTTTCTTTGGAAAACAGTGCATCACCTTACGCGAGCAAACCGAGTGGATAGAACTGGTGGAAAAAGGATTTAATGTGTTGGTCGGAAGTGATTCCCGCCGCTTAATTGCCGCTTTTAATTCTTTCAGCACGCAAGAATCCGATTTCTCGGCTAATTTATATGGCAATGGTCACGCTGCAAAAGCAATAGCAGAAATAATACAAAAATTTTAATCGGGGCATGGAAATAGGAAGAAAAGATGTGGTTTGGAACTTCGTAGCAACCTTTATGCGGGTGGCATCGGGGGTTATTGTACTGCCACTGGTTTTGAGATTATTGCCAAGTCCGGAAGTAGGTCTGTGGAATATATTTATGACCATCGGCTCATTGGCTACATTGCTCGATTTTGGGTTTTCCAACTCTTTTACCCGCAATGTGACATATATCTTCAGTGGTGTAAAAACGCTTAAAAAAGAAGGATATGTACCGGTTGATGTGGATGATAAAACAATAGATTACGGTTTGTTGAAAAGTGTAATAGCTGCTATGAGACGTTATTACGGGATTTTGGCTGTCATCTTTTTGGCTATTTTTGTTGCTATAAGCCCTTATTATCTCACTAATGTTTTAAAAGATTATAAAGGAGATAAACACGAAATATTAATTGCATGGCTTACCTATGGTGTTCTGGTTGCATATCAATTATATACTTATTATTATAGTTCTATACTATCAGGGAGAGGAAAAGTAAAGCGGGTGCAGCAGATTATTATAATTGGGCAGACTGCCAGAATAACTACCGCCGTTGTGTTTTTGTTGTTTGGTTATGGACTAATTTCACTTGTCATAGCTCAATTTGTTAGCGATATTGTCAATCGTGCCTTATGCTATTACTCGTTTTACGATAAAGATATAAAGCTGCAACTGAAAACGGCAGCTGTGATTAAGGTGAGTGAAGTAATGAAAATTATGACTCCGAATGCGGTGAAGATTGGTCTTACTACTGTAGGCGGATTTCTGATAACAAAGGCAATAATTCTGATCGGACCGTTTTATCTTTCGTTGACTGATATAGCCTGTTACGGAACTACCAAGCAAATGATTGATTTAATTATTTCGCTTGGATTCTTATGGTTTGGAACTTATTACCCAAAAATCACCTTACACAGAGTGAGCAACGATATGGTTCAGATAAAGCGGATGTATCTGAAAGCTAAAATCAGTTTGATTTGTGTTTTTATTGTTTGTGGACTGGGACTTATATTTGTGGGACCCACTTTATTGACGCTGATTCATAGTAAAACCCATTTATTGCCGGCTGTGATGACACTTGTTTTCCTGTTTATTGCATTTTTGGAAACAAACCATGGACTTGCAGCGCAAATGTTGCTTACCAAAAATGAGGTGCCTTTTGCCAGTGCATCCATTCTTTCGGGTGTGGTAACCATTGCTTTATTATTTACAAGTCTTAAGTTTACCTCCATCGGTATTTGGGGAATGATTTTAGCTCCGGGAATTGCCCAGATTTGCTATCAGAACTGGAAATGGCCGCTTGTGGTGATCAAAGATCTGGATATTAAGTTTAAAGACTATTTTACAGCAGTTTCGATGCTGATCAGACAATTGTAAATCTATATCGATGAAAATACTAGGTGTCATATCAGCGTTCCATCCTAACATTGATGAATTGGAAAGTAATATCAATTCATTTCTGTCGGGGATTGATCATTTGATTATTTGGGAAAATACACCGGAAAAAGAGAGTACTATAAATGCGCTTGTAAACAAATTGGGTGCAGGGAAGATTGAAGTTTGCACAACAGGTAAAAATGAATATCTTGCTTATCCGTTTAATCAGTGTATCCGCCGGGCACAGTCGGAAGGTTATACGCATGTGCTGACAATGGATCAGGATAGCTGTTTCGCCGAAGGACATTTTGAAAAATATATTAAGTCGATTGAAGATTATCGACAAACAAATGTGGCTGTGTTTGGTCCCAGTAGCAACAGCCGGGAGCAGGTAAAGGTTTTTGCCGAGGAAGTAGACCAGATTTTTATTTCCGGAGCTATTTTCCCTGTTGATACTTTTTTAGGGCAAGGAGGATTTAATGAAGAACTTGTAATTGATTCCATCGACTCCGATTATTGTTTCAGGTGTAAAAAGCATAACTTACAGACCACTGTTTTCAGAGATGTTTTTTTGCAACATCAAATGGGATACAGATATAAACATTGGTCGGGATTAATCATAGTGCCTTATTCGGCTCAACGGACGTATTATTTTCTTCGTAACACATTGTGGCTTTGGAAACAATATCCTCAGTATTTTACGAAATCATATAAACGCTCTTTTGTAAAATACAGAATCGTATTTCGCTTATTGAAAATAGCTTTCGAGAAAGATTCATTTAAAAAGATATTCTCTATATTTACGGCCATTTATCATTATAAAAAGAACAGGTTGGGGCGATATGATTTTTGATCTGAGTTTAAATCAGCTATCAATAGCTTTGTGTTGATATATTCAATAGTAGCTGTATAGAATTTTTTCGGGCTTTAAATAGGGTAGGCATTATGAAAAAGATTGTAGGTATTGTTACGATTTATTATCCGGATGTGAAGAGCATTGTAGATAATATTAACTCATATCTGAATGAGCTTGATTACCTTATTTTATGGGAAAATACTCCCATTGCAGATAGTGAGATAAGCCGGATTGAAGCTTTACTGGATGCGGAAAATATAATTATACGGGGAACAGGGCAAAACGAAGGGTTGGCAAAACCGTTTAATGAATGTATGCGTTGGGCTGAGGATAATGGTTATGATTATTTGCTTACAATGGATCAGGACAGCTATTTTGCGAATGACGATTTCAGACGCTATGTTGATCTTGTGCAAAATAATACTGATACGTCCATAGCCATTTTTGCGGCTAACAGGCATTTTCTTCCTGCCGGTAAGGATCATTTTGTCGAAATTAGAACTGCAATTTCATCGGGGGCTATTTATCCTGTGGAAATATTCGGAATGACAGGTGCTTTTCTGACAGATCTTTTCGTATATATGGTTGATATAGAGTTTTGCTTCAGAGCGAAACGTGCCGGCATGAAAATAGTTTGTGTTCCCTCGGTGAATTTAGAACATCAGGAAGGTTATGTCCGCAAAAGCATATTCGGATTGTCATTGAATTATTATTCGGCTCAAAGTACCTATTATATTATTCGGAATACGATCTTAATCTGGAAATTATATCCTGAGTATACAACAAAGCAGGATAAAAGCTCTTTTTTTAAATATAAAATAGCATACAGACTGCTTAAATTGATATTTGAAGATGAGGTATTTTTTAAATTCAAAGCAATATTTTGCGGATTGCTTCATGGGATACAGTCCAAAAAAGGAAAATACGATATAAACCCACATAAAAAATAAAAACAGATCAAAATGATAAATAGCAATCAGCCACTAGTTTCGGTTATTAGCCCTACTTATAATCATGGTAGATATATCACAGATTGTATTGAATCTGTGCTAAATCAAACGTATACAAACTGGGAAATGATTATTGTAGACGATGGTAGCTCTGATAATACACTTGAAACAGCAAGGGCATTGGCTCAGGAGGATAATCGGATTAAAGTGTTCACTCAAGAGAATGTTGGTATTTTTCGGTTAGGAGAAACCTATAATTTTGCATTATCCAAAGCTTCGGGAAAATATACGGCTATTTTAGAATGTGACGATATATGGTTGCCGAAAAAATTAGAACTTCAGGTTGAAGCTATGGAAAAGAATCCTGATGCTGTTCTTTGCTGGGGGCAGGCTTACCGGACCAAATCCGATTTGTCCGAATTATACGATTTAAGTCCCAATGTGGTGAATTATGATCAGAACCTGTTTACAAACAATCCAATAGGCTCTGTTGCAAAAACTACGCTTTTGGGAAATTTCTTTATGTCTGCTCTCACACTTTTTATGCGGAAGAGTGCTCTCGATGGGATAGGGGGGTATATTCAGAGTCATAATCTGCCCTTGATTGATGTACCCACTACTCTTCATTTGTCGATGAAGGGACAGTTTATTTACATAAATGAACCTCTGGGAGCCTGGAGAATTTACCCATCGCAAGTAACAAAAACGTATTCTGTGGAGATGGAAAAAGGTTTCTACAAATTTTCTCTGGATTTCTTCGAGAAATACAAGGAGTATTTTGAAGAGGGAGTGGTGACTGAGCGGAAGATATTTAATCGTTATAAAAAGTCGCTGATAATAAGCTATTCCAGAGCAGGACGTTACAAGCTGATACGCAAAGATTTTAAAGGAGCACGCAAAGATTATATGAAATCTATTTTCAGTTTTGGATTTAATCAACCGGTTTGGAAAATTCGTTCAATTACCGGTCTGCTGTTTAGTTACTTTCATCTGAACGTGGAAACGTTGGCTAAAATGTTGGGGAAACAAAGCTATAAATAATAGTATTAATACAAACCAGGAGTTGCACACATACACATTCTATTTATAATGAGTTATTTTCCGTAGGGAATACCTATCAATAGAAAATGAAAACAGATACAACCAATTCTCCGTAGATAAACAGAGAAAATGTAAATGCCCTACGGGCAACACATATACACACTTGTTTATTCTATGGATATGTAAGTCCTATGGACTACTTTTTTCAACTACTGATTCGCATTATTAATGTAAAAGCATATGCTGACTAAAATACAAGAAGCTATTAGCAACTCAAAAAAAATAGTTGTGCACCGTATTAAGGAAAAAGGAATTCTTTTCAAATACTATGCTTACTATAAGGCTACTAATGGAGGTCAACTATTTGTTTCTAAAATTGATGACCGAAGGAACAGTTTCGGTTTAACGGACCGGTTAAAAGGTATTGTTTCTTTATATGCCTTCAGCAAAATAAAAAATGTCAGCTATAAATGTAGTTTTACGCATCCGTTTGAGTTATCCTCCTTCCTCGAACCCAATACATATAACTGGTTGCCGGAGCGCGATGAAATTTCGATAAGTAGGAAGAATGTACGTGTTATTATATTGCAGGGAGAGGACGAAAAACGATTAATTCATCTACCCGCGCAGAAACAACTGCATGCATATATCAACAGAGATTATTTACCGGCATTTAATAAGATTTACGGTACTGATTTTAAGTGGGGCGAATTGTTTAATGAGCTTTTTAAGCCAACTCCTAAACTGGAAACGCAGATTAATTATTATCTAAATCAAATCGGGGCCGATTTTATCGGTTGTGTTTTCCGCTTTCAATCTTTGTTGGGCGATTTTGAAGAGTATAATTTTTCCACTTTAGAAACAGCCGAAAGAGAAACACTTATTGCCAACTGCGTAAGTTGCCTTGTGGAACTGAAAAAAGAAAAAAACATGCCGCTTTTGGTCACTTCGGATAGTAGCACATTTATTTCCGAAGTATCAAAAATAGATGGAATAATCACCATGGCAGGACGAGTGGTTCATATGGATTGCGTTGACACTGAGTCGGACGAGGTTTATATGAAATCTTTTGTCGATTTTCTGATGTTATCCAAAGCCGCTAAAATCTACAGCATTGGTACCTCTCAAATGTATCCAACCGAATTTCCCCTTTATGCCGCCAAGGTCAATAACATCCCTTTCGAGCGGATTTTGATTTAAAGAATGTAGGGGATCTGTATTCAATAAGCTTGCGCATTAGTGCATGCTCAAAATTAGTTTGTATTATTTTGACCTGCCCCAAACCCCTAAAGAGGCTGTGTAAAAACTAGCACACAACTATTATTATGATACATATTTGCCAATTATCGGACTCTTGTCAATCATATTTATTGATATTAATTGATATATAATGTATTATTCTATCAAAAAGATAGCGAAAAATAGTTTTTACACAGCCTCTAAAGGG